>Ga0335070_10003438_pt1 | contig 18491 bp, 12 predicted proteins | sample Lox_Sample_13_FD_206722 | JGI IMG/M metagenome (GOLD analysis project Ga0335070, IMG submission 206722) | Soil microbial communities from Loxahatchee National Wildlife Refuge, Florida, United States - Lox_Sample_1.3 | ecosystem: Environmental > Terrestrial > Soil > Wetlands | place: USA...
CCATGCTGGCTCCTCCCCGCGGCCGGTGTCGCGCAGAAAACGGTAGATGTTGAGCAAGCCCGGGCCCGACACGAGCCGCTCCCAGCTCACGTGGCCGAACTGGGCCGACAGCCAGTGCAGGAGCTCGGCCTCTACCGCATCGCTGGCCCCGAAGTTGGCGTGGCCGCCTTCCGTGGCGAACGGGTGATGCATGCGACCGTCCCAGTACAGGCCGGCTTCGCCGAGTCCCGTCCCCGCGGCGATGATGGCCGCGTTGCCTGCGGCGTCGGCTGCGCCCGAACTGATCGTCACGAGGTCCGTTGGCGCCAACGCAGCGATGCCGTAGGCGCTGGCCTCGAGGTCGTTGATCACCCAGACGTCCCGAATGCCGAGCTCCGCGGCCAGGGTGGCGGCGTCCACCACCCACGGAAGGTTCGTCGCCTCGCACCGTCCGTTGCGGACGGGTCCCGCGACGCCGAACGCCGCATGTCGCACGCGCAACGCGTGGTGGCTGATGAACTGCCCGACGATCTCCTCCAGACCCGCGTGCTCGCGGCTGGGGAACGTCTGCTGGGCGACGACCTTCGGTCGCCCGCCGTCCTCGAAGAAGGCGATGTTCGTCTTCGTGCCGCCAATGTCACCGGCCAGGATCATGGGAGGATCTCCTCGAAGGCATCGTCGGGCAGCTCGGCGAGTGTCCCGACCGTGATGTCCGCCTCGAGCGCTGGGTGGGAGGTGCGTACGCCGACCGCACGCATCCCGCCCCGGTGGGCGGCCTCGATTCCCTGCGGCGCATCCTCGACGACGACGCAGCGTCGGGGCGGGACGGCCAGCCGGTCCGCCGCCAACAGGAACACCTGTGGGTCGGGCTTGCCGAGCCGGACGTCCTCGGCGGACACGATCGCCTGGAAGCATGCCGCCAGGTCCAGGATCGCGAGGATCACGTCGACGTTCGGTCTCGGGGCCGCCGATGCGATCGCCTGGCGCCAGCCCTCCGCGCGAAGGCGTTTCAGCCAGCGCTCGACCCCCGGCAGGAGCGCGATGCCGCGTTCCCGCACGAGGGCGCGGTAGCGCTCCTCCTTGGCCGCGCCAATCCGGTCGATCTCGGCGAGCGGCACGGCGGAACCGAGATGGCCCCGCAGGATGGTGTCGTTGCGCTGGCCAAACGAAGCGAGGAAGCGGTCGTGCGACAACTCGATCCCCTCGGCCGCAAGTGTCGCGCGCCAGGCGAGCCAGTGGTACTCGGCCGAGTCGAGCATCGTGCCGTCCATGTCCCAGAGGACGGCGCGCGCCGGGGATCCGGCATGCAGGGTGTGGTTCAGAAGGTCACTCCAACCTGCATGGCCAGCACGAGGGCATCCGGAACGCGGCCAGTCCCGCTCGGTCGAAGAACGCCCTGGACGTCCGGCTGCAGGTAGAGCCACGACGTCACGTTGTACTGATAGTTCAGCTCCAGGACCGCTTCGTGGTCGAGCCCGGGCGCGTGTTGGACTACCTGCGAGCGGCTCAGGTCGTGGCTGAAGTGGCCGTAGAGACCGAAGAGGCCAAGCACGTCGCGGTCCCGTCCCGGCACGAGCCCCGTATAGAGTAGGCCGGCGTCTACGAAGTGCTCGAGGGTGTTCAGGTCTGCGGGGGCATACGTCACGGCGAGGAATCCGCTCAGTCCCTGGTACGCCGCCGGCCCGGGTCCCTGCCACAGCTTCTGCTGGATCGTCGCGTACACGTCGTACGTGCCCGATCGTCGGTTCCCGCTCTCGAATTTCACCTTGGGCTCGGAGGTGTACACGCCACCGACCTTCACGGTGCCGGGAAGACCCAATCGGCGTGCGATCAGCGGCTGCCACCCGAACTCCTGAATCACGGCGACGCCGGAGTCGTGCCGGATGCTGAAGTCGACGCCGTGGTAGCGGTTCGCGCGGAATTCCGAGAACGCGTCGTAGACGCCCGTCATGGCATAGATGTTGTCCGTGAAGGACCAGCGCGCGCGCAGACCCCAGGCGGTATTCGGATAGCTCGAGACGGAGGCGTTGACCGGAATGCTCAGGGGGTTTCCGCAGAAGCCGAGGTTCTGCGCGTAGCAGTAGAGGGGGGAGGTGGCGAAGTCGTCGAGGGCATCGATCCGGCCGCCGACCAGGTCGAGATGTCCACCCGCCGTGATCTTCTCGAGCGCCAAGTGCACGAGCCTGGTCGTCTGGCCGCCGAAGATCTCCTGTACGGCAAAGAAGTTGGGAATGTCGCGGGACAGGCTGTTTCCAGCCCGGTTCGACGCCGAGACGAGTGCGTAGGTGTCGGTCAATCCGACCACGCGCCCGAGGTCGACGAACACGGCTAGAGAAATGTTGTGGGTGTACCGCGCTGTCTGCGTCGTGCCGCCGACCGGGTTGCCGGCCACCTCCGTCACATACCCGCCCGCGAATCCGATGCCTGCATGGCTGAGGCGGCTCCGTTCCCCTCCCCACCCTCCGGTGAGCGTGTTCTCCTCCCGCAACGCATTCCACTCGAAGAGGCTATGGGGGTCGATGATGCCCCAGCTGGTGTCATTCTCCTCCTGCGGTGCCATCATCCATCCCGAGCGTTGCGAGGCGAGGACGGGAGCGGCGCCGAGAAGCATGGTGGCGAGCAGCCCCACCGCCGGCGTCGAACGCGAGGTTCTCACGTCGAGGCTCCGGCCGTCACCGCCAGAGCTTGCTGATCTCCTCCAACGTCCTCCCCTTGGTCTCGGGCACCTTCGCGATGATGAAGACCAGGGTCAGCACGCCGAAGGCGGCGTAGGTGAAGGAGGTCGCGGTCGAGCCGAGACGACCGGCCATGACTGGGAAGGAGAGGCTCACGAGGAAGTTCGCCCCCCAGTTGGACGCCGTGGATACGGCCATCGCCTGGGCACGGTTTCGCAGCGGGTAGATCTCGGCGATCATGAGCCACACGATCGGGCCGAGCGAGAAGGCGAAGGAGACGATGTACACCGCCAGGCAGAACGCGGTGATGACGCCCAGGCTGGACGCCCCCGTTCCTGCCGCGCCGGCATGGAAGGCGAGTCCCAGGACCGCCAGCATCGCAACCATTCCGAGAACGCCGGCGATGAGGAGCGGCCTACGGCCCACACGGTCGACCAGCCCGATGGCGATGAACGTCGCGAGGACGTTGATCACGCCGATGCCGGTGGTGGCTGCGAGGGAAGTCAGGTCCGACGTGAAGCCGGCGGCCTGAAAGATCTGGGGCGCATAGTAGATGACGGCGTTGATCCCCGTCACCTGCTGGAATACGGCCAGGCCGATGCCGACGAGGAGCGCCGGGCGAAGCGCCGGCTGCAAGAGCTCGCCCCAGGTCCCGTGTCCCTCGGCGGCGAGGTCTCGCTCCATCTGGGCGAGTGCGGCGTCCGGGTCCTCGTGGGGGTCGATCTGGGCCAGCACGGCCCGGGCATCGGTCCGGTGCCCTCGCCGAACGAGCCAGCGTGGGCTCTCGGGCATGAACAGCATGCCGACGGCGAGCAGCAGGCCGGGGATGGCGGCAAGACCGAGCATCCAGCGCCACGCCGCCGCCGGGGCGAGGATGGCGCAGGCGACGTACGCCAGCAGGATGCCGATGGTCACCGCGAGCTGGAAGAGCGAGACCAGGGTACCGCGGACGCGGGGTGGCGCCGCCTCCGCGATGTACATGGGACCGCCCACCGAGGTGAGCCCGATACCGCAGCCCACGAGGAACCGGCCGGCGACGAGAGTCGGTACGCTGTTCGCCACCGCGCAGAGGAGCGATGCGGCGGCGAACACCAGACCCGCCGCGATGTTCGTGAAGCGTCGTCCGGCCCGGTCGGCGAGGACGCCCGCGAACATCGCGGCGGCCAGCGCCCCCACGGTGACGGCGCTCACGACAAGGCCCTCGGTGGTGTCGTCGATCGGGAACTCCCTCTTGATGTAGAGGATCGCCCCCGAGATGACGCCGGTGTCGTAGCCGAAGAGGCCGCCGCCGATCGCGGCGACAATCGCCACCGTCACGACGGAGAGGGACACCTCGCGCTGGCGAACGGGAATGCCCATCGCCCTCTGGCCAGCAACACTCACGTCACGTGGCCTCGACCAGTCATGGCGCCCTCCGTAAGCAACTGGTGTGCCCTGGGCAGGAGGGATAGCGCGCGGGAAAGGACCACGCGGAACGGGCGGCGGAGGTGGTCTCCGATGTCTGCGTGCCCGGATATCGGCAGATATGACGAGGGCAGGGCGGCGCGAAGCGGGCGTCGCGGATGGGTGCCTCGCGGGCGCGCGGTGCTCGAGACGCACTGGGACCGACGATCGCAGACGCAACACCATCTCGCCGTCGTCGGAGGGCGCGATGAAGCGCGCCTCGGTCTCGCTCCGGCGCTCGGCCGTTTGGCCGGCGCGCGCATAGTCGAAGCGCAGAGCACAGCGCATCCGGAGGCGTACCTCGCCCCGCACCGTCTTCGCCCGCCGCACCAGGGCGACGGTATAGAGGTCGCCGATGACGCCGCATTTGCCGATGGGTGCACAGCGACTCGCCATCGTCCCCGAAGCGACCACGGCGGAGGACGCATCGGTCGGCCCGGCGTCGCCCTACCGTACTCCGCGTGGCGGCGTGGAGCACGGCTTCGGGGCTCACGGTCGTGCCAGATCGCCGGTGCTGAACGCGAACGCGGCGGCCCGTGTCAGAACCTCCGCGCGCGCCGCCTGGGCCAGGGTCCGCGCACGCGCCAGGTTGCGCTCGGACTCACGCACGTCGGGGAACGTCGCGAGGCCGTGCTGGTAGGACTCCAGCGTGGCCGCCCATGACTTCTCGGAAGCGGCGAGCAGCGCCGCGGCGGCCTGATGCTTCACCAGCGCCACCTTCGTGTCGTCGTACGCCTTCCAGACCTCGCGCACCGCCTTGTCCTTGGCGTGCTCCAGCTCGTCTTCCGCTTCCTGCTGCATCGACTCGGCGAGGTGCACCTTGTTCCGACGCTCGAACCCCTCGAACAGCGACCACTCGAACCGGAAGCCGGCGTCGTACTGTAGCTCGTGAACGCCCTGGTACGGGCTGTTCTCGACCTTCAGCTCTCCGATGTTGCCGGCGACCGCCGTCCGCGCCGCCAGGCGCGGCCAGTAGTCCGCGCGGGCTCTCCGCACCTCGGCCTCCTTGGCTCGCACGTTCGCAAGCCGCGCGATCAGGTCCGGGCGCTGCGTCAGCGTCCGGTCGATCGCTTCGTCCACCGACTCCTCCAGGGCGGGCGGCAGCGGCTGCTGTGAAGTGTCGGCAATCTCGATCGGCGTTCCGGGACGGATGCCGATGGTCTCGAGCAGCGCCATGCGGGCATCGTGCTCGGCCGCGATCGCATCTTCGAGGTCGTAGGTCGCCCGCGCGGTCTCTTCCTGCGCCTGCAGCACCTCGGGCAGCGTGGCGAGCCCGTTCTGCTTGCGCGCGGCGGCCGCGTCCTCGAGGCTGCGCGCGGCGGCAAGGGCCGCGCGGGCGGCGGCCACCTTGCCGCGTACGGCGGTCAGGGCATGGAACTCGCGCGTGACGCCGAAGACAACCTGCTGGTGCGTGGCGTTGAAGCCGGCGGTCGCCTCCATGGTCAGCGCTCGCGCCGCGTCCACGAGGGCACGGCGGCGGCCGAAGTCGAGCAGCACCCACTCCAGGCTGAGCGTGGGGATGACGAACTGCGTGTCGGCCGTGAAGACGCCGCCGGGAACGACCGTCGTGGGGATCGGGAGCGGGACGTGGGCCACGGCGCCGGTCGCCGCTGCTGCGAGAGCGGGATAGTAGGTGCCCTCCGCAAGGCCGATGGCGATGGCGGCCTGGCGGGCGCGTTCCCAGGCGACGCGCGTCTCCGGGTTGGTGCGCTGCGCGATGTCGATCAGCTCGCTCAGCTCGTAGGTCTTCTGCGGATCGATGGGCACTGTCCCGGGCTCGCGTGCGTGCTCGGTCTCGGACAGCGCCGCCGAATAGGCCGCCAAGTCCGGAGCCCTCCACGGGCGAGCGGAGGACGGGGGCGCATTTTCGAAAGGCTGCAGCGCGGCACATGCCGCGAGCAGCGTCATTGGGAACGCCAGGAGAAGGGCACGCGCGTGGACGCGATACTCTTCCGACATCACTCGCTGAAATCCGTCCCGAGCCGCTCGATGCGCGGCACGAGCTCGCCGTACAGCGCCAGGCGCCCCTCGACGTGACGGACCACCTCCCGGCTCGCAATGCCTGGGACGCTCTCTTTCGTGAGGGCGGTGACCGCCGCGAGCTGCAGCCGGAGGTCCGGAAGCGGGCGCTGCGCGGCGCCCTGCGCCCGCTCGGCGATCGCCTCAAGGCCGTCGGCGACGGCGGCATCGAAGCGGCGCATGCCGGCACCGAGCGCACCCGGAAGGGCCGGAACGATTTCGCTCGGCTGGTTCACAATCGCGAGCTGCGTCAGGAATATCGCCTGGGCGTCGGCCGCCGCACGTTGCAGCCGCTCGCGGGCCGCGAGGCCTTCGCGGCTCGGATCGCCCAGCTCGAAGGCCGCCTGGTCCGCCAGCTGCTGCGCGACCGCGAAGTCGTGAGAAGCTTGCAGGCGGAGGCCCGCGGCCGCGCTGGCGGCGGCCTGGTCATCACCGTGGCTCCCGACGGTTGCGAGCCGTGCCATGGCACGCAGTGCCGACCCGAGACTCGTCCACATCGCACCCGACGCCGGCATCGGCCAGATGTAGTGGAAGACCAGCGTGATGACCGTGTTGCCGAGCAAAATGCCGATCAGGCGGTCGCGGATGGTGTAGAAATGCCAGGTGGGCTCGAATCCCTGGATCACGCACACGTAGAACGCGAAGGCGATCTGCACACCGGCGTACGCGATGCGCGGGCTCCCGAGCACGACCCACGCGGCGACCGCCGTGCCGGCGGCGACCAGGAGCGTCAGCGAGGTGATCGACTCCATGCCAGGGACGAACAGCAGGATGGCGAGGAAGCCCATTGACGCGCCGACCAGCGCGCCCGAGATGCGCAACGTGCCCTTCTGGATCGTCGCGCCCTCGCTGCCGAGCCCGACGATCAGACAGGTGATGAGACACGTCCTGATCCCGGGCCAGTCGAGGGCGCTCTGCAGCGTGTAGCAGATCATGACCGCGAGCGCGCCTTTGAGTGCGTAGCGGATGTAGTCCGGGTTCGTGAATGCGTCGGGCACGAAGAGGCGTCCGGATTCGGATGAGGCGACTTCCCCGGCGCCGCCCTCCGGCCCGAGTGCCTGCTGCATCAAGTCCACGACGTGCTCGAGCTCGACGAGCACGGGGAACGCCGCCGAACCGCCACCTCGGGGCGGCGGCCCATCGACGGGCGGGACGCGCCCGAGTAGGCGCCCCTCTCCGAGCGCACTTCGCAATGGTGCGCAGCTCTCCGCGACGCGCTGGAACCGTGCGCGCTCGTCCGCATCCGGCACCCTACGAGGGAGCAGCTCCAGCGCCGCGGCGCTGGTGACGAGACGGTCGACGAGCGTGATCAGCGCGCTCTGCTGCGGGTGTCGCGCCTTGAGAGATGGGTGCGCGACCTCCGCGCTCTTGAGGAGCACGAGCAGTCTCGCGACCCCCGCCCCGGCGAGCCGCGTCGCCCCCGCTTCTTCGCTCCGCTTCCCCAGGTAGCGGGCGATCGCGTCCTCCGTTGCTCGCACGCGTGCCGCAAGCTCTTCACGGAGCAACGTCTTGGGATCGGTCGGGGCAATGAGCAGATTGGCGGCGACCGCCGCGGTGATGCCGAGCGCGAAGACCGGCCAGAGCCAGAGGCTTCCCCGCACCACCAGCTCCGGGCTCGGGATGAAGTCCGGCGCGGTCATCAGCACGGCGCCGATGAGACCTATCACGAAGCCGAGCGCGCCGATGACGAACGTCTGTCTCAAGAAGAGGCCGAGGGCGGCCATCGCTGCCATCAGACAGAAGCGCAGCGACGCCTGATCCAAGGCGAACGTGAACAGGACGAGCGGGATGGCGATCCCGATCGTGAGCGCCAGCAGGAAGACGAGACCGAGGAGTAGAGACTCACTGGACTCCTCCATTGCGACCCTGGTCACGACCCAGACGGCGAGGTGCGGCTCGGGGATCCGGAGCGCCATGCAAAGAACCACCACCACGGCGCATGCGACCACGACGCGGACCGTCGCGATGGCTCGCCCAGGGAACGGTGCCAGCTCTGCGCGGAGGAAGTGGAGCAGCGGAATGCGCTCGGACGACGTGCGGACGGGCAGCGGAAACGAGGCGGTCTGCGCAGGCATGGCTCTCGGAGTCCGGCGCGTCGCCTCAGTCCGGCGCGCGTGCGGCGCCGCCGGCGGGCCAGCCGCGGATGATGGCGACCGCGGAGGCGCCGACGCGGAAGACGTCCGGTGGGTCGGGGTTCTCCACCCGGATGCGCACGGGGAATCGCTGTGCGATGTGCACCCAGTTGAGCTCCCGCTTGATCTGCGGCACGCCGGGGGAGATCGGTTGATCCTCGGGATTCACTGCCCACCCGATTCCCTGGACTATGCCGCGGAACCTGTAGTGCGGGTTCGTGAGCACGTAGACTTCGGCCTCCATCCCGGGCGCGATGTGGGCGAGCTCGGTCTCGCGATAGTCCGCAAGGACGTACCAGGTGCTCGCATCCACGAGCGAGAAGACCGGCACGGGGCCGGGCGCCACGAACCCGCCGATCGCCGTGTGTAGGTTGACGACGAGCGCGTCGAACTGGGCACGCACGTAGCAGAAGTCCAGGTCCAGCTCCGCCTTGCCACGCGCCGCGAGCGCCGCGTCCCGCTTCGCGCGCAGCGCCTCGAGGTCACCGACGTCCTTCTCGGCCTGATCCATCCTCTGGTGCGCCTCGTCGAGGCCGGCTGCGGCGGCGAGCTTCGCGGTGCGGGCCTGGTCGATCTTGTCCGGGGTCACGAACTCCCGGGACAAAAGTGGCTGGAGCCGGTTCAGGGTGTCGGTGGCGTTCTTGAGCTGGGCTTCCATGCGCTGCACGGTTGCCTTGGCTGCAGCCACGGCGAAACGTTGGCCCTCGATGCGGCGTTCGGTGACCTCGATCTCACCGTCGAGCGACGCCACGTCGGCACGCGCGCGCTGGAGCGCGAACTCGTACGGACGCGGGTCGATGACGAAGAGAAGGTCGCCGCGCTTCACGCGTTGATTGTCCTTGACGTGCAACTCAGTGATCGTACCGCTCACCTGGGGCACGACGCCGATGATGTCGGCCGTCACGACGGCGTCGTCCGTCTGCGGATGTCGCACCACACGTTGGATGACCACGACGGCGAGGATGACGGCGCCCGCGACGATCCCCATGCCGACGAGCCTTCCGAGCGCGCGGTGTCGCTCGCTCATGTTAGCTTCCGAACAGGACGAGCCACGTGGCGAAAATCCACAGCGCGGCGAGGCACGGGTAGACGAGGCCCGTCGGGCCGAGGTGCGAGGCGATCTTCATCGCGGTGAACACTTGGAGGGTCAGGATCGTGAGCACGACGCCGATGACGATGCAGATCAACCATGCCGGGAAGAACGACCCCAGGATGTTGACGGAGGGCGCCACGCCGCAGCCGGAGAGTGGGAGCAGCACGGCGACGGCGAGCCGGCCACATCCGCTCCGGCGACCGTGGTCGATGCGTGGCCGTCGAGGACGGCTGGTGAAGCGCGCGCGAATTGGCGACCAGGCAGTGGTGGGCGGCGATGTCGTGCGGGCATCCAGCATGGGCATCTAGTCGAGGCGCCATCACGATGGCTCGCAACCGCCGTGCCGAGGCATCAGCGTTTGGGCGCTGTGGGAAAGGCGATATCGGCCAATGGGTCCGGTGTTGTCAACCACGGGTACTGCGTGTGCGGCCTCGCCTGTCGACATTTCGACAGATGTGACGACGGCCAGGACGTTGGGCCAAAGAGGCTACGTCGGCGAGCAATGGCCGGTACCCGCCTCACGGAACCTCCGCCTCGGCACGGCCATTGCGAATGCTGAACGAGGCGTCATCCGCGCTCGTCGGAGGACATGCAGCCAGGCCATGAGCGAAGACAGCCAACGGCCGAGCCTCCCACCGTTTCCGCCGGACTACCGCGCTTCTGGCATACTGCTGCACGTCACGTCGCTGCCGTCGCGGTACGGCGTCGGTGATGTGGGACCCGGCGCGCTCGACTGGGTCGACCGTCTCCGCGACGCGGGTCAGGGGTGGTGGCAGGCGCTGCCCCTCGGGCCCACGGGGTATGGCGACTCCCCGTACCAGCCACAGTCGTCCTTCGCTGGCAACGAGCTCCTGATCAGCCCGGACTGGCTGATCGAGGACGGCCTGCTGCGGGCGAGCGACATGGAGGCCCGCGTATTCTCGGCGACGGCCGTCGACTACGACGCCGTCGTTCCGTCGAAGCAGCGGGTGCTCGAAGCGGCGTGGGCCAACTTCCGCGCAGGCGCGCGCCCAGACCTGCAGGGCAGCTTTGCGGCGTTCTGCACCGCACACGCGCACTGGCTCGACGACTACGCCGTGTTCCGAGCCCTGAAGGCGAGATACGAGGGGCGGCACTATCTCGAGTGGCCGACCGAGCTGATCGAACGCGTGCCGGCCGCCCTCGTGCAGGTTCGTCGAGATCTGACCGGCCAGATCGATCAGATCCGCTTTGCCCAATTCCTCCTGTTCCGGCAGGCGGAACGCCTGAAGGCACGTGCCCACACCAACGGCGTCCGCTTGATCGGCGATCTGCCCTTCTTCGTCTCTCCCGACTCGAGCGACGTGTGGGCGCACCCGGAGCTGTTTCTGCTGGACGCGCAGCACCGGCCGCGCTTCGTTGCCGGAGTGCCGCCCGACTACTTCAGCACCGACGGACAGCTCTGGGGAAATCCCGTCTACGACTGGGCCGCCCTTCAGCGGACGGGCTACCGCTGGTGCATCGACCGAGTGCGCGCCCTCCTGGCTCACGTGGATGCGATTCGCCTCGACCATTTCCGGGGATTCGCAGCTGCTTGGCACGTGCCGACCGGATCCTCGACGGCTCGGTCCGGTCAGTGGGTGCCGGGCCCGGGCGCCGCGTTCTTCAGCGCGGTGCAGAAGGAGTTGAGTGGTCTACCGTTCATCGCCGAGGACCTCGGGCTGATCACCCCCGACGTGCACGCGCTCCGCGAGCAATTTCACCTGCCGGGGACGCGGGTCCTCCAGTTCGCCTTCGACGGCCATGCAGGCAATCCCCACTTGCCCGACAACCACGTCGCCAACACGGTCGTTTACACGGGCACCCATGACAACCCGACGACGCGCGGCTGGTATGAGGATCTGTCGGATGGTCAGCGGCGGGAGCTCCGGCGCTACCTCGGGCGCCGCGGCGTGGAGGACGGGGAGGGCGCGCCGGCATTGATGCGCTTGGCATGGTTGTCGGTGGCGGCGCTCGCCATGGCTCCGCTACAGGACCTCCTCAACCTCGGGAGGGAAGCCCGGATGAACGTGCCCGGGCGGGCCGCGGCCAACTGGCGCTGGCGCTGTACCGAGGACATGCTGTCGGCTCCGGCGTTCGAGTGGCTGCGAGAGGTGACGAGGGCATCGCGCCGCGGCAGGGCTCCGGGATGAGATGGCACGGGCTGTCGGTGCCCTTCGGACTCCCTGGCCCTTGCCAGTAGGCGGCCGAAGTGTGGCCAATTTCCGCGCCGGGTCGGATCCGAGCCTCCGGCACGGCACCTTTCGCTCCCGGGCGAACGTGCGAGTCGATCGTGATCGCGACGACGAGATCCCGGCCAAGCGCTGGTGGCCGCAGAACACGCGCGCATCGAGGCGACGACGCCTCGTCAGATCTGCCGTTACGTCGGCATCCCATGCACGGGGACGCTGCGGACTCCGCGTACGGACCGTGTTCTTGCTCCGGCGCATTCCCGTGCGCGCCGGCACGGGAGTTGCGAATGCTCGGCTTGGTGCAACACCTGCCTCGCGTTGGGGCCGGTGGGCAAGAGAACCATCGTATGAGCGAGGCACTTCCCATCACGTACGTGGCGCGGCACGGTGAGACGGCCTGGACGGTCACCGGGCGGCATACCGGGCTCACGGATCTTCCGCTGACCGAGCGCGGAGAGCGCAACGCGCGCCGGCTCGGGGAACGGCTGAATGGGCTGCCGTTCGCCAAGGTGCTCACCAGTCCCCTGCGGCGTGCGTTCCGGACGTGTGAGCTGGCCGGTTTCGCCGCGGTTGCGGACGTCGACCCCGATCTGGTCGAGTGGGACTACGGTCAATACGAGGGCCGACGCACCGCCGAGATCCGAGCGGAGCGTCCGGACTGGCAGCTCTTCCGCGATGGCTGCCCCGGGGGCGAAACGCCCCGGCAGATCGGCGCGCGGGCCGACCGGGTGGTCGAGCGCGTGCGCGCCGTCCGGGGTGACGTGCTGCTCTTTACGAGCGGTCACTTCATCCGCGTGTTCGCGGCTCGCTGGCTCGGCCTCGAGCCGTCCGTCCACAGCGGGTTCTTCATGCTGAGCACGGCGAGCCTGAGCGCGTTGGGCTACGAGCACGAGCCGTCGCGCCCGGTGATTCTACTGTGGAACGAAACCCGACACGTGGAGTGCGATGTCAGCGAGCAGCGCTAGGGGTACGACGGGGAGGCATCAGCAGATGACTCAGGCGAAGCAAATGCCCGGCGGCGCGAGAGCGTTCGGCGCGGATCCGGTCGACCTTCTCACGCAATACGGTTGCGGCCCCGTCCAGTTCTCGGGGAGCCCCGATGGGCTCTATGAACGCCACCTCGTCTTCGACAGCGTCCTCGCCCCCTCGGCTACGGGACCGCGCGAGCGGTTCGAAGCCTTCGCTCGTTCCGTGCGCGACGTCCTGTCCCAACGCTGGGTGCGGACGGAGCACACCTACGAGCGCGAGAACCCGAAGCGCGTCTACTACCTGTCGATGGAGTTCCTGATCGGCCGCTCGCTCGCCAACAACGTCATGAACCTGCTGGTCGATTCGGTGGCGGGGTGGGTCGTCGCGGAGCAACACCTCGACTGGCTCGGCCTCCTCGAGCAGGAGCCCGACGCCGGCCTCGGCAACGGCGGCCTCGGGCGGCTCGCAGCCTGCTTCCTCGACTCGATGGCGACGATGCAGCTGCCGGCCATGGGCTACGGGCTGCGCTACGAGTACGGCATGTTCCGGCAGTCGCTCGCGGACGGCTGGCAGCGGGAGTGCCCGGACCACTGGCTCCGTCGCCCGGATCCGTGGGAGGTCGCCCGCCCGCAGGACCGGGTCGAGGTCGCCCTGAACTGCTCGTTCGAAATACGAAGCGGCAGCCTCCGTGCCGTCCCCGGTCGGCCGTCGAAGCTGATCGGGATGCCGTTCGACCGCCCCACCGTCGGCTACGGGGGGAAGACGATCAACACCCTCCGCCTCTGGGCCGCCCGTGCGCACGACGACTTCGACTTCCAGCAGTTCAGCCAGGGTGACTTCGTGGGTGCGCTCGCCGAGACGCTCGGGGCCGAATCGCTGACCCGGGTGCTCTATCCCGACGACTCGACGACGCAGGGCCAGGGGCTCCGCTTCGTGCAGGAGTACTTCCTGGTCGCGTGCTCGCTGGCCGACCTGGTGCGACGCTTCCGGCGGACCAACGCCGACTGGAGCGAGCTGCCCGACCGGGTCGCCATCCAGCTCAACGACACGCATCCCACGATGGCGGTGCCGGAGCTGATGCGCATTCTGCTCGACGAGGCGCAGCTCCCCTGGGACCGGGCATGGGACCTCACGCAGAGGACGCTGGCGTACACCAACCACACGCTGCTGCCGGAAGCGCTCGAGAAGTGGCCGCTGGAGTGGTTCGCGCTCCTCGTGCCGCGGCACCTGGAGATCATCCTCGAGATCAACCGGCGTATCCTCGACGACGTGCGGGCCCGCTTCCCGGGCGACGAGGGGCGCGTCGAGCGCGTGAGCCTCGTCGAGGAGGGTCCGGAGCGGAAGATCCGCATGGCGAACCTCGCGATCGTCGGCTCGCACAGCACGAACGGCGTCGCGGCAATCCACTCCGAGCTCCTGCGCACGACGACGGTCAAAGATCTGGCCGAGGTTTTCCCCGAGCGGTTCAGCAACAAGACGAACGGCGTGACGCCGCGACGCTGGCTTCTCCTCGCGAACCCCCCGCTCGCGCGGACGATCACGGAGGCCATCGGAGACGGCTGGGTCACCGACCTCGGCCAGCTCCGGAGGCTCGCACCGCTCGCGGACGACGCCAGCTTTCGTGGCGCCTTCCTGAAGGCCAAGCGCGAGTCGAAGGTGCAGTTCGCGGAGTGGCTTCGCTCGACGACCGGTCAATCAGTCGACCCGGACAACATCTTCGACTGCCAGGTGAAGCGCATCCACGAGTACAAGCGGCAGTTGCTGAATGCGTTGCGTATCGTCGTGCTGTACGACCGCCTGCGGGCGAACCCCGAGATCGAGACGATCCCGCAGACGTTCTTCTTCGCCGGCAAGGCGGCGCCGGCCTACCGGCTCGCGAAGGTGATCATCAAGTTCATCAACAACCTCGCGAGAACGATCGACGGTGACCCGGTCGTGCGGGGGCGCCTGAAGGTGGTGTTCCTTCCCGAGTACTGTGTGTCGCTCGCGGAGCGACTGATCCCGGCGACTGACGTCTCGAACCAGATCTCGACCGCCGGCTACGAGGCGAGTGGCACCAGCAACATGAAGTTCATGATGAACGGCGCCCTGACGATCGGCACGCGCGACGGCGCGACCATCGAGATGGCGGAAGAGGCGGGCGAAGAGAACTTCTTCCTCTTCGGGCTGACCGCGGCGCAGGTGGCCAGCAGCCGGAGCTGGTACAGCCCGCGCTGGCACTACGACCAGGAGCCGGAGACCCGTGCGGCGCTGGACCTCATCTTCTCCAACCACTTCAGCGAGAACGAGGCGGGGGCCTTCGAGCCGCTGCGAGACGTTCTGCTCACGCGCGGCGACTACTACATGCACCTCGCAGATCTGCGGTCCTACCTCGAAGCAAGTCAGCGGCTGGGCGCCCTGTACGCGGACCCGGAAGGCTGGGCGCGCAAGGTCATCCTGAACGTGGCGGGGTCTGGGAAGTTCTCGAGCGACCGCACCATCGCCGAGTATGCGGCCGACATCTGGAACGTAGATCCCTGCGTCGTGAAGTAGGCGGGCGCGACATGGCCGACATCAGCCCCCTCGCAGGAAAGCTCGCCCCCCCGTCGATCCTCGTGAACGTCGCGAGGCTCATCTACGCCTACTACAATCGACGCCCCGATCCGTCCGTGCCCGAGCAGCGGGTCGCATTCGGGACTTCGGGACATCGTGGCTCCTCGCTCGGCAGTGCGTTCAACGAGAACCACATCCTCGCGATCACGCAGGCGATCTGCCTCTACCGGAAGCACGAGGGGATCGACGGGCCCCTCTTCATCGGGTTCGATACCCACGCGCTCTCGGAGCCCGCCTTCGTGACCGCGCTCGAGGTGCTGGCCGCCAACGACGTCGAGGTCATGGTCGACGCCCGGGACGGCTACACCCCGACCCCCGTCGTGTCGCACGCGGTCCTGGGATACAACCGAGGCCGGCGCCGGGGGCTCGCCGACGGGATCGTGATCACGCCGTCGCACAATCCGCCCGAGTTCGGTGGCTTCAAGTACGACCCGCCGCACGGCGGGCCTGCCGATGCGCACGTCACCCACTGGATCGAGGAGCGTGCGAACGCGTTCCTGGCCGACGGACTCGGCGGCGTGGCGAGAGTTCCGTTCGATCGGGCCAGCACCGCGGCGACCACACATCGGCATGAGTACCTCGAAGCGTACGTGCGCGATCTGGAGTCGGTCGTGGACCTCGCCGCGATTCGCGCGAGCGGAGTCCGCATCGGGGTCGACCCGCTCGGCGGCGCCAGCGTCGCCTACTGGGAGGAGATCCGAGACCGGTACGGACTCGACCTCGAAGTCGTGAATCACGTGGTCGATCCGACCTTCCGCTTCATGACCGTCGACTGGGACGGCCGGATTCGCATGGACCCGTCCTCGTCGTACGCGATGGCACGAATGGTGGGCTTGAAAGACCGGTTCGACGTGGCCTTCGCGAGCGACACCGACGCCGATCGCCACGGCATCGTCAGCCGCAGCGCGGGACTCCTCCCGCCGAACCACTATCTCGCCGTGGCGATCGGATATCTCTTCGCCAACCGCCCCGACTGGCCGGCGCCGGTCGCCGTCGGCAAGACGGTCGTCAGCAGCAGCATGATCGACCGGGTGGCGGCGCGCCTCCGACGCCGGCTGATCGAGGTGCCGGTCGGCTTCAAGTGGTTCGTCGACGGCTTGGTCGACGGGACGATCGGCTTCTGCGGCGAGGAGAGCTCGGGAGCGACGTTCCTGCGGCGCGACGGGACCGTGTGGACGACCGACAAGGACGGGCTCGTCCCGAATCTCCTCGCCGCCGAGATCGCGGCGCGAACCGGGAAGGACCCTGGCGAGCACTACCGGACGCTGACGGCGGAGTTCGGTGCGCCGTGCTACACCCGTGTCGACGCGCCGGCGACCGCGGACCAGAAGGCGAAGCTGGCGCGGCTGTCGCCCGATGCCGTGACGGCGCCGACGCTCGCCGGCGACCCGATCGTCGCCAAGTTGACGAAGGCACCGGGCAACGACGCCCCGATCGGCGGCCTGAAGGTCGTGACGGCGAGCGGCTGGTTCGCGGCGCGCCCCTCGGGCACGGAGAGCATCTACAAGATCTACGCCGAGAGCTTCCGGGACCAACCCCACCTGGAGCGGATCGTCCGTGAGGCCGAGGAGATCGTGAACGATGCCCTGCGTGATCCCGTGGGAGCGCGGAGGCGTTCCCCCGTCCTATCCACGGCTGAGGAGACACGATGAACGCGACCCGCATGCTCCATGAACTCGGACAGAGCATCTGGCTGGACAACATCACGCGTGACCTGCTGAACGACGGCACCCTCCAACGCTACATCGACGACCTGTCGGTCACGGGGCTCACCTCGAACCCGACGATCTTCGATCACGCCATCAAAACCAGCACGGCCTACGACGCCGCCATCCGCGAGAAGCTCGCGAAGGGTCGGCGGGGCGAGGAGCTCTTCTTCGATCTGGCGCTCGAGGACCTCACCCGCGCCGCGGACCTGTTCCGGCCGACCCACGACCGGACGGCCGGCGTCGACGGCTGGGTCTCGCTCGAGGTGTCGCCGGTGCTGGCCCACGACACGGCGAGCACCCTCGCTGCGGCCAAGGCGCTGTTCGCGCGGGCGAGCCGACCGAACCTCTTCATCAAGATCCCAGGGACCAAGGAGGGCGCACCGGCCATCGAGGAGGCGATCTTCGCCGGCGTGCCCGTCAACGTCACCCTCCTCTTCTCGCAGGAGCAGTACCTGGCGGCTGCCGAGGCGTTTCTCCGCGGAATCGAGCGGCGCATCGACGCCGGGCTCGAGCCGGACGTCGCCTCGGTCGCTTCGGTGTTCGTCAGCCGCTGGGATGCCGCCGTGGCCGGCCAAGCCATCGGCCGGCTCCAGAACCAGCTCGGGATTGCGATCGCGAAGCGGACGTACGCGGCCTACCGCGGGCTGCTCGACTCGCCCCGCTGGCAGCGGGCCGCCAATGCCGGCGCGCGCCCGCAACGGCTGCTCTGGGCGAGCACGGGAACGAAAGACCCGCATGCCTCGGACATACTCTACGTCAAGGCGCTCGCGGCGCCGTTCACCGTCAACACCATGCCCGAGGGAACGCTGAAGGCGCTCGCGGAACACGGAGAGCTCGGCACCCTTCTGCCTGCGGACGGCGGCGACTGCGAGCAGGTGCTGGCCTGGTTCGCCCAGGCCGGCATCGACGTCTACGCGCTGGCCACCCGGCTCCAGGAGGACGGAGCCAAGGCGTTCGTGAAGTCCTGGGACGATCTCTTGGCGGTGCTCACCTCGAAGAGCGCTGCGCTCGCGAAGGCCAGCTAAGGAGTTCCCGATGACGACACACCACGAGCACGATTCGATCGCGAACCCCGAGCCCGCCGTCACCTACTGGTCGAACCCGCCGGTCGGCGGCCGCCCGGCGTGGACGGCCCTCGGGGCCCACCATGAGAAGGTTCGAGAGCTCCATCTCCGGCGGCTCTTCGCCGCCGACCCCGGGCGCGGCGAGCGCCTGACGGCGGAGGCGGCCGGCGTCTTCCTCGACTATTCGAAGAACCGGATCACGGACGAGACCCTGGCGCTGCTGCTCCAGCTCGCGGAGCAGTCCGGCCTGCGTGCGCGGATCGACGCCATGTTCCGGGGCGACAGGATCAACGTGTCCGAGAAGCGCGCCGTCCTGCACGTGGCCCTGCGGGCCCCGCGAGGAGCGACGATCGTGGTGGATGGCGAGAACGTCGTGCCGCAGGTGCATGCGGTCCTCGACCAGATGAGCGACTTCGCCGAGCGCGTGCGTGGCGGCACGTGGAAGGGCCACACCGGGAAGCGCATCCGGAACGTCGTCAACATCGGCATAGGCGGCTCGGATCTGGGGCCGGTCATGGCCTACGAGGCGCTGCGGCACTACAGCGACCGCGCCATGACGTTTCGGTTCGTCTCCAACGTCGACGGCACCGACTTCGCGGAAGCCGTCCGTGATCTCGAAGCGGCGGA
>Ga0335070_10003439_pt1 | contig 18490 bp, 24 predicted proteins | sample Lox_Sample_13_FD_206722 | JGI IMG/M metagenome (GOLD analysis project Ga0335070, IMG submission 206722) | Soil microbial communities from Loxahatchee National Wildlife Refuge, Florida, United States - Lox_Sample_1.3 | ecosystem: Environmental > Terrestrial > Soil > Wetlands | place: USA...
CAGATATCCGGCTGCCAAGACGCTTATTGCAATTACAAGAGGGGTCTTTAGAGCGGCTAAGGTTCTTTCGCATTCTTCCCTGGATGGATTCATCTGAAAACCAACCCTGTTGAAAGGAGTAGCAACCAACGCCCGTTCCAAATTTAAATCCCATTCTTCAAACTTGGTTACTAGCAATGGAAAATTGCAGGTATTGAAGCCTGGAGTGATATCACGTTTCACAAGATACCTCGAATAGGCATGAAAGAGCCAATCCAAATTCAAGGCCAAAGCCATGTCGGTGATCACTTCGTGAAGCAAGACAGACTCAATTCTGGCGTCTTTTCCCGCAGCGGATTTAATCCTCGAAAGCTCGTAACTCAAATAGGTTCTCAACAATGACTCAGGATCCATCCTCAATATGCCCTTCAAACCACTCGCGATAGCCCCCAGATTCCGATAAGTCACCAATTGCTTACTGAACCTCTTCCCCAACCCCACAAAGCCTCCGGTTTGGGTCGCCAACCTAACATACTCATACGCGTAGGGCACAATAGGATAGAGACCTAGCCGCGAAATCGCACGTTTCTCCCGGACCTTCCTCAATATGTTGAGAGTTGTCTCGCTAACCGAATACATGAAGCCATTAGCGCCGTTGTCAAGCGCCAAACAAACCAGGTCTCCTGCACGGCCTGGGTCTTCAGAAATGGAGATTCGCGCCTTGCTTCTCTCCTGAGAAAGGTGACTAATACCATGGAACGGGTTATCGCCCACCAACAAAAGCTTTTCCTTCATCTTAGTTCCCCTTTCTCAGCTTGCTTTTGACATCCTCAATCATCATGTCAATTTTCGAAGCCGATTCAAAACAAGGCTCAGATTTGAAACGATCCAACAGACAGTCAACAAAGTACTTATCTTCACGGTAGTACTCAGGCGATCCCAGCCAAAAAGGTACGTTATCATTCAAATCTTGTCTGTGCCACTTTGAAGAGACGCCGCTTCTGAGACTCAATTTAATCCAATCATCATTCACTTGAATCGTGCCCTCAGATCCCTCCACAGTAAATCCAACTTCAGGCATACGGTAGTCCTTCATAGACCAAGAAACATCACACGTGCCAACAATTCCCTTGTTCTGCGTCAGTTCAAAACGCAGAACTTCACAACTATTCTGCAGGACCGTTTCGCTACTCGCAGATTTGACGCTCATATCACCGAAAAACCATAAAGCCAAATCCATTGCGTAGCAACCTAGGTCAGCCAAGACTCCTCCGCGGTCCCCCGACTCCCGGTTCTCCTCTTTAGTTTCCACAAAATCCGATGAAAAAGCGTAAGCTTCGAACGAAGACACATCGCCGATCTTACCTTCATCCAAAAGGCTCTTGGCCTTGGCAAAAGTGACGTAGAACCTCCTCAGGTACCCAACCATGTTGACGCCATCAGATCTTCTCGCCAGACCACAAAGTTCTTCAGCTTCTTCGTAACTCGCCGCGAGTGTTTTCTCAACAAACACATTCTCTGCAACCTTCTTCTGATAGATCGTCCGCGCTACATTACAATGGTACGGTATGGGAGTTGTAACGTAGACCGCGTCCAGTCCAAAGCTTGAAAGCTTTTCAACGTTATCCAGAATGGGCAAGTTTTTAAGGACTTTTTTGAAGAATCTTCGAATCAGGTCACTCTTATCACACAGCGCAGCAACCTCAACGTTGGGCAAAATGTTCAACACGCTGGTATGAACCAGTCCCATCTTTCCGAGTCCAACGACCCCAACCCGAAATTTCTTCTCACCCAAGCGCGCGCGCTCGTCTGGATGCGCACCAACAGCCAAGATCTTCAATCTTCATCACTTGCCAAATCCCGAATCTTCACACCAACTATCATATCCACACCGCTATCATATTTCTAGGAAGCCTCAAAGAACCATTCAAGAAACAGTCATGTTCAACTTCAAGTCCACAAAATTCCCGTCATACCGAAAACCGTTCGACGAACTGTTGAACCGCCACAACTCAAACATCAGATCACCGTAAAACCTACTCGTAGTCGTATTCCACGTCGTGCTCTCCCCTTCCGCGAAGCTCGACACGTTACCGTTAAACGTCAAACTGTGAAAATCAACCCTTAACAGCGAATTGTTGTATCCGTAATCAAAACCAAAAGAAACCGGCACCTGCCAAACGCTCTCGTCCGCCACGAACGCAGTAACATTATAGAGCGAAGGCAAACTGCTCGGCAAACGATCCTCAACTGGACCAAAACTCGTCGGAGCAGACTGACTCTCATTCCTAAACTTCACCTCAACCAAATAATACGCACAGTACCCCAAATGATTCCCAAGCCCCAAGGAGATGCCGTAACTCTCACCGCTACTGAGATTAAACGGATAATCCTCGGCAGTCTGATTCGAACCCAAAACATACAGCTCGGTGAAGAACTCCGTTCTAGGCCACACGAGCACCTTGCTCAGCAAAGGCGAAGCCACAAGCAAAGCTGCAATCGAAATCACGATGAAAAATGCGGCAGTATGCTTCGTTATGTCCGTTAAGCATCACCCTCAATAACACTTTGCTTCCTCTTCAGGTACCACCAAACCGAGAAACCACCCGCTACGATCGCGACAGCGCCAACTCCTGAGCCGACGACATTAAGCCAAAAATCCATCAACTTCGCCTGAGAAGCCGAATCCCTCAGACTGTTAGCAGCACTATCAAACCCGTCAAGCTTAGTCACACACTCACCAGCCGAAGTGCTCGCCGAATCAAAACTCCCATTAATCAGAGCTAGATGCGCCTCCGAAAGAAGAACCCCCGCAGCATTAAGCGTAACCAGCAACCCAGACACGTTCGCACCGGCCTTCTCCGCATCCGCAACAGCCGAGTAACAGAAACTCACCCTCAGATCAGCATTCGCCACCGCAGCCCTCGCATCAGCCTCACTCAAACCGTGGCAAACCGCCACAGAACCTCCAGATGCAAGCACCGCCAACAAAACCATAACTACAAGAGTCGTCTTCATCTCTTATGCCGCTCCACAGTTCCCTCGTGAACACAGGGCTTCCAACATCCTCCGCTTACCATCCACATCATTCAACCGCTTCTCAACAACCCTGTTGCGCTTCGAATACTCCTTGTAGACCTCCAAGAACTGTTGCCCCTTGTTTGTCAAGATGTAGCGCCGCTGCTTACGCTCAAAACTGAGTAGATATGCTTTCCTAACCTCTTCCAAGTACTTGGTCAACAACCTGTAACTCAAGTTCGCTTGGTACATGATCTGCGTCTTCTTAGCACCGTTGCTCGCGACGAGCAGCATGTCCGCTATGATATCCAACTTTCTCCTATACGTCAAACTACATTCACCCCAAAATCATCAACGAACGATCAAACACGAACCAAAAACAGTCTTGACACGTCGCACATACTCAATGGGCTGCCTGTTTCTAAACAGATTTGGCCAGTTCCTTGGCCAACCTCCACACGAAGAACCCGACGGCACTCACAGCAAAGCATAACACCGTAAAAGTGTCAACCCTAATCCACGGCGTCAGATGGGACAAACCAGAGGATAGCCAGTTCGGATGAATCATCTGGAACACCACTCCGTAGGCCCATCCAAGAGAGCCATATACGAAAAGCAATTCTCCAACAACCCTGACCAAAACGAGACCAGAAAGCCTCAGCATGCTAACATCCCTCAGTTTTCAATAGAGAAAGAGACGCGTTTCGACAGTCTGATCCTGTTAGTCTAGAGGTGAACCCAGCCCCTTCCACCCTTCTTTAACTGCTGCTTCTCATTGGGCTCCGGAACGTAAGACGCGACTCTGTTAGAGCGATTCGACGCTCTCTGCGACGGAAACGTGGCGCGAATGAACTTGCCCCAGCCGCCGACCCGCGGATCAGAGACGTACCTGTGAACGTCGATAATTCCGTGCTTCTCCAGAACGTCGCGAAAGCTCAGCAACTTAAAATTCCTAGTCGCCAAAATAACCGTACCTCGTTCAACGAATACCTGAGAATACTCTTCTCTCGCGATCCCTTCGGCACGAACATGATCGTCAAAACGCTCTATCCACAACCTCTTCCACTCAGCCTTCAACTCTTCAACCGTCTTCTTCTCTTCAAGAACTTCCGTTAAACAATCCCTCCCTGACGGGAGCGGACAAGAAAACATGAGAGAGCCAATACGCCCGTTCTTCCAGCTCCACCCCATTCAATGGTTTGCTTCAGCCATATTTAAACGATTCAGTGTGAAACATCTGTGCAAATCTTCTAGAACAATACTCCAGCCCTTCTATAACATATAAACCTACTTACCAAAACCGATATACGGACTATTTACCAAGATATTTTTCATCCCAAAAACTCTCTTCAGCCTCAAACAGATTTGCTTCAGCGCGCCCCACAATAAGCCTTTTTTCAGCGAAACAGCCTCCAACTCGAACACAACGGCGTTCCCTAACACCTTTAAACCCAAGCCGCCAATAGTACGCTTACCACCACGAGGGGCTAGGCGAGAAAGGGTTGTCCACACAGCAACGCGTACGCGGAATAAGGGTGCTCAAAGCCGTCTCCTCACCCCTGAGACTGCAAATACTGAACCTGCTCTTCGATAGAGGCCCTCTCTCCTACACGGAACTCATGAGCCAGCTGAAAATGAACCCAAGCCGAGACGCCGGAAGATTCGCCTACCACCTGAAATTCCTGCTAAAAGCAGACCTAGCCGAAACAGACGTCGAAACAAGAAAATACCTCCTCACCGAACTCGGCAAAATGGTCATCGACGTCGCAGACCGCATAGATAAAAAAGCCCTCAAGACCAAAACCACTCTCGTCCGCACCAGCCGCCTTGCACTCGAAGAATTCGACACAAACAAAATCGCCAACTCACTCATAAAAGAAGCCAGAATGCCCGCAGAACTCGCACAAAAAATCGCCAAAGAAGCAGAAAAACAACTCACCCGCTCAAAAACCAAATACCTCACCGCCCCCCTCGTGCGAGAAGTCGTAAACACCATCCTTATAGAAAACGGCCTCGAAGACTACCGACACAAACTGACAAGACTCGGCATCCCCGTCCACGACGTAACCAACCTCATCGAAACAAAGAACAAAAACCTCCGAACGAAACCCTCAGTCCAAGAACTCGCAGGACAAACCGTTTTCAAAGAATACACGCTGCTCAACATCCTCCCGAGAGACATCTCAGACGCACACCTGTCGGGAGCACTGCACATCGACAACCTAGACTCCTGGATCCTAAAACCGAGCGAAATAATGCACGACCTCAGATTCTTCATAGAAAAAGGTCTGAACCTCGAAGAAATCAACCCAAACCTACAATCATACCCACCGCCGCAAGACCTCGAACACGCCATCGACCTCACCCTCAACGCACTGCTCTACACCACCAGAGAAGTTGACAGCACACAAACAGTCGACTACTTCAACGTCTTCCTGTCACCCTTCGCCAAAAACGTCGAACCAACCAAAATCAAACAACTACTACGCCTCCTCACAGCCAACCTGACCCGACATACAAAAGTCTCACTCGGCCTGGAACTAGCTCCACCCAACTTCTTAGAGAAGAAACCCGCAGTCGGCGCCCTCGGAAAACGCGTCGGAACGTACAAAGACTTCAAAGAACAAGCCCAACTGCTAGCAAACCTGTTGCTCGAAGTTCTCGATGAAGAAAGCACACGCAAACCACTGACCGGGCTAAGCCTCACCGTGAAGATTCGTCCCGAAACATTCACAGACGAAAGAGCAAAAGCCCTGCTACTGAAAGCGCACAAACTCGCCTCAGACACGGGCATCGTCTCGTTCGCCAACCTGCTCAAGAAAGAGCAAGCCCACGATACTTTTTCCCCATCAGGCTTTCGGCTGAGCCCAGACCCAGACGGCGACTGGGAAACAGACACTCTGCGCACGGGGTTACTGGGCACGGTAACAGTCAACGTGCCACGCGTTGCCTACGAAACGGGAAAAGACAAGACAAAGTTCCTCGAGACTCTGAAGGAAAAAGCAGAAATGGCGAACCGAGCCCTAGAAATCAAGTACACGTTCGTGAGACACAGAAGCCGAAACCTGCTCCCATTCATAATGCAAGGCGAGAACGGCGACCAATACTTCAGATTGGACGAGTGCTCCCGAATAGTTAACCTCGCGGGACTCAGAGAAGCCGCAGAAGCATTCTGTGACGGAAACCTAAACCCAGAAAAAACACTCGCGTTCGCCTCAGAAGTTGGACAGAACGTCTCAAGCTACATTCATAAGATCGGAAAGAGGAGAGGAAAACGCGTCTCTCCCGCACGGCTATTCAACGATGACGCTGGAGAAAGACTCGCACAGGCTGACGTCGAGAAGTACGGTATCGCAAAAGTGAGGTTTTCTGGCCCAAGGGAAAAACCCTTCTACTCAACAACGAACAGGTCAACCCTCAGCGCAGGAAAGCTCACCGAGCCTCTGGCTTTCAACGCAAAAACCACCGAACTGAGCGAAGGCGGAAGCCTCACCGTGATCGGACTCGGCGAAGCTAAGATTGAAACCGACGAACTCGTGACGATAACAAAACAGCTCGCTGAAAACCAAGTCGCCTTCTTTACCTACGAACGCAAACTCACATACTGCACGCACTGCAGGAAAAGCTGGTACGGTCTGCTGCACAAATGCCCCTCGTGCGAAGCTACAGGAACTCTTGTCTTTTTTGACCGTTTCGCAGGAACCTGAAATCCTACAAAGCGCCTTACGTCACAGTACCGAGTATCAACGCGAGCAACGCCATGCGGACGATGACTCCGTTTCGAACCTCCTGGAAATAACGGGCAAAGGCGGTGTTATCAACTTCGGGTGCGATCTCATCAACTCTAGGGAGCGGATGCATAATGGTCAAATCCTTCTTCGCCTCACTGAGCGTCTGAAGATCTATCCTGTAGGCACCCTTGACCTTAGCATACTCCGCCGGATCTGGAAAACGTTCCTTCTGTATCCTGGTGACATAGAGCACGTCAACAAGCGGGATCACTTTCTCAACGCTTGTTCTCTCCGTGACCGGAATCCGATCCTTGATCGTTTGAAGGACTTCTCGCCTCATCCTCAGAGTCTCGGGAGAGACCAGATAAAGTTCGATCTTGTACAGCGAAAGAGCATAAGCCAAGGAATGAACGGTCCTCCCATAGCGCAGGTCGCCTACGAGGGCAATTTTCAACCCGTCGATCTTCCCCTTCTCCTTGATCATCGTGTACAGATCGAGAAGGGCTTGAGTGGGATGCTCCTCGGCACCGCTACCTCCGTTGAGAATGGGAACTTCTGAAAACTCGGCCGCAAGTCGGGCAGCCCCCTCCATAGGATGCCTCATCGCGATCACGTCCGCGTAATTCTCAACCGTGCGAATCGTGTCCGCAAGGTTTTCACCCTTCTTGACCGAAGACCCTTCAGCCTCCGCAAAACCCAAGGTTGAGCCACCGAGCCTTTGCATGGCGGACTCAAAACTCAACCGTGTGCGCGTGCTCGGCTCAAAGAAAAGCGTAGCAAGAATCTTTCCCCTAAGCATCTGGGAGCCCTTTTGAACCAAAGGCTCCATTGCCTTGGCAACTTTGAAGACGTGATTGATTTCGTCCTTCGAAAAATCCTTGATCGAGATTACATCTCTGCCTTCAAACCCCAAATTCGCACCCACAACAAGTCTACGCAACTACTAGATAAGAATTTGTCAACGTGCAAACCCGACATTGATGAAGGCAAAAGTCGAAATGGGGTCGACGTGACATCGCCTTTTTCTCAGATTTTAGCCAATAATCTTTCGAAGTCTACTACGAAGTATTTCTTGCCCTTCAGAGCGATCTTGTGTCCTTCCTTCTCCAGAATCCTTTTCTGACCATCGACTCCTCCCGGATATTTCGCGTTTATTTCTCCGCGGGCCTTGAGCGTTCGCCAATAGGGCGTAATGTCCGTCCCCTTCGCTCTCTGCTCTTCCGCTGCGCCCGCTGCAATTCGTGCGAAAATCCCGGTCGTGATTGGACAGCCGATGGTAGCGTTGTGCTTTCTCGCCAGCGAGGCACGAATTTCGTTTATTGTCGTCACTCTCCCCTCAGGGACTTTTCTCATGATCTCGTCGACTTCCTTCGGAGCTGGAATGACAATCGTGCCCGTTCCCCAGCGCGTGCTCATTTTGGCGTTGATTGGTTCAACTCTTGGCAGGTCCTTGCTGTCGGCCAGTTTTTCTGACCAGCTCTTCTTTCGAACCATCATGTCGCCTCAACGGAAATTCTTCAACTACTCCTAATAAGCATTAGGCATAACCTTTGCAGAACGCACTTTGAGGCTATTAACAGGAGTGAAGTTTTTTATCTGCGAGCACCGCATAAGGCTTCTTCTGATAGAGGAATTTACATATGATAGAAACTGAGTTGCGTGTTTCCAAAATCAAGAATGGAACTGTCATTGACCATATCACAGGTGGACACGCGCTGGATGTGGTGAAGATCCTGGGAATAACCGGTAAAGAGGAGACTCCCATCACGATAGCCATGAACGTACCGAGCAAGCGTCTCAAGAGGAAGGATATCGTCAAAATTGAAGGTCGAGAACTCAAACCCCAAGAAGTGCACAAGATCGCACTGATCGCGCCGCACGCAAGCATAAACATAATTCGCGACTACAAGGTAGTGAAAAAGGAAGAAGTGAAGTTGCCCAAGGTCATCGAGGGCATCATCAAGTGCACGAACCCGGCTTGCATAAGCAATAGCAATGAACCCGTTAAGCCCAAGTTCTACGTTGACTCTGAAGAGCCCCTCTCGTTGAAGTGCCATTACTGCGGTTATATTGTCGAGAAAAAGGATGTTCTTCAGCAGTTCTAATCTTTCGCGCGTCCAAAACGTTTATATCGTAATATAGCATATTCTATAACTGGATATGTCCTGTTCCAGACATATTGTATCGGTGCAGAACACAAATACATGTGGTGAAAAACATGATGGAGATATTCATGTCCAACCTGTGGATAATCGCGCCGACAACATGGGCATGTTTCATAGTCTATGTCGTGTGGTTCTCGACGAGAGCAAAACGTTTCGCTCCGCTGACCCCCGTAGAAGCCAGACAGCTCTGGGTAATCCATCGACAGAACGTGAATTGCGGTAGCAAAAAATGGAAACAGATCACGCGCGACGGCCGAACAATCGGGTTTGAATGTGGCTGTGGACACAGGCACTTGCAAAGACGCCCGATGGTGGGCAGTTCGCCAACCGGAGTTTCCGTAAGGACGACGACACTTAACACGATTAAGACGTCTCATAAGTCTTCATAAGGGCGCGTCTGGATCCCATAGGCTAGGGTTTCGAAGTCTATAGGCAGGCAAACGGAGATGAACTCGGCATCCTCAGATGTCAGCCGAGTTGATCTTTGGCTTGTCTCAAGAGTTCCATGAAATGCCTTCGCGTCATTCGTTTTCCTTTGCCTATTCCTGGGCATTCGTCCGTGAATGAAAAGAAATGTTCATGTTTTTCTTCAGATCTCATCTCGAAAGGGTAGAACCGACAGACGAGCGGCCTGGAAAGGTATATTGTGCACGTGTCTTTGTTCAGAAAAACACACTTGCCGATTTCATTCTTTCGCATCTCATAGACGTAGGGGCTGCGGCCTTCGATCTTGATGGCGAAATGTACAACAGGTTCAAGGACCTTCTCGGAAATTCTTTCTGCTTCATCTTCAAGCATGACGATGTGCCTGACTTTTTTGGGGGCGTCTCCACAACACAAGGTGCACCTTGTGCAGCAAAAACGTGTATTCTTGGGATAGTTGATGTTTTGCAGCTTTTTTGGCATTATCAGTAAGGCATGGAAAAGTGAAGTAAAAACGTTTGTGCCCACCGAACCTAGTTGGAGTTTGGACCAGCGCGCCTCGTATTTGACGCCGTCCGAAGTACCGAATTTAGCATTCTTGCGTGGGTGTTGGGGATGACGAGAAAGCTGAGGGCATGTGCGCAGTGGCGGTCAGGCTTGTGGATGAGAACAGAGGCGAGTACTCGTTCTGTCGGAGATTCGCCATTGAAGTTCTAATCATCGCGTTCGCTAGTCTAGCGAAATGAACAACAGCACTGCTGAAAGTAGAGAGCAGAAAAGTCCTGACAGAAATGTGATGGCTGTTAGTGTCCACAGTTTTTTCCTAGTTGGATAGATTGTGTAGAAGAATATGAAGAATGCTGATAGAGTGAACGTTAATGATGCGGTTAAGAGAGTGATTTTCAGGGCTTCGGGGACATTCAGAGTTATCTGGAGCACTGCTAAACTCAAAGCGGCCAGAGTTCCTGGAGCGCAGGCGTTTATGATCGGTTTTAAGAATTTTTCCTCAAAGTCTTCCATGCGTGTGCGTTCTCCAGAGCAATGGATATGGATTTGTTGGGACATTAAGCTTTTGCTGGCCACTACGTTGTGAGCCTTATTTCTGTAAAGGCTGATGCAATATAGGGTTTTGTTCAAGGCTTAAAAAAGGAGTGTTTAGATTCGGCCAGACCTCTCCAGATACGCTTCCGATTCCATTTCTGCGCGCGTGGGTTCAAATTCTCGTTCGGCTTTTTGCGCGTCTTGCAACTCTTGTGCGGCTCTTGCTTTCTCAATTGGGATCAGCTCATTCAGCTTTTCCACGAGCTTTTTAGATTCATCTGGTTCGAGCGGGATAGTGATGTCTCGCTTTCTGGGTATCACCACTTTGGCGTGTCCTTTCTGATCAACGATTGCAGCGTCTATGTCCTTCAAAGGAACATCCAATGGAATGACGGTTTGAAAGAGAAAACCTACTGTCTCTCGCATGTGGGGGTTAGACTCCGCAAATTCCTCGAGTTTTCTCTTGAAACCCTCTTTCAAGTCCACTTTCAATAGAGATGTGTGAAGCTTGACGACGAAATGCGGTTTGTCAAAGAACATCACTATATCTTCTGACAATTCGCTGCTAACAAGCCCCCCTTCAGTTCCAGCTATGCATAACCGAAAATTTAAGGCTTGTGCACGGACTTGGAGAGGAATTAAACTTGTTTGTGGTCATAAAAAGGGCGCACGCAAGGCCGTGATTTTCGTCACTATGACGGGTTGAAGATTCTGTTCTGGAATCGAAGCATCCAATAGAAAATGAGAAAGGGGTAATAAAGAAAATTCTTGAAACTGTGAGAATAGACGAGTCCACAGGTGATCTCTAATTTTGCGGAGGATAAGCCTTGTTTGAGTGTGGCGTCTTCGTAAGGCCCGTAGTGCAGGCAGTATATTTTATCTCCTGATATGACTCTGAACCCTTTTTTCTTGATCCAGTTGACGATGTACGCGTCTTCGTAGGCGTGGAGCCGTTCAGGTATCTTGATGTCTTCGACGAGTTCCCGACGAATGAGCGTGTCGTGGGTTCCGCCTCTGAGTTTGAAACATTCTTCCGCAATTATGGCCAATGCTCTTATGGCTAGGCGATCGGTCATGTTGGGAATGACGTCGATGTTCAGTCCCCAGATTGCGCCGACGTCCGTGCGTATCTGTCTTTCAGCTTTTCTGGCCCAGTCTTTGCACAGTATCACGTCGCTGTCGACGAAAAGAAACCAAGGTGTTCTGACGTGCCGTATTCCTGCTTGTCTCGCTCGGGCTCTTGAACCGTTTTCGGTGATTATCTCTACGTTGTTATGTTTATCGTTGAAGTTCTTCAGGATCTGGAGAGTGCTGTCCTTGGAAAAGGCGTCGACAATTATTAGACGTTTCACTGGAACGTTCTTGTAGATCGATTCAACGCATCTATGAAGTAAACGTTCGCTGTCTTTGGTCAGCATCACAACGTCTATCGGTTCCACGTTAGTGTCCTCGTCTTGCTTTCCGATTCTGAGGGATTGAGTATAGACAGCCACGTAGACTGTTTGCGAAATAATAGTCTATCGGTGATTCAAGATGTAGATGTCAATCCTTGCTTCGAGACGGATTGTTGCCCGTGCGTACGGAAGAAGTGAATGGTAAGACTTGAATAGTTCTGAGAATCATTATGGAATCGGTGAAACGGGTTTGGGTGAACTCAGGACGTTGATGGCGAAATTTGAGTCTGGCGTGTTGCACATCCCGGAAGAGTTGAGGGAGATTTTGGGTCCTGACACAAAGATGATTGTTGGGACGGCCGCGGTCATTTGTTTCTCGGCAGCTACGGATTATTCGGAAATTTTGAGGAGCATTGAGATGATACAGGAAGACGTGCAGCTTCGCATGGCTAAGGAAAAGGCGGCAGCATCTAAGCAACGGAAGAAATAGGCTGTCTGCGTTTTTGCGTCGGAGGACAGGAATCTTCCACTTGACTGATCCTTAACGGCTTCGATAACCGTGTTGGTTGCAGGGCTTGCTTTTCGAAAACTTATATTGGGTACTGAACATAACGAGGCTGTGAGATGGATCTGTGTGAGCGAGTACCTTAGTTTCAAACGATTTGTAACACCGACGTTCATAATGGTAATCTACATCCTGGGCGCCATCATCGTGACAATTGGGTCTTTTCTGCTGATGCTGTTCGGAGCTTTCGGTATCATCGCGGGCGTGATCATGCTGCTGCTTGGAAACCTTGGCTGGCGCATGATGTGCGAGTATTGGGTTGTGCAGTTCAGGATGTACGATGAAATTGCTTCTCTCAACAGACGACTCGGAGGACCCATGCCACAGGTTGCTGCACCTGCACCGTCGCCCACTCCGGCCACGCCGACCTGTCCGACTTGTGGCGGTCCAATTAGGTACATACAGCAATATCAGAGATGGTACTGCGACAAAGAACAGAAGTACGTTTAGTCGGGTCTCTTCTTCCCAATCTTTCTTCTTTGTGACTCTTCTGTAACGCTTCGACGTTTTTATTCGCTGAAAAAAGCTTATCGTGGGCCCTCCCCCTCCTCGTTTCAATGTATCGTGAATATTAGGATCCAAATATGCACGTGAGCGCACTATTCTTATATCTCGTGCTGCTTTTTCTTCTCGTCGGAGGAATTCACCGTGGTTTTCGGTGTGACTTGGAGATCCAAATTGAAAGAGTTGCAGAAGCAGAGAGACGAATTGCAGGCGTACATGAATGTCTTGACTGGCGAGGTGGGGACGCTTCGAAAGGAGGTTGCGGAGTTGAAGAAGGAGATGAGGGCGTCCAAGCAAAGGATCTGGCGGCTTCAAGAAGAGACGAACAGCTTGCGCATTGAGAGACAGGGGCTCACAAATTCTGTTGAGATTCTCACTAAAGAAAGGGAGATCTTTCAAAAGACCATTCAAGACCTTTGTCAAGTGATAGGGAAGCGAAAACAGGTTAGATCAGCCTGAAAGTGCACGCTAACCCTCGGCGCTCGGCTAAGACTTGCGCGTGCGGTCGCAACCATTCTTGTGAAAGGACGGCACCGTCGGTGAAAAAAGACCATGACTTCGGCGCACACTACTCTGGTGTGTGTCGTTAGGCTGAACTGCAGAACATCAACTCTAGTGCGCTGAGTTCTGCCGCATTTCTAAATTGATCAGCATCTCAACAGCTTTTTTAACGAAATTGGAGCATTTTTCTTCTCGCACGTTTGACTTTCGCAGTCTTTCGAGTTCTTCGGGATTGGTTAAATCATATCCGATGAGTCCTTTGCAGAAGGGGCTGCCACACTCTTTTACGAATTGGTCGTAGAATTTTAGAGCAATCTCGTATGCTTTTTCCTTTTCCATCAAGACTATCTTGTCGGATCCATGTTTCAACCCTATAGCCATTATGGCACCTGTTAACGCTCCACACAGTGAACCGCGTCTTCCGATTCCCCCTCCAAAAGCTGTGGCTATTTTGGGGATTAGCCTATTCCTGCGAGCGCCATAGTATTCCTGCATGGTTATCAGCACGCTTTGGGCGCAGTTGTAGTCTTGTTTGAAGTAGTTTGCCGCTTTTTCCGCGAATTGGCTCGGTTGTCGTTTCATTTTTGATGCTTCCTCTTCTCGTGAAGTTTGACTGTCATAGCATATACCCCTTTTGCAACATCTTAGCGCGCGCCTTAAAATAGGAAGGCCTCGTAAAACATTGCGGAGTCCGCACGCGTTGGATTCAGATGCAAAGATAGCAGAGATAAGTATTGAACCCGAGACTGGTAACGTCAAACACATAGCGTTATTTGGCAATAATCTTCGGTTCAAATGCCATCGCTGCGCCACCTTTTGCTGCAAGCTCGGTGGACCCAGACTCTCCTCGAAGGATGTTGAACAACTGAAAATGGCGGGCTTAACCAGAGCCGAGTTTCTAGATGCACCCAACGGGTGCCTGAAAAACACGGTTTCAGGTTCATGTGTGTTCCTCAAATTTGACTCACAAAAACAACTCTATGAATGCACGGTTTACCCCTACCGACCCGCAGGGTGCAGACTTTACCCTTTCCACGTTGAAAAGACCAGTTCAGACAGATTTGTGCTGAAACTCTTGCCCTGCAAGGGAATAAACCGTCGTCTCGGAGCAATCATTGATGAACGTTTTCTAATTGACAATGCGCTTGGCTTTCTGCACGACTTGTGCGCAAAGCGCGCCAGCTTCTAGTTTCTGGTTTGAGCGAGTCCTGTCAGAATCGCTTGGTGGCCTTGCAGTACAAGTCTTATTTTACTCAAGCTGCAAATGTTGAGTTATGATCCTGACAAGAGACTTCTATGAGCGAGACACGTTGACGGTGGCTAAAGAGCTTCTTGGAAAAGTCATCGTTCATGAAACTTCGGAAGGCCTGACGATGGGCAAGATTGTTGAGACGGAGGCTTACATAGGTCCAGAGGACGAGGCTTCGCACGCTTACCGGAACCTCCGCACTCCGCGGACAGAAGTCCAGTTCGGACCGAAGGGGCATGCGTACATCTACTTGGTTTATGGAATGTACTATTGTCTGAATGCTACAAGTGGAAGACTCGCTGGAAAGCCTGAGGCAATCTTGGTGAGGGCTCTGGAACCGTTGGGCGGTATTGAAATCATGTTGAGGCGTCGAGATGTTTCAAATGGAAATGCTGCCAATCTGACGAACGGACCCGGCAGGCTTTGTATGGCTATGGGTCTGACCAAGAAGCAGAACGCAGCGGACTTGTGCTTTTCACCATTGCACATCGACGTAGGAGAGGTTGTGGATGAAGAAGACATTGCTCAATCCACCAGGGTTAAAGTGGACCATGCAGATGAGTGGAGAGATAGACCCTGGAGATTCTATGTTAGAAACAACAAATTCGTATCCAAACTATGAAAGATAATGTTTACTTTGGCACCAAGAAAGCGCACGCTGTTTGTTCATCAGCCCGAGAACAGATGGCTCGACCCCCTATCGCGCAAACTGCGATTTCCGCCTTCAAAGCCTTTCCAAGGTTGCATTTCAGGTTCCGTTATCGTGTCCCACAGTTATGACTACATTTCCTGTTTTTTGCCCTGTCTCGACATACCTGTGAGCTTCGGCAATTTGTTCCAACGGATAACGTCTGTCTATGACCGATCTTATCTTTCCCGCCTCAATAAGCTCTTTGAGGAAAATCAGATCTTCAGTCATATATGACACTGTCCCGCCTATTACTTTCTTGCTGCTCACCATTGAAGTCCATAGCCCTCGAACCTGCTGCGACAGCCCAGGGTTACCCAAGAGATAGAATCCTTTTTCCTTCAAGGACCTTATGCAACCTGAGAACGAACTCTTACCTACCACGTCAAAAATAACATCATAGGTTTCCCCGCTTTTGGTAAAATCCACTTTGGAGTAATCAATGACCTTGTCTGCACCAATGGAGCGCAGTACGTCAAGTTTCCTTGTGCTGTCCACACCAGTTACTTCCGCCCCGAATGACTTGGCAATCTGAACCGCAAACGTGCCTATACTTCCACCAGCACCATTAATCAAAACCTTCTGTCCGCTCTGGATATTTCCTTTTCTAAGAAAGTGCAATGCATGAAGCCCCCCAACAGGAACGGTGGCGGCTTCCTCATAGGTTATATTGGCCGGTTTTATTGCTATCAGCCCTTTTTCAGGCAGACAGTTGTACGCAGCATAAGCACCAAGACGAAAACCGGTAGCTGCAAAAACTTGGTCACCTTTCTTGAACAGCTTTACAGCTTTTCCTATTGATTCAATTTCCCCAGCTAGCTCTTGCCCTAGTATTCTTTTCCTTGGTCCTCTGAAACCAAATCCTACTCGCGCGAGTAGCCATAACCAGATGGGCATTTTGAATCTTCGAATTTCACAGTCCCCAGCTGTCACTGTTGCCGCATATATTCTTACCAGCACTTCATTGTCCTTGGGGGTAGGTCTATCTACCTCTCTGAGCTGAAGAACATCCGGAGGCCCGTATCTTGTGCAAACAATCGCTTTCATCTTCATTAATAGTCCCTCTTGGGATAAATAGCGCGCGCTTGCTGTTCAAATTTGATGGTAGTGTCATCTGTACCATGTGATGTTGACTATTGCATGGTTTTTGCTTTTTCCAAGTGCATTTCTTCGAGTTTTCTGTATTTTTTCGCGCGCTCTTCGAAAAGATTTGATATGCTGGTTCTGTACGCTCTGAATTCTCGGCATATCTCAGATTCTGCTTCGTCATCCATTTCCCTGGCAATGGAACCCTGACTTTTGGCCTTCTGAGCATCGACATCGCTGATATTTCGTTCATTGAACGCAATTGCTGCGTAATGCTTCTGGCGTCGGGCGACGGTTTCAACATCCTTTGCGAGCCTAGCGTACAGCCTTGCTTTCTGCCTCTCAAGTTCCTTTCTTTCCTTTGGTGTTATCCTAAGGTTATCCTCCGTGAAGCCCATCCTGAACAAGGCCTCATGGATACCGTGTTTTGACCCGGCTGTGTCCCCTTTCTCTAAACACATCAGCGCATAATGTAGTGCGCCCACGACTGGTTGCGGGTCCAGGGTCAAATCTTTCGCCATTTTTTCACCGTATCTCCAGATTTAAGCCATATCAAGTCTGAAACATTTAAATTTTCTCAAGGGGCACTGAGATCTTTTTCTCTGCATCGTTCAACGCTGAAAGTAGGGCTGATTCTTCGCAAGGTTTTCTGCAAGTTCTAAATAGGTATCGATGATGGCTTCTCTCAAATCCGTTCTCTGGCTTTCTTTCTCCACTTTTCCCCGCAGGATTTCAGAAAGGTTTCCACATTCTATCCTTCTCTGGATGATAGGGAGATATTTTTTTTCTTCCGCTGTGGCGTTCTCCAGGGCGATGTTGTAATAATATTGGCAGACTCGACGTGCAGTCTCTCCGTGTGGGTGATGAACGCTGGCGCTGAGTCCATTCATAATGATTGCGTTGAGATCCTTTACTAGGACCGTGTGAGGGAGAAACTCTGGCTCCTGATTCATTAGTCCCCTCAGTACTGCTCTGATGAAACAAGCCAATGCGACGTCTGATTTGATGCATTCTTGTTCGTCCATTATTCGAATTTCGATGGCTCTTCTGTCGAACCTGAAAATCACCCCTCGGCTGTTCACCCATTCCTTGTTCAGGACAAGCTTGTCTGCGCCTGCCTTGGCCATATCGTCTGAGTACTTGCCTATGACGTTCGTTTTGTACTGGCTGAATGAGGATGTGTATTCTGGAATCACGTCGCCGGTTACTGATGGGATTTCTTTTTGGTTTTGCTTGTAGAAGTACAGTCTGTTGTCGACTCTGTCTCTGAGCCTGCCTTCGTAGATTGGTGAAGAAGCGCTGATTGCGGACAAGTATGGGCAAATGTTTGCGAGGGTGTTGCAAAGAAAGAGTGCACTTTCTTCGTTTGAGTATGGTAGGTTGAGGTGGAAGCTCTGAATGTTGAGCCATCCGTGTCGTCTGAGGTTGAAGATCTTGCTGTAAGCCTCGTAGATTTGTCTGTGGCGGTGGGGCCAAATGCCTGTTTCACCGAGTTTTAATAGAGGATGCATGCCCGTTCCAAGAAGACGTGCTTGAAATCTCCGTTGCAGGAAATCCTGAATGGTTAAGATGGCTTCTTGCATTGTTTCCTCAAACTCCACCGGTGACTTGAAGGGAGCGTTGGGCTTGAATTCCATGACGTGCAGCTGAAGTTCTTTGCCAAAAGTGAAGCCTGGCTCTTCGACGAAGTTGACAACTCGGCCATGGAAATCCTTTATGATTTTGTCTACGATTGGCAACGGCTGAAGCTCGTCATTCACAATTGAAAACTCGTGCTCTGGGCCCAGGACTTCTAGCGTCTTGTACGTGAAGGCTACACTCTCTTGATGAAACAGTTCTCAACGATTAAATATAAAGCTACAATCAATGTGCGCGTTTATAGGATTCAGAGTTTCAGCTTATTTTCGAGAATTTGTTCACTGTCTTGATTTTATCATCTTTAGGAATTCTTCCATTTCTCTAGTGTTGACAACATCTTTGGGTGTTGCCCATCCTCTTCTTGCCTGGACAATACCAAGCTCCAGGAAGTGTAGATGGGCCTTGCTGTGAGCATCAGAGCTTATGCCTAGTTTGGCTCCGGCTTCCACCACTTTCCGTATGTGTTCATCCTTCAAATCCAATCTGTCAGGATAAGAGTCTATATCCA
>Ga0335070_10003441_pt1 | contig 18488 bp, 21 predicted proteins | sample Lox_Sample_13_FD_206722 | JGI IMG/M metagenome (GOLD analysis project Ga0335070, IMG submission 206722) | Soil microbial communities from Loxahatchee National Wildlife Refuge, Florida, United States - Lox_Sample_1.3 | ecosystem: Environmental > Terrestrial > Soil > Wetlands | place: USA...
TAATGCTTGGCGAAGTGTCAGAAGGGTGAAAAGCAAAGTCTCATGAGCGCCTAGGTGAAGGGCATAACCGTTACTTCCAACGTTTGAAGGTTCACAATTGGAACCTTTCCAGGGGTTGGCATGAACCCCAGTCTTTGCATGTAGCTTGTTTGGTCTTGCCATCCGCCTGAGTTCACGATGAGAACACCGCGATACGTGCAATGACCTACTGCGTGAATGTGACCTGCGTGGAAGATGTCTGGAACGCGCTCTATGACTAGGAAGTCTTTGTTTTCGGCTGACAACATTGTTTTCCCACCGTACATGGGCGCTAAATGTCGACTTTGCAGCAGCAGCTTCATTGCCTTTTCTGGCTGATTGTTGCTCATGCCTGGAATGGTTGAAATCACGTCGTCCAAACTGCGTCCATGATACACTAGGATTTCTACGCCATCCAGGCTAAGATAGCATGGGTCTCCAACTGAGTGAACGTTTCTTGATTCTCGCAGGGTCTCTAGAAAAGCGTCTGAAATTGCTGGCTGTGGTAAAGATTTGCGTGGCGTATCATGGTTACCTGGAGAGATTATAACTTCTATGTAATCGGGAATTTGTTCAATGTACCTTGCTGCAAACCTATACTGTTTGTATACATCCTTGATTGCTAACTCTTTAACTTGGTTAGGGTAGATGCCTACACCGTCGACTATGTCACCAGCTATTATGACGTATTTCACGTGACTTGCTATCTCACGCATTTTGTCGTCGCCGTATTTTCCGTTTAGCCACATTACAAAATGATTGAAGGCTTCGCGTTGGAATTTAGTGCTGCCCACATGCATATCTGATGTTAGAACTGCGTAGACTGGTTCTGATGCCTTGTGTTGAGGTTTTTGGGCAACGTCAGGCAAAATAATGTCTTCAGCGATGAGAAGGGTGCTTCTTGTCTTTGTGACGCTTAAGCAGACAACCTGATCAAGCATGAGCGCATGAGCTTTCCTCTGAACCTCTTCAGTCGCATTTTGAGGAACTAGAACGGTCATGCTTGCCTCCAAATCTTCAACAGTCAAAATTGTTCTTTGTTTTGACTCCCTCTTTTCTGTTATCATGCCTATTATCTTGAGCTTCGAGTTTGATGGAGCTTTTAATGCGTCTATGACTGAAGCTGCTGCTTTAACGTCCATGCGTTGCCTCAGTAGTTTCTCCAAACGTTCGAACCTGTCTCTGAAATATCCCAGATACTCTTGGATTGAGCCGGTTGAGCCCAGTTTGGTGCTGGGGTCTTCGATTATGCTGATGTGAGACTCGACTTCCTTTGCATATGGGTGAAACGATGCTTTCGCTTCAGTTGCTTGCTGAGAAGTTTGGACCTCAGATAATGGACTGACTATAGGCTGAGGAACGTGTGCAAAGGTTTCGTTTGTGGGTTCTTGTTTCTGCAAAAGCTGTTCAAGAAAGCTTTTGCCGATGAACAGGGGCTTGTCTTCCAGTCCACTTATTTTGTCTATTGCTTTGCTTACAATCTCTGAGGGGTCATCTGTGGAGGATAGCATACGTAAGAATTCGAATGCTTCTTTGTCCAATTGGTATCCTGCCGTTATGGTGAGATGCACTGCCTTCTGCAATTTCTCCGTTTCAGTCATATTCTGATGCGGCTCCAAGCTTGTCTTTTAGGAACTACTATGCAGCCTTCTTCCTTGTCTCCAATAGGCACAGCTTTGTTGTGCATAAGCAAATATGCTGTCAACGCTGCCGTTACGGCGTCAATTTCGTGCTGCGTCAGGGCAGGCATCTTTATGTCTCCTTTCAACCCCATTCTAGTAAAGATTGCTTGAATCTGACCCCAATCCTTCAGCGGCATGCCCAGCGCCTTCCGCGAGGATGTTGGATGCACTTCTATTGTCTTGTATCTTTTCTCAGCTATTAACTTGTTGAGTCTCAAAGCGCGTTCAGTCAATCTCACCATTGCTGGCAACGTTGGCGGGAAAACGTGATATCCTTCTCGTATTATTTCCTTTTCGGCTATTCGGAAAGCCCCCTCTTTCGCAAAGCCAAAGGGTGCATCGATAGCTATTAGGGCTGGCTTGTCATGATTGATGCGCTTGAGGATTTCTTTGTCTGTGTAAAGCAAACATGTTCTCACAAGTCTGTCCTGTAAAAGGGCCCATCCTGTCGGGTTTTCTGGTTTGGCAGCGAGGTCTATACCGATTAGAGCTTTCAAAGATGGTTCCTTCGTGCATTTTGTTGGTTTATATTTAGGCGTTTTGTTTAGATGTGTTAATATCCGAGTTCCCAACATAGTATGAGGCGTGAGTGATACGTATGAGTGAAGTGCGGAAGGTTCAACGCACGCCTGGTGGCACGTTCTTTGTTTGTGTGCCGAAAGCGTGGGCTCAGCGATCTGGTTTGGATCGTGGTTCAGTGGTAAGTGTTGATGAAACTGGTGATGGCAAGCTTGTTCTCAACCCAAAGTATGATGTTGAGCCAACTCCCAGCGTCGTTACGCTGAAACCTGGGCCGCACCTGGGACGTGAGATTATCGGTAGCTATCTGCTTGGTTTTGACATTATACGCGTTGAGGCGAAGGAGCGTATTAGCTTTGAGGCACGAGAGGTCGTTAAGAAGACTGTTAGCCATTTGGTTGGATTAGAGATTGTTGAAGAGAATTATTCTGGCATTGTCCTTCAATGCTTATTGGAGCCTTCGGGCTTTCCGCCCGAGAAGAATCTGCGTCGAAGCTACTCTATTGTTGCTGGGATGCATAGGGATGTTGTGGCTTCTTTTGTCGATGGCGATGCCCAACTCGCAAAAAGCGTTATTGCCCGCGACGACGAAAGCAACAGGCTTTACTTTCTTTTGGTTCGCATTCTGCGAACGATAATTCAAAACCCAAGCCTAAGCGAGAAACTTGGGGTAAGCCCAATTGAGTGCCTTGATTATCGTTTAGCTGCAAGTTTAGTGGAAGCAATTGGAGACGAGTGTGTGCGCGTAGCTTCAAAAGTGATCGAACTGAAAGGTGCGAAACTTTCGAAAGACTTGAAAGAACTGTTCGTCAGCCTTCACACGACATGTTTTGAGGCTCATGAGAACGCGTTAAGGGCCTTCTTAGAAGGCAACATGGATTTGGCTGAAAGCGTGCGAGATGCTCGAGGGCAAGTGGATGAGGAATTCTCAAAGATTGAAGCAACTACTAGAAAACAGACGCTTGAGGTCATGCCTCAGATTCTGGCTGTGGCTTCTTTCTTGCGCCAAATCTATGAACATAGTGTGGACGTAGCTGATTTGGTTGTGTCAAAGAAGAAGTGACCTTCCCATTCTAGTCGGGAAGCTTGTCCACTTTCTGTGGTTGCTTGGCTAAGGAAACGTGGTCGCCGATTCTCAGTTCTCCACTGTACTGGAGTTCGCCATATATTCGGCAATGGGATTCGATTATGATGTTTCCGCCATAAACGTTGTCTGCCTCAGTGCCTTTGCGAAGAAGAATGCGTCTTGCAGAGATGTTCTGCACATGTGCATCTTTGCCTATGTCTACTTCCTCTGCCTTTATCGGGCCGCGAGCTTCGCCTCTGTTGCCTAATTCGACGAAGCGTGCGATTGTTCCTTCTTGCGTGTCTATTAAGCCGCCAATCTCTACGCTGTTTTCGACGACAGCTTTTGTTGCACGTAGGACGCCGCCGATTTCAATATTCCTTGCGGAAACTTGGTTGCCGATTTCTGCTTTTCCGCCTACTTCGAGGGTTCCTGTCAGCTTGAGTGATTGCTTGACTTCGAGTTTGCCGCCGACGTCTATTTCGCCACCCTCACATGAGCCTGCAATCTCAACTTTTCCGCCTACATCGATGTTCTCGAAGCATAAGTCTCCTTGGACTCTGAATGAGCCGCCTACATCGATGGTTCTTCCCTTATTCTTGTTGGCAAGTTGAACAGCTCCGCCTACGTCAATGTTATCAAATTCCAGTTGGTCCGTTGATTCGAAACTTCCTCCTACGTCTATGTCTTCGACTTTGCCGCCTTTGACTCTAGCTGAGCCGCCGACATCAAGGTTCCTGATGGTGACTTTTGACTCAATGACTAAGCTTCCCCCCACGTCTATGCTGTCGGCTTCTACTTCACCTCGGGTTTGAAGGCTTCCTCCAATGTCTATGTCGCGGGCTTTCACGATTCCATCTGCTTGCAATCTTCCTCCTACGTCGATTTCGTCACATGTTAAGTCCTTGCTTACAAACAGGGCTTCTTCTACGTCGACATGTCTTGCACTCAGCTTGCCATAGACGTCCAAGCGGCCATCTTCAACCTCGACGCTATCTTCTATTATTAGGTCCCCGTTGATGGTTACGCCTTCTTCTGCTTCCAAATTTTGGGCTGAAAGGTTGCACTCGAACGTGTTGTGTCCTTCGCAGTAAACCGTGCCTGAAACGTTGACGGTGGGCGGGGATCCAGTACCTTTTATGAGTGCGTGTTCCCTTACGGTCAGGTCTCCTTCAACGTGATCCAGCTGGATTGTGCTTCTTGGTGGGACGGAGGTTCTGTTCATGTTTCACATCTTCCATATGTGCTTGTGCTTTGATGTTTAAAAGAGGTACTCACGTTCTGTGACTACTCAGCGAAACGTTCTGATGGCTCGTAGCAGAGAAGCTGTGGCTTCGACTTTGTTTTCCGTGGCTCCCGTGGCGTAATCATTACTGGTTTCCAGCCAGTTGCTTGTTGAGGAAAGAGTTGGCAGAAAAGTAGGGTCTAACGTTTGGCGATGATCCTTTGTGGCAATGTGGGATAGCAGTCTTGCCTTCGGGCTCGTTTTTTCCTTTTTGTTCTGGTTCGAATTTGCTTCATTCTTTATTTGTTGTACCATTATTATCAAACCTTATTTGTCTTGATTGAAGGAAAACTAGGCTGAGGAAGTCTTAAAAGGCGACGCACATCCAGAAAACACGCTTTGCAATCACAAAATGTAACTATTGCTTTTCTTCCAATGCTGCAAAGAATTTTCGCATGCGCTTGAAGGTCTCTAGATACTCCAATCCCCATTTTGTTGCTCTGTATTTCTTCGAATCATCGACAGGCACCTCGTGGATGAAGCCATGTGCCACAAGGAACTGCAGTTCTTTCTTTGTTCTGTCTACGGGCATGTTGGCTCCGTACGAGACTCTTGTCAATGAGCAGAGTCCTTTCTTGGCTATTATTTCTATTATGTCGGCGTAGATGTCGTACTTTGTTCGTCTTCGCTCTTCGGACAAGAGTCTGGTTCTCCGTGGTTCCACTATTATTAAATGCGGAAGGCTTAATCTAATTTTGGTGAGTGATCATGCATAAAGTAGGTTCTGGCAGAAAACAAATGCATATCCTATGCAGTGAAGGGGATTTGGCTGAGTATTTGCTTGTTCCAGGTGATCCTAACCGAGTGTCAAAGATCGCCAGTTTCTGGGAGAAGCGTAAGCAAGTTTCTAGTAGCCGTGAATTCTGTAGCATGACAGGTAAGTATAAAGGGGTTCCGATTTCTGCCTTGTCGAGTGGTATTGGTCCTGCTTCCGTGGCTATTGCATTCAATGAAGCAGCCAATATCGGCGTGGGCACTTTTATTCGTGTTGGCAGTACTGGCGCGATACAGCACGGCATTGAATGTGGGGATGTTGTTTTATCCTCAGCGGCCGTGCGTCTTGACGGGACAAGCAATTGCTACATTATGCCTGAGTATCCTGCGGCAGCGAGTTATGAGGTTCTCTTGGCACTGATACAGGCAGCAGAAGATTTGGACGTGACCAATTATCATGTTGGCGTGACTGCAACAACAGCCGACTTTTATGCCGGGCAAAGTCGTCCTATGCAAACAGGTATTAGCCGATGTGAAAATATGCTTCCTGAACTGCAAAAGGCTAATGTGCTTAATTTTGAGATGGAAACCGCAACCCTGTTCACCCTTGCAAGTTTGCGAGGATTGAGAGCGGGCTCTGTTTGCGCAGTTTACGCCAACAGAAGCACAAATGTGTTCAAGGATCATGCGGGCGAAGAAACCGCCATAAGAATTGCGAACGAAGCCGTGAGAATACTAAACGTTTGGGACAGGCTGAAACAAAGGCGCAAGAAACGCTGGTTCTTTCCATCGCTTGTCAAGAAAGAGTGATCGGAGAGCGGTAGGATGGCAGATCCTGACATAGAGACTGTTTCGCTCGAAAGGTTGACTCGGTGCTATTTGCAGAAGCAGTCTCTATTACCTGATAGCCGAGGATACAGCATCGAGAAAGCTGTTGGCTCGATTTGTGGTCTACATGCCCAAGCTGCTTTGACGCCCTACGTTTCGCTTTGGAATAGAGTTGAAGGTTTTACGCGCGAGACGCTGGATGACGCTTTATACAAGAGAAGAAGTTTAGTCAAAACATGGTTTATGAGAGGTACGCTTCACGTTATTCTTTCAAAAGATTTGCCCATTTATCATAATGCTTTAGAAAGGATGTGGTTTGAGCATCATGGGAGGTATATGCGACCGCCAGATTGGCCATCGAGAGAAGAGCGACAACGACTGTTTTATCCCAGAATTCTGAAGGTGCTTGATGAGAAGCCGTTGAGAAGGAAAGAATTGAACGAGAAGGTTCTGTCCGCGTTTGCTGAGGCGCCCAAGTCCTACCAGCGACTATTTTCAGGCTGGGGAGGCATTCTCAAAGAAACAGGTTTTCGAGGGTTAACGGTGCATGCGGAGCCTTGCGGTAATGAGGCTTGTTTTGCAAGGCTTGATCGCTGGCTTCCAAATATTGACCTTGACGGAATCAGTGAAGATGAAGCTAGGGCAGTGTTGTTTCGGATGTATTTGCGTGGTTATGGCCCTGCTTCTACTCAGGATTTCACTTATTGGAGTGGGCTTATGGCGGGCGAAACAAGAAAGGCATGTGAGGCTAATGAATCAAAATTGAGGACAGTTAGGGTTGAAGGCTCTGACAAGAAGCTTTGGATGCTGAAAGAAGACTTTAAGACATTGGAAAGGTTGGACTTGCAAGAGAGGGTTTCGCCTTGTTTGTTGCCGAAGTTTGATCCGTTCTTGCTGGGGCATAAGGATCGTTCAAGGTTTGTGAGTGATACTTTTCTTAAGCACGTATACAGAAAAGCAGGAGACATAGTAGCCGTGCTGTTAATCAACGGACGCATAGCAGGATCATGGACCAGCAAGAAGACGAAGAAAAAGCTTACAGTCCATATTAATTCCTTTGAGAAGCTGGAAGCAGAAACACAAATCGAACTGAAACGGATTGTGAAAAGCTTGGGAGAATTCATGAATGTCGAAGAGGCTGAGCTACTTTTGAAGAGGTAGCTTGAATCGCTTCATGTGCTCTTCGTTTTTGGATAAAGCTAAAAGCCACTGTTAAGAAATGCTCAATCAGCGCCGGGGTGGCGGAGTGGTTATCGCGCTGGCCTCGAGATCTACATAGAAACAAAGAGGGCTTGGACTTTATGGACAAGTCAGCCAGTGGGCCTTTGGGCTCGCGGGGGTTCGAGTCCCCTCCCCGGCGCCATTTTACTAGTCTTATGTTTTCCCTTTCATAATGGGGATTTCCGTTGTTTCTTTGCAGGTTTCGAAAATCATACAAGTGAGGGTCTTCTCAATTCCTTTGATAAATCGTAGTTTATCAATGACGAATTGCCCGATCGAGTCGACGCTTTCTGCTCTGAGTTTTATCAGCAGATCCCAGTCTCCTGTGATTATGTGAACTTCTTGCACTTCAGGAAACTTGGCTATTTCTGCTGCTCTGTCTCTCTGCGAAAACGGCTTTTCTCCATTCTTTACACCGTAAGTGACGGAGGCTAGAATGAATGCTGTGGTCTTGCAGTTGAGCTTTTTAGGATCTAGGATGGCTCTGTACTCCCTTATTATTTTCAATTCTTCCATGCGTTTTATTTTCGCGAAAACGGTTGTGATAGGCGAGTCTATTTTTTTAGCTATCTCTCTTGCAGTGAGTTTGCAGTCTTTTTGTATGAGCGCCAAGATTGTGAGGTCTTTTTCGTCGAGTTTGGGTTCCATAACTGTAATTATTACATCTTTCGCTATAAAAAACTGTCGTTTTCTGGAAAATTCTCAACTTTTATCATAAAAAGTTTATTTTCCCGTATGCGCACGTTCACAAGCATCAGGATTGGCTTGTTTGGAAGGCGCGTGCAAGGTTATGCAAAAATCAAGAGATGGGTTGTTGCGTGGAGAACATTCCAGCCGTCAGCACAGTCTGGCAATTGCTGCTCCCTCTAGGTCTCTGGAGGAATTATCTGATAGCGAGATTCGGCGAAAACGTTGTATTGGCGCGATAATGACCTGCACTTTGAAATGCCTTACTCAACAATTTGCCGATGACGGTTTTGAATGGTTGCTGCCAGTCATACTTTCTCAGACAACGGATCCTTTGTGGCCAGATTCCTGCGCGTCCATTGAGAAGCGCGTTGAAGTTGAAATCTACGGAAAGACTGTGAGAACCACAACAAGTATGATAGTTCACAAGATGGTAGCATGCTCCTTGGCCTTTCCTAAACTGTTCATACTCTCTCCGAACGTGAGGATAGAAAGAAGTGAAAGAGGCACCACTGGAATGCATGCCTACGAGTTCACGCAGCTTGACTTTGAAGTCAGAACCGCTACATCACAAAACATTAGGAGTTTGGTCGAGGAGGTCATTCAACGATTAATGGATTGCTTGAAAAGAAACTTGCAAGATGAGCCTTCTTTCCTTAGAGAGCATGATGAGTTGAAAATGCCCAGAATCCCCTTCAAAGTTTATGATAGAGTGAAGCTTGAGGAAGATTATGGTGAACGATGGGATCGTGAAATCCTATGTGAAATACAGGATCCTTTCTGGGTGACCAACATTCCTAGAGAGTTTTATGACTTTGAGGATGCTGAGAGCGGCAAGTGGGACAATTATGATCTGTATTTGCCAGGGTATGGAGAAGTTTTGTCTGGAGCAAGAAGAGAATTCGAATACGATAAGATCAGCCTGAAAATGGAGAAAGAAGGTGTTAGAAAGGAGAACTATAGGCTCTTGTTGAAACTCGCTGAAGAGGGAAGATTGAAGCCTTCAGCCGGCGCAGGAATAGGCATAGAACGACTTGTGAGCTGGATAGTCAAAGCTAAACATATTAGTGAGACACAGGTTTTTCCCAAAATACCTGGAATCGTCTATGACCTATGAATCCTCTTGAAAACAGATTTAGGAGCATAAATATGCCCCGCCTTTATTAGTAAGCCAACGTTGAAATCCTTGTTCAATGTCAGAGCAGTGAAGGACCCGAAATCTATGAAAGCAACCGCGGTTGCGCATCCAATCCAAGGCTTGATCAAATATCATGGGCTGCGAAATGTAAGGCTCAGAATTCCGTTTCACGATAGCGTTTCTGTCTGTATTGATGCTCTCTGCACGACCACGACTGTTGAAGCTAGCGAATCGTTGAAGAGGGATTCCGCGACTGTAAACGGGAAAGAGGTTGCAGGTGCTGATTTGGAGAGAATTGAGGTTGTTTTGAACAAGCTGAGAAAGATGGCTAAGTACAGGGGGCATTTCAAGGTTGTTTCGCAAAACAGTGTAATACATGGTAAAGGTTTGGGTTTTTCTGCTTCTGGATTTGCCGCTTTGGGAACTGCAGCATGTGCTTCTTTGGGCTTTAGTATTGATTACATGACGCTTTCTGAGCTTGTAAGGTTGGGTGCGGGTTCAGCCACAAGAAGCTTGGCTGGAAGCTTTGCAGTATGGTATGCGAACAAGAATGGAAAATCCTATGCTCGTCCCTTAGTCAAACCTAACCTGGTCAAATTATGTATGGTGATCGTTCCCGTTGCATCGTCAATCAAGACAGATGAAGCTCACCGTGAGGTTTTGAGTTCTCCCCTTTTTCGCGCCAGATTAAGGTATGTGGGGAAAATGGTCAAGAATATGGAGAACGCCATAAGGGCAGGCGACGTTGCTACTATTGGGCAGCTTGCTGAGGAAGACACGTTGAATCTGCATGCGAGTACAATGACAGGTAAGACGCATATGATCTGTTGGGAGCCTGAAACCGTTCAAGTAATCAGGGAGGTTCAAAAAATGCGAGGTGAAGGATTGCCTGCGTGGTATTCGATGGACACGGGTCCCTCAGTCTTCATTAACACGTTCATCGATTCTGTAGAAGAAGTGGCTGAAAAAATTCGGGCATTAGGTTTGTCTGATGTGATAACGAGCAGAGTTGGGGATAAGCCGTTTCTCAGCGACAAACATCTATTCTAATGATGACCGAATGCAAAGCGAAGGGTGTTATCGAAGAGGGAACTTATGTTCTTACTGTCGCTAAGGCTCTTATTGAAGAATTCTTTTCCGTTATGCTGGCTGTCTTGATTCTGATGGCATTGATAGCCTCTTTAGCAGCTCTGTTTGCTTCGCTTCTTGTTTCATATGACCCTTTCAATTCGATCCATGGCAAGGTTTCGTCAATTCTTATCCATGCACTGAACAAGTATTTTCACCATCGTTTGTTTGCGACGAGGTTTGAGCGACAATAATTAAAACAGTTATGAATTCTGAATATGAATTTTTAGCAAATCCTGTATGGAGGCTATATTGAAGATAGGGTTTCGTTGCTAGGGCGATCGGGTTTTAGTGCTTTTGGTTCTGTTCACGTGTCATAGGGACTCCTGTTTATGTTTAGCTGGGATATGAATTTTGGATTCGTTAATACTATAAACTCGAAGTCCGATTCTACATTGCAGGAGGTTTCTGTATTAAGAGAAAGAATGATACGGCAGATGAACCTCAGAGCTTTACATGTCGGAACTTATCGTGCGGGAAAACCTTTCCCAAACCGATAAAAGCAATCAATCTGGGTTCAAAGAATGCAACAACTTACGATGCTTGCCCCTATTGTCTGATGGAGATCGTGGATGAACCAAATGAGCCTATTGCTGAACCGGAGCGGGAGATCACCTTAGAGAAACCGGAGACAGGGTCTGCTGGCTTTGCGAAGTCTATTGATGCGCCTAATAAGTCCGCTGAAAAGCATCATGCATGTGCTCACCAGTTTGGCTATTTGAGCAAAAGATCTTCCAAGGAACAGATTCCTGAAGAGTGTATGATGTGTGAGGATATTGTGAAGTGCATGCTTAAGGGAATGACTGGCTAGTTGATTCTGTATGACATGGGTAAGGGTGTCTTGGTCAAACTTGTTCTCAAGGGAGAAAGGATAGGAGACGGTATAGTTGTCGACGACTCTGCAGAAAAGACCCATGGGTGCCCTCACTTCAGTAGGTGCTCAAATCAAAGAGTTGAATGCTGAATCGGTGACGGCGATTGCCACTAGTTTTCTTAAACGAATCGGGCACAAAGGACATTTGAAGCCGAAGAGGGTTTCATTGGAGGAAGAAGTCTATACTGTTGAGGTTGAGATGAAGAAGCTTTCAGCCATCGTCCAAGTTGACGCTAAAACTCATGAGATCAAAGCTTACGAAATACAGCCCAAAGGTGAGGAAGCTTCTTCCTTTGCAATTTCTCCTAAGAACCTCGTCATTTCCCTAGGGGTCTCTGTCGGTGTAAATGTAGTAATGTATTTTGCTTTCAAAATGTTTGGCATGTAAAGTGTTTTTCGGAGACTCGACTGCTTTGTTATTTTAAGAATAGACGTGCCTTTGAGAGTGTCCAAGAAGAATGAGGGATGTTTAAGGGAGTTATTTCCTTTTCCTTTCGGGTTTCTTTTCTTCTGCTGGTGCTGGCGCTGGTTCTTCTGGCTTTGCTTCCTCAGGTTTTGCTTCTTCTTTTGCTTCAGTCACTGGCTCTTCTGGTTTCTTTTCCTCAATTTCGCTCGTGATTTCCTCTATTGGTTTCGGTGGTGGTGTCGTGGCCATTGTCCAGCCTATCCATGCGCCGATGCCCATTATGGCTACGAATGCTATGAAGACTGGTAATGCAACGACCCAGAACTGCACGCCTGACAAGTCTGATACGCCTAGTGTTGTAAGCCATGATGGGTAGAAGAGTGTGACTACGTAGAAGAGGGCAACTATTATGCAGACTAAGAAGATGATTCCGCCTATTGATTGGTCTTTACTAACCATTACACATCACTTGTTAGCCATGTTTATTTCTTTATACCTTTTAAAGTTTACCGTGATTTCTGGGCATGATTTTAGATCGTTCCCATTTCCCACGTGCTGAGGTACTTTCTCTGTTCATCAGTCAGCTCATCAATCTCTATTTTCATTGCGGTAAGCTTGAGCTTGGCGACTGTTTCGTCAATTTCCTTAGGCACATTGTACACTTTAGGCAGCAGTTTCTCTGTTTTGGCCAAGTATTCAACGCTTAGGGCTTGGTTTGCGAAGGACATGTCCATGACTTCTGACGGGTGTCCTTCAGCTGCTGCTAGGTTGACGAGTCTTCCTTCGGCGAGAAGGTACAGTCTTCTTTCATTTTTAAGAGTGTATTCTTCCAGGTTTTGTCTGATGGTTCTTTTTGCTGTCGATAGTTCTTCTAGGTCTTTTATGTTTATTTCGACGTTGAAGTGTCCGCTGTTTGCTAGTATTGTGCCTTCTTTCATTTTTTGCATGTGTTCTTTTCTTATTGTGCTGATGTCGCCGGTGGCTGTTACAAATATGTCTCCTAGGGGTGCTGCTTCAGTTATTGGCATTACGCGGAACCCGTTCATTGCGGCTTCCAATGCTCTTAATGGGTTTACTTCGGTGATTATGACGTTGGCTCCCATGCCTTGGGCTCTCATGGCTATTCCTCGGGCGCACCAGCCGTAGCCGCATACTACGAAGTTTTTGCCTGCTAAGAGTATGTTTGTGGCTCGTAGGATTCCGTCTATGGTGCTTTGTCCTGTGCCGTAGCGGTTGTCGAACAGATACTTTGTGTAAGCGTCGTTCACGGCTATTATGGGGTATTTTAGGCTGCCTGTTTTTTCCATTGCTCTTAAACGCAGTACGCCTGTTGTTGTTTCTTCTGTTCCGCCTTTGATCTGTGATAATGCTTCGGTTCTCTTGCTGTGGATCGTGCTTACCAAGTCTGCTCCATCATCAAGAGTCATCTCAGGCTTGTTGTCCAACGTTCTTTCGACGCACCAGTAATATTCTTGAGTTGTCTGTTCACGCCATGCAAAAACGTTTATGCCCTCTTCTGCCAGTGCTGCTGCCACATCGTCTTGCGTGGACAGGGGGTTTGAGCCGCATAATGCCACTTTGGCTCCGCCCGCGATGAACGTGTCGATGAGTACGGCGGTTTCTTTGGTTACGTGGAGGCAGGCTCCCAGCGTTATGTTTTGGAGCGGTTTTTCTTTTTTGAATCTGGTTTTGATCTGGTTTAGGACGTGCATGTGTTTTGATGCCCATTCTATTTGGAGATGTCCTTTTGGAGCTAAGCTTGGGTCTTTGATTTTGAATTTGTCCATTTTTGTTTTCCCTTGCGTTATGCTCATTGCGGCGTGTGATTATTTAACGTTGGTGTCTTAATTTGTTCAGAAGATTTTCTTTTGCTTTTTCAACCATTTTCACAACTTTATGAACGTTTAGCATTGCCAGCTTTCCATTTTCCATGATGATCCTCCCGTTTATTATCACTGTCTCGACGTCTGAAGCCTTTGCAGCATAAACCAGATGACTGGTTTCGTCATATACAGGGTGCAGATGTGGCTTGTCGAAGTTCACAATGACTACGTCTGCTTTTTTGCCTGTTTCTATTGAGCCGATTTCGTTTTCCCATGATAGTGCTTTGGCTCCTTCGATTGTTGCTAATTCCAGCACCTGTTGCGCGGGCATAAGTGTTGGGTTTTTGTTTATGCCTTTGTGTAGCAGTGCTGTGGTTTTCATTACGCTGAACATGTCTGCTGTGTTGTTGGAGCATGGGCTGTCGGTGCCAAGCGAAACCGTTACGCCTGCTTCAAGCATTCTGGGAACAGGGCTGACTCCAGAGGCGAGTTTGAGGTTTGAAACGGGGTTGTGCGAAACCTTCACGCGTCTTTCTTTTATTGTTGTGATGTCTTTTTCTGTCAATGCCACGCAATGCGCCGCAATCACCTGCTTGTCTAGTACTCCTAGTAAGTCGAGATACTCCATTACTCCGCCTTTCACTTGCACGTCGAAGGCGTTTCGAATTTTCTGGGTTTCATCTCTAGTTTCTGCAACATGAATGTGCGAGATGATTGGTGATCGTTCTGAGCCGTATCTCGTGTTCAGTTCTTGTCTTTTCTCGTGCAGTTCCTTCATGTATTCTGGGTCAACAGTGTAACATGAGTGTGGGTCTACGCTTGTGTGTATTAGACCGTCTGCTTTGTTGTGCCATGTCTTCGCCAGATCGGTAAGGGCTTTTTTGTCTTCTTTTTTTCGCCATGAGAAGCACACGTGCCCTACGACGCCGCGTATTCCTGCTTCTGAGAAGGCTTTTGCTTCGTTTTCTTCTGGCGTGTAGTGGTACATGGTGTTGACGGTTGTGGTTCCGCTCATTATTGATTCTATGGCTGTTAGGAGGGCTCCGATGTAGATGTCGTGTGGTGTCATGTGTTTTTCTATGGGCCATATCCATTTTTCGAGCCATTCTTGGAGGGGCAGGTCGTCTGCGTATCCTCTGAGGAGGCTCATTGCAGCGTGTTGGTGTGTGTTGATGAGTCCTGGGATGACTACTTTGCCTTTGCCGTCTATTTTTTCGTATCCTCTTCTGTATTTGGCTTTGAGTGCAGAGGACTTTCCAACATCCACTATTTCTTTGTCTTGGATGACGATTGCGCCTTCTCGGATTATCTTTTTCTTGCAGGTGATTATCGTGGCATCGTGTATCAGCAGGTTCAACGGGAATTCACGAATCCTTGTGTGGTTTGCTTTGCATTTAAGCGTGGCTATTTTTGCGACAATGTTAAAATATCAGTGGGTATGTCCTATCTGGTTTTGATATTTCTGAAATGTAGCGAATCGCTATGTTTTCTTATTAAGGCTTAAAGCTATCTTGTGCTTGTCTATGGATGGGATTGCGAGGAAGGTCTTTGGATAGTGTTGACAAAATCATCTGGGTTCTGCCCGTTTTAGCGGTTCTAGATGCTGTTTCCACTTTCTATGTTAATAGCCTGGGTTATTCTATAGCGGACTATGAGCGTGGTTTTTTCGCAAGTCTTTTCATTCAAGCGGGACTGATTTTTGCTTATGCCTATGCCGTTATTTACGTGCTGATCATATTTGGGATTTCTTACGTGCTCTGGTACATTAAGAACAGAAAACTCAAAACAACTGATACTCTTGACAAGGCGATTTTCTTGGTTCTCATAGGCGTAACATGCTTTATCTACGTGAGATTGACGGTTGCGTTCATCACGAATTTCTTTCTGCCGAATATTCTGGAACGTGGAATTGACTTGTTTTCGCTTGACGTGGTTGTGACTTTGGCTTCGTTGTTCACTTTGGTCTATTACATGTGGTATGACGTTGTTGCGTGGGTGAGGTCTAATGGAACGAGAAAGCAGCAGTGAGCGTGCACTGAAGCTTTCTAGAGTGGAAATTCAGGAGTACTTGACTTCGCTGTACGGTCGAAGAGTCGTTGTTAGCGGTATTTGGAGGCTGGGAGGCGAGAAGGGAGCTGGCGATGACTTGAAAGGTTTTGGTTACGGTTTCCCCTATGTTATCGAGTACACTGTTGGCGCGAAGAAGTGCCGTGCTGTTTTGGAGACTATGCGCCCTGAAGGTTTTGGTCATGATTTGCCTTCGGACAGGGCGCAGATTCTGCTTTGGCAGCATTCGGCTTTTGGCAAGTTGCCCAAGCATGTCCAGTCGCTTGACGTTGGAGCTTTTGATGTGGATGGTCTGGGTTTGAAGTCTCTTGGTAAATGTGGCGAATTTTTCATTTTAACTGAGTTTGTGGATGGTAAGCTTTACCATTTGGACTTGGATCGTATTAAGGAGACGGCGCATCTGGAGAAACTGGATGAGCGGCGTTGTTTGGCTTTGTCTAATTATCTTGTTGGTATTCACAAGGTGAAGCGGGAGGCGCCGTGGCTTTATGTTAGGCGGATTAGAGATCTTATTGGCCATGGTGAAGGGATTATGGGGTTGCTTGACAGTTATCCGCCTGACCTTGACTTTGCTTCTGAATCGCGCTTGATTGATATTGAGCGAGACTGTATTGTTTGGCGGTGGCTTTTGAAGCGTAAGCTGCATAGGCTCAGTCAGGTTCATGGTGATTTTCATCCGTGGAATGTGTTGTTCCGTGAGGGAGTTGACTTCACGGTTTTAGATCGAAGTCGTGGTGAATGGGGTGAACCGGCTGATGATGTTGCCGCTTTGACGATTAACTACATTTTCTACTCTCTGCAGAAATATGGCGAGTTGAAAGGGGTTTTTCAGCGGTTATTCATGAATTTCTGGACTAACTATCTGATGAAGACTGAGGATAAGGAGATACTTGAGGTTGTGCAGCCTTTCTATGCTTGGCGTGGTTTGGTTGTGGCTTCGCCTGTGTGGTATCCTCATCTGGAGAAGGGTGTGAGGGTTAAGTTGTTGAATTTTGTGAAGAATGTTTTGCAGTGTGACGAGTTTGATCCGAAGGACGTGAATTTTTACACGACCGAACCCTAAAGATAGGTCTTCGTTTCTGACATATTCCGATTCTGAAATCAAAGACTAAATAGTCTCTTCTGCTTAGTTATTTATGTCGGGGTGCAGAGCGTTTGAAAGTTGAGTCTGTTGATGACTTGAGGAAGCTGCTCAGGGAAGTGGGTTATTCTGAAGGTGCTGCAACCGAGATTCTGAAATGGTACGAATAGCACACCCTAAACCGATGGTAACGTGAAAGGCGTTTACGTTCTGATAATATCACTTACCACAGGCGTCAACGTGAAAGTGGGCGCACTGGGCAAGATCAATTTTAAGAAGGGCACATACGTTTATGTCGGTTCAGCCCATACCAATTTGCAGAAACGAGTAGAACGACATCTCCGAAAGGTTAAACGAAGGTTCTGGCACATTGATTACTTGCTCTGCAACAGCAATGCCAAGGTTCTGAAGGTGTTTTACAAGATCTCTCCTAAGGTTGAGGAATGCAAAATTGCTGCACAGTTAAGCCAAGGCGGATTTCCAGTTGAGGGTTTCGGTTCGTCAGATTGCGACTGTAAAAGCCACCTGTTCAAGGTGCGAGGATACGATTTTTTAAGAGAATCCATGCATCAATTAATAACGTCGCAGTGAGCGTGGCTTTATGGAAGAGAGTAGTTGGTGCATTTGGGTTACTGGTTTGCCTGGTTCTGGCAAGTCAGTTGTTTCTGAGGCTCTGATCAAGCTTCTTGGCAGAAAGGGCATTCGTGCTCAGTTGTTGTCTTCTGATTCTTTGCGCAAAGTTTTGACTCCTAAATCCACTTATTCGTTGGACGAACGCGATGTGGTTTATGCAACGCTGGTTTACATTGCTGAGCTTTTGGTGAGGAATGACGTGAATGTGGTTATTGATGCAACAGGCAACCTGAGACGTTACCGAGACAACGCACGGAAGCAGATCCCAAGATTCGTGGAAGCTTACTTGGAATGCCCTTTGGATATCTGCATGGAGCGCGAAGCAAAGCGGAAGAGAACCTATCATGCTCCTAAGAAGATCTATTCCAAAGCGAAAGAGGGCAAGACGTCAACGGTTCCTGGTGTCGGTCAACCGTACGAGCCCCCATTACATCCTGAAGTAAAGGTTGACGCGTTTAAATGCACGCCTCAGAAATGTGCTCTGAAGATATTTGAGACAATAAAGCAGATCAGCTAGCGGAAGATTTCTTGACATAGTTCAAAACTGTTTCCGCCTGTTCTTGCCTGATGTCTTTTGTTTCTCGCAGGCTCTTCACTAAGTCTGATATCTTCGCCAAGGCATGAACCTTGTAACCCACTTTTTGCAGGTTCTCTTTTCCACCCTGTTCTCTATCGACAACAACCAGCAAATGCTCCACTGTAGCGCCTAATTCCTCTAAAGGTTTGATTCCTTCAACCTTTGACAGGCCCTCACTTACCACGTCGTCAAAGAACAATATCTTGTCACTGCGCATCACGTCTGCACCTGCAATTCTGCCAGTCACGCCGTAGGCTTTCTCTTCTTTACGCACAACTATGCAAGGCAGGTTCACTCGGCAGGCGACACTTGGCAAAATAAGAGCTCCTTTCAACTCAATTGAAGCTAACTTGTCCACGCGATCTCTGCTCATGATCTCTCTTACCTTTTCAGCCGCCGCATCCGCAACATTGCACAACTCCTCAGGAGAGGAAAGCAGACGAGCCAAATCAATATAGTACGGACTCATGGCACCAGACTTTATCTTGAAACTTCCAAACTTCAAACATCCAGACCTAAACAGTGCACCTGCAACGTGCGACACAGTGTTTGACATACCACGTCTTCCCACACAAAAGTACACATTAGCGGATTTAACAGTTGCCAGAAACTGAAAAAGAGAGTAAGAGTAGACAAAGGAAACGAATAGGGTTAAGTGTGCGCTATGTTTTCCCTTTTAGCCAGCCTTTGATGCCGAGTTCAGTTTTCTTTTCTTTCGAAACAAGAGTCACATTTTTGGAG
>Ga0335070_10003443_pt1 | contig 18486 bp, 19 predicted proteins | sample Lox_Sample_13_FD_206722 | JGI IMG/M metagenome (GOLD analysis project Ga0335070, IMG submission 206722) | Soil microbial communities from Loxahatchee National Wildlife Refuge, Florida, United States - Lox_Sample_1.3 | ecosystem: Environmental > Terrestrial > Soil > Wetlands | place: USA...
CTATCTAGGCAACTTCCTCGACGCGTTGGGGCCGCTCGTCGTGCTGATCGTCGGCGGCTGGTTCGTGATCCAGGGCCAGGCCAAGGTCAGCACGCTGGTGGTCTTCATCTCGGGGCTGCAGCGGATTGCCGATCCCTGGGACCAGTTGATCAACTTCTATCGCACCGCCCAAATCGCCCAGACGAAGTACCGACTGTTCATGCAAACGCTCGATGGCGAAGCCGGCTCGCTGTCGCACCGGAAGTGACGGCGGTCACTTGACCGTGAAAGACGCTCTCGCCAGCAGCACGTAGGAATCGTCGCGCAGCAGCCGGACCTCGTAGTTGCCGGGATCGAGCTTGCCGCCGATCGCCTCGCTGTCGAACGATCCCGTCCCTTCGACCGTGGCCCCGGTATAGATATAGGCGATGTAGTTGTAGATGTCGGGATCGCCGGCACGATAGATCGCGACCCAATCGAACTTCATGCCGGGCGCATTGTGCCATGAGACATCGATGGTCTGGCCCGGCTTGTAGCTGGCCTTCTTCGACGCCACGATCGGCATCGCATCGCGGCCGAGCACCCAGAACGGCGTGCGCGCCAGCTCCTTGCCGTCGGCATCGCACAGCACGGCGTCATAGGCACCGGCCTTCATGAAGGTCGAGCCGAGCTTGATCGAAGGCCGGTCGCTGGCATCGCCCGTGGCCATCCTGGCCAGCGCGTTCTTCGCCGGGTCGCCACCCTTTGGCACGACCGAGATGCGCGCCTCCTCGCGGCTCTCGATCGAGAAGCGCAGGATGAAATCATCGCCCTGCGTGACAACGCGCCGATCGACGCCGACCATCGCCGGCGCAATGCCGGGCACGGCCTCAAAGGTCGAGACCACTGCCCGGTGATCCGAGGGCCAAGGCATCACGGGAATATCGACATCCGGCCCGCCCGCTTCGCCCACCACTTCGCTCGCCGTCACGCGCGTGTTGCCGGCGCTCCAGACGAGATCGATGCGGTCGAAGGTCTCGGCCGGTTTCACGCGGGGATAGGGATAGCCGGCGGTCCAGGTGAGGCCCGCGCGCTCGACCGGATCGGGATGGGCCTCGCGATAGGAGTCGCGCAATCCCGCATCGGCCAGAGCCTTGCTCACTGGCCACTCGACGACATACTTCACCTGCGGCCGGACCTTCATCACCGCCTCGGTCCAATCGAGATGCGAGGGCGAATTGAAATCGCCGGTCAGGAATACCGGCGTTCCGTCGGCGGCGACCTTCGGCAGCGCCGCGAGATAGGGCTGGATCGCCGGCATTCTTGTCTCGGTCTCCATCTGCATCACGGCCGCCAGATCCTGGCCGTCGCGTACGGCCTCGGGCCCATAGGGTGTGGCCGGCATGTGCACATTGGCGACGGCGACAATGCGGCCGGGCCGAGGCTCGACCCAGACATAGAGTGAGTCGCCCGGCGGATCGAACAGCGGATAGCGCGAGAGAATGTGGCGTCGTTCGTCGACATAGGGCCAACCGAGCCCATTGGCGATGGCGCGCGCAGTGCCGTCGGGCTCCTGCAGCCCGACGATGTCGGCTTTGGCGGCCTTGATTGCCTCGACCACCTGACCCGCATTCACCTGCGCGCCGCCATACCACATGTTGAAAGTCATGATGCGCAGCTCGATCGCGGGTTCCTCCGCGCGAGCCGTCGGCGACGCGATCGTCCCGACGCCCGCCATCGCCGCCACGATCAGGGCCATGGCCCCGAGCCGCTGCCGCAAAGCCCCCATTTCTCCCTCCCCATCCGCTTCGTTCCGGGCCGGCCGCGGCCCCGCTTTTCTGCCCATGAGCTAAGCCCAGGAACCGGCTGGATTTCCGGGACAGAGCTTGACACGGGTCCCTGGGCGATGTAAATGAATATTCATTCAGTAGCATCATCCTATTGAAACAGAAACAAAAACGAAGGATTTCGGTCCCATGGCTGAAGCGCTGCGAGCGGTCCGGACGACGCCCCCAAGTGGCGCCGCCACCCGCGCTTCGATCCTCGAGGCGACGATCGGGGTGATCGCGCGCCAGAGCCTGTCGGGCACGACGGTCGAGCGCGTCGCGCTGGCGGCCAAGGTGGCCCCGGGGACGGTAATCCTTCATTTCAAGCGCAAGGAGGCGCTGCTGGTCGAGGTGCTCGACCATCTGACGAACGAGTTCGAGCGGGCGCGGACGACGGCGCTGCAGGACGCCGCCGACCAGCCGGTCGAGGCGCTGAAGCGGCTGATCGCCACCATGTTCGATCCGGCCGTGTCGGCGCCCGACAAGGTCGCGGTCTGGTACGCCTTCTGGGGCGAGGCCGGCTCGCGCAGCACCTATCTCGAGCGCGTCGGCGCGATCGACACCCGCTATCACGAGGACATGGTGCGGATCATGGGCGACTTGATCCGCCGCGGCGGTCACCGCCATCTCGACGCCGAGGCCGTCGCCATCGGCTTCATCGGCGTCCTCGAATATCTCTGGCAGGAGATCATGGTCGAGGCCGCCGCCTTCGACCGCGCCAATGCCCGGCGCACTGCCTTGAACTATCTCGCGGGCCTGTTCCCGGAGGCCTTCGCTCTCAGCGCCTGAGTTTGGATATGCCAATGACCTCGACTGAAATGAACCGACAGGAGAATGCCATGAACGAACAGACCCCGATTGCTCTGACCGAGGCCGGTTCGTTGACGCGTGGCCTGCCGGCCTGGACCTATTTCAACTCGGAGCTGACGCAGCTCGAATATGAGCGCGTGATCCTGCCCTCATGGCAGTTCGTCTGCCATGTGAACCAGTTGAAGAATCCGGGCGACTTCGCCACGCTCGACATGATGCGCGATTCCGTGCTGGTCACGCGCGGCAAGGATGGCGAGATCCGCGCCTTCTCGAATGTCTGCCGGCATCGCGGCTCGAAGCTGCTGGATGGAGCCGGCAGCTGCAAGGGCCGCATCCGCTGCCCCTATCACGGCTGGTCCTACGCGCTCGACGGCAGGCTCATGGGCGTGCCCTCGGAGCAGACCTTCCCGGGCATGAAGAAGGCCGATTTCGGGCTGAAGCCGGTGGAGATGGAGATCGTTCTCGGCCTCGTCTTCGTGCGGCTCGTTTCGGGCGGCCCCAGCCTCGAGGAGATGTTCAAGGACTTCATCGAGATGGCGCGGCCCTACCGGCTGGAGGAGATGGAGCCGATCCAGCAGCTCTGGACCGGCAGCTGGAGCTGCAACTGGAAGGTCGCGGTCGACAACAATCTCGAGAACTACCATGTGCCGATCGGCCATCCGGGCTATCACCGCATGCTCGACAACGATCTCATGGGCGAGATCAACGAACATGGCGTGGCGGTGAGCGAGAGCGTGCTCAAGGATCGGCCCTCGCCGGTCTGGAGCGAGCGGCTCTATCAGAAGATGGCGCCCGAGGTCCTGACCGACCTGCCGGAGAAGACGCGCCGCACCTGGCTGTTCTTCTCGATGGCCCCGAATATCGGCATCGACATCTATCCGGACAGCATGGATGTGTTCCATATCCTGCCTCAGTCCGCCGAGACCTGCATCATGCGCTATCCGGTCTTCAGCCGGCCCGACGCGCGGCGCGAGGCCAAGGTGCTGCGCTACCTCAACGCGCGGATCAACCGGCAGGTCGGCCATGAGGACCGGGATCTGAGCGAGCGGGTACAGATGGGCCTGCGCTCGAACGGCTATGAGCCGGGCCCGCTCTCCGACTATGAGCATGCGATCCGGGACTTCCATGACCGGCTGCGCGCGGCCTGCCCGGTCGTGACGCTGCCCGAGGCCCCGGCCCCAGGCAGCCTCGCCGCTCTCAACGCGACCATGCTGGCCGTCTGAATCTATCCCCTCCCCCGGAACGAGGGAGGGGACAATGTTGCACCACGTCTCCTCCCTCCGGGCACCTCACGCAAATCCCGCCCGATCTGATAGTCTCCCGGCGCCTGATTCGAGCGGCCTCGGCCTCACCGCACCGATCCGGCGCCCGAGACATCCCTGGGGGAGTCCCGCCTTGCTGCAACTGCGCGATCGCCGATCGCTGAAGGCCGTCGCGACGCTCTGCGCGGGTATCTTCGTCTTCTCGTTCCAGGACGTGGTGGTCAAGACCGTGGCCGGCCTCTATCCGGTCCATGAGGTGATCACGATCCGCTGCGTGATCAGCATTCCGATGATTCTCGCCATGCTGCGCTGGCATGGCGGCGTTCGCTCCATCCTCTCGCGGCGCGCGGGCTGGCTGGCCTTGCGCGGCGCGGCGCTCATGCTCTCCTACACCACCTACTATCTGGCCTTTCCGGTGCTGCCGCTCGCCAGCATCATCGCGCTCTATTTCACCGTGCCGCTGTTCGTGACCGCCATGGCGGGACCGGTCCTCGGCGAGAAGATCGGCCTCAATCGCTGGATCGCCACGGCCGTCGGCTTTGCCGGCGTGCTGGTGATGCTGCGCCCGGCGAGCGGCTTCTTCGAATGGGCGGCGCTTCTGCCGGTCGGCTCGGCCCTGGGCTATGGTGCGGCGGCGCTGATGGCCCGGCGTCTGGGCGCCACCGACAGCGCGCCGGTCATGGCCTTCTACCAGAACCTCCTGTTCCTGATCGGTGCGCTCGCGCTGGCGGCGCTGTTCGGCCGGGGCGGCTACGCCGGCGACAGCCAGGGCAGCCTCGCCTTTCTGCTGCGCGCCTGGACCTTGCCGAGCTGGCGCGACCTGCTGTTGATGGCCGCGACCGGACCCATCGCCGCCATCGGCACTGTCCTGCTGACCCAGGCCTACCGGATGGCGGAAGCAAACCTGGTCGCCTCGTTCGAATATAGCGGCCTGATCTGGGCCAGCCTGTGGGGTTTCACCTTCTGGGGCGAGGTCCCCGGCCTGGCGACGCTGACGGGCGCCGCCCTCATCATCGGCGCCGGGCTCTATATGCTCTATGGCGCGCGCGGCACCCCGACGCCGACGCCCGACGGCGAGATCGGCGGCGAACGCGCCTGAGCGGCTGCGATCCCTTCGATTCGGCTCGACAAATATGCGGGTCTGCTTCAATTCAAGTGAGACCGCCAACCGCCGCCAGGTCGCGATGCCCGAGCCGCAGCAGCCCGTCTTGGACTTCCTCGCCGATCCGTCGAGCTACGGTTTGGCCCGCGATGATCGCGTCGAACGCATCGACACCCATTGCGCCTCGGTGTTTCTGGTCGGCGAGCGCGCTTACAAGCTCAAGCGCGCCATCCGCTTCGCCTATCTCGACTTCTCCACCCTGGCGCTGCGGGAGGAATCCTGCCGCACGGAACTGGCCATCAACCGGCGCACGGCGCCCGGGATCTATCTCGGCCTTCACCGGATCACGCGCGAGGCCGGCGGGAGGCTCGCTTTCGACGGCGCGGGCGAACTGCTCGACTGGGTGATCGAGATGCGCCGCTTCGAGCAGAGTGCGCTCTTCGACCGCATGGCGGACGAAGGCCGGCTGACGATCCCGCTGATGCAGGAGCTGGCGGATATCATCTGGCATTTCCATCAGTCGTTGGCGCCGGTGCATGAACCCCATGGTGCGGCGCGATTCGGGCGCGTGATGGCGGGCAATGTCGGCGAGCTGAAGCGGGCCGGCGCCGACGGGCTACTCGAAATTGCGAAGATCGATCGTCTGCAAGCGCTGGGGCAGGACGCGCTCGACGCGGTCGCGACGCTGCTCGACCGGCGCGCCGCGGCGGGCCTGGTCAGGCGCTGCCATGGCGATCTTCATTTGCGCAACATCTGCCTCTGGGAAGGCCGGCCGACGCTGTTCGACGCCATCGAGTTCTCGGAGGATCTCGCCACCATCGACCGGCTCTATGACCTGGCCTTCCTGCTGATGGATCTCGAGTTTCGCGGCGCGCGGAATTTCGCCAACCGCGTCCTCAATCGCTATTTCGACCGCGGCGAGGCGGAGGACGCCCTTGCCGTCTTGCCCTTGTTCATGGCCACGCGGGCGATCATCCGCGCGCATGTCTCGGCCTCGACCGCGGCGCGGCATGGCGCGACCGCCGCCGGCCGGTCCGCGCGCGAGCAATCGCGTGCTTATCTCGATCTGGCCTTGCGTCTGCTTCAGCCCGGCCCTGCGCGCCTGATCGCGGTGGGCGGCCTTTCCGGCACCGGCAAATCCACCCTCGCCTATGAGCTGGCGCCGCAGCTAGGCGGCTCTCCGGGCGCGCGGGTCTTACGCAGCGATGTGATCCGCAAACGGCTGCAAGGCGTGCCGCCCGAGACGAAACTCCCGTCCGAGGCCTATCGGCGCGAGGTCAGCCGACAGGTCTACGACGCCCTGATGGGCGACGCCGGTCAGGCACTGGCGGCCGGCGCCGCCGTCATCGCCGACGCAGTTTTCAGCGATCCGGCCGAACGGGCGGCGATCGAAGCGGTCGCGCGGCGAACCTCGGTCGAATTCGCCGGGCTCTGGCTGGAGGCGCCGGCGGCTACGCTCGAGGCACGCGTGCGCGATCGCCGCGCCGACGCTTCGGATGCGGATCTGGCCGTCCTGCGCCGGCAACTCGAACGGCCGACCGGCGCCATGAGCTGGGCCCTCGTCGATGCGGCCGGCCGCTTCGCCGACACGGTTGCGAACGCGTGGCGCGCGCTGGCCTCGCCGAGGGTCTGACGCGAGTCTCGTCTACGAATGCTGGACAAGGCCCGCAACCGGATGCTCTCCTGACCCCCGCTATCAACGTCGGAGGCAATATTGCGATTGATCGCCTGGATGGTTCTGTGCGCCACGATCTTCGCCGGCGCGCCGGCGGTGTTGGCCGACTCCGCGCTTGCGGGCAAAGGGCAGACCTTGGCCAAGCGCTATTGCTCGGGCTGCCACCGTGTGACCGGCGACCAGGCGATTCCCCCACCCGTCATGGCCGAGACGGAAACCGGCCAGATGGATGTGAAGGCCCCGAGCTTCTGGCAGGCGGCCCACCAGGAGGGGCGCGACGACGCCTATTTTCGCGGCTACCTGCACGCGCCCCGCGATCCGATGCCGGAGGAGCCGCTGGAGCCGGCCGAGCTCGACGCCATCGTCGCTTATTTGATGTCGTTGCGCGCGCAACCCGAGGGCAACGGCTGGTGAGACTGGAAACCTCGCGGCGGACTGGCATTGAGCCAGGCCTCTATGCCATGAGAAGCAGAGAGGGGATGCGATCCCGGCGGCAAGACCGGGTCGCAGGCAAGGGGACTTGAGATGCTGTTCTGGTTACCGCAGGTGCTGACGTCGGCCGAGCGCGAGCAGATCGTGACCGTGTTGCGCAGCAGCCAATTCCAGGACGGCAAGGCTTCCGCCGGCAATCTCGGCCGCGAGCAAAAGGCCAATGAGGAGCTGGATTTCCGCTCGCCCGCCAAGGCCGAGCTCGACCGGCTCGTCATGGCGGCGCTGGCCCGCAACCAAACGCTCGATGCCGCGGCGCGCCCCAAGACCATCACGCGGCCGGTCTATAGCCGCTATGGCGTCGGCATGCATTACGGAATGCATATGGACAATGCCGTCATGGGCCGGCAGGACCGCATGCGGATCGATCTCTCGATGACGATCTTCCTGTCCGATCCCGACAGCTATGATGGCGGCGAGCTCTCGCTCGAAACCGAGCTCGGCCTGAAGACCATGAAGCTACCGGCGGGCGATGCCGTGCTTTATCCGACGATCTATTATCACGAGGTCAAGCCGATCCAGCGCGGCGAGCGGCTGGCGGCGGTCTTGTGGATCCAGAGCCTGGTCAAGGATCCGTATCAGCGCGACTTGCTCTACGAGTTGTCGCAGGTCGCCGACATGCGCAATCGCGAAGCGCCCGAGGCGGCCGAGACCAAGCAGCTCATCAAGATTCACATGAACCTGTTGCGGATGTGGGCCGAGAGCTGAAGGCGCTTGCGGCCGTTGCCCGCAACAGGTTTCAACGTGATTTCCAATCGTGGCTGGAGCTCGATCGCATCAAGCTGAACCGGCTTGATGCGTGAGTCAGTCCCTGGTGATTTCAATGAGAGCAGGATTCACGGATCAGTTTGATTCACGCTGATCCGCTCCTGCTCTAGGGCTTGCCGCAATCGTTGGCGGCCGGGCGATAATTCACCTCGCTCGGCACGTCGAGGTGTCGCTCGAGGCTGTAGATCATCATGCGGCCGGCGGCCGCGGTCTGGGAGATGAGCGGTTTTTGAGCCAACAGCTCTTGCATGGTGGCGATGTCGATCTCGGCAGGCCTTTCGCTATCGCGGTCCTGCAGAATCAACGTGATTTGGCGTGCATGACGCATGAGGGGCGATCCGAATCCGATGGGGGGAACGGGAAGGCCGCAGGGGATAACGAATTCATTCAGCTTTGCCAAACGATTAAACGGATGCAGGCAGCGCTGTGGACGCGGTCCCCTATTCACCGGGAAAATTTGTGGGAAAGCCACCACCAAGTAAAATATGCGTGCGGCGCAGGCCCTTAACCAGGTTCCTCGAAAAATTCGAGGCTAGGTCTCGGCGTCAATTTCATGGCTGCCACGCGCATCGCGCAGACGCGGGCGTTTTGCCGCATGCGTTTTCACTCGGCCGTTGATGCGCCGGCGAAACTCCGAGAGCCGACGCAAGGCTGCATCGAATGCGTCGTGGATCGCCACATGCGCATCTTCATGCGCGTGATCCATGGGTGGATTGCGGTTCACCGGCAGACTGCCGCGCGGCAACTCGAGGCGCAGATTGACCGCGTAGAGCTTGCCTTGCTGGCGACGACGATTGGGAGCCGAAATAACGACGTGGCAGGCGATCAGGCGCTCGCGGCCAACCTTCATCAGTTTGGCGGCGCGCCGGCGGACTTCGGTCTCGATCGCGGGCGAGGGGGCGAGATTGCGAAAGCTGATCTTGAGTGCCGGGCTGTCCTGCATAAGTGATCTCCCTCTATCTTGCCTCTGTTCCCACACTGGCGAATTGGCCACAGCGCATCGTTGGATTGACGACGGCGCGCAACGAGCCTTGCTGGGCTGCGCCTTTGGCAGCCCCGTTCATCCTCCTCGGCCATATCGGCGGCTTCGATGATTTGGCAGCATTCGGCGCAAACGGGGCCGCAGATGCGGCGCCGGTTCGTTCAGGCCCTTTTTATCGTGAAAGCACCGGACGATCGTTTGAGACAGGCAGAACCCGACCGCGCCAGGCGAGAGAACCTTCGCCATCCATCGGCCGCCAGCTTCGCCGGCTGTCATGCCAATGGCTTCGTTCCTCAATTCCGGCATCCCTGCCTCGTCCGGCCCGTCCGCCACTCGAACTTGTCTTATTTTAACATGGTTGCGGCGAGCAAAGGCTTCAACTGCGACAGCGGACGCGTATTGACAACATCCTTGGCCGTCAGCCAACCGCGGCGCGCCTGCCCGATCCCGAATCTCAGATAGTTAAAATCTGCTGGCCGATGCGCATCCGAGCCGATGCTGACGAGGACGCCAGCTTCCTTGGCCGCCCGACAATAGATGTCGCTCAGATCGAGGCGTTCGGGCTGGGCGTTGAGTTCCAGAAAGCAGCGACGTTGGCGCGCATGCTCGATGACCCGCGTCATGTCGAAGCTCATGCCCTCGCGGCTTTCCAGTAGCCGGCCCTCCGGATGCGCAAGGATCGAGAAATGGGGATGGTCTATGGCGCGCAGCAATCTTGCCGTCTGCTTCTCGGGCGCGAGATTGAAGGCGCCATGGACGGCGCCCACGACCAGATCCAGCCGGCCCAGGATCGTGTCCGGAAGATCGAGCGCGCCATCCTCCAGGATATCGACCTCGATGCCCTTGAGCAGAACGATGCCCTTCAACCGATCGTTCAGCCGGTCGATCTCGTCGATCTGCCGGCCCAGCCGGCGCGCATCCAAACCATGCGCGATGCCGAGCCGGCGCGAATGCTCGGTGATCGCCAGATAGGATAGGCCGAAGCGCCGCGCCGCCTCGGCCATCTCCGCGATCGAGGCCTGGCCGTCGCTGGCCTTGCTATGGCAGTGCAAATCGCCCTTGAGATCGCTCGTCTCGATCAGGCTGGGAAACGGCCGCTGGCGGGCCCATTCGATCTCGCCGCGATCTTCGCGCAGCTCCGGCGGCACCACGCGCAATCCGACGGCGCGATAGACCGAGGCCTCGGTCTCGCCCGCGACCGCGCGCTCGCCCTTGAAGACCCCGTACTCGTTCAGCTTGAGACCGCGCGCGATGGCCAGCTTGCGCAGCGCGATGTTGTGCGGCTTGCTGCCGGTGAAATAGACCAGGGCCGCACCATAGCTTTGCGCGGGAACCACGCGCAGATCGACCTGCAGGCCGCTGGCCAGAATGACCGTGGCGCGGGTAGGACCTTGCGCGGAGATCTTGGCGACGCGGTCATAGGCGACGAAACGGTCGATCACGGGACGGGAATCTTTCGCCGTCGCCAGGATATCCAGATCGCCGACGGTCTCGCGCTGGCGGCGATAGCTTCCGGCGACGATGCATTCACCGATGCCGCGCGCGCCGCGCAGATGTTTGATCAGCGCGTCGGCCTCGGGCTGGACCGAGGCCAACAGAGGACGCCGGGGCTTCTCCACCTGCGTCTTGGCGGCCGTCGCGATCGCGGCGATCGATTTGGCGCCGAAACCGGGAAGGCCCTCGAGTTTGCCGGCGGTGGCGGCGCGCTGCAGCCCGGCCATCGATGCGATCCCGAGCTTGTCATGGAGGAGCTTGGCCCGCTTGGGGCCGATGCCGGGCACACGAAGCAGTTCGACCAGCCCTGCGGGCAGTTCGCCATGGAGTCGATCGAGCATCGCGACATGGCCGGTGGCGACGACCTCGGCGATCTTGCCGGCCAAGTCCGCGCCGATGCCGGAAAGCTCGGTCAGATCCTTGCCTTGCGCGAGGAGATCGGCCGCCGGCCGCTCGAGCCCGCGCAAGGTGCGCGCCGCCTGGCGATAGGCCCTGATGCGGAAGGGGTTGGCGCCCTCGATTTCGAGCAGGTCGGCGATCTCGTCGAAGAGTCCCGCGATCTCGTCATTGCGGGGCGCAGCCGCGCCTCGCTGCAGCGGCAAGGCGGGCTTGCCGCCGCCGGAAGTCTGTCGAACTTTGCGCTTCGTCGCGACGACCATCTGCGAATTTAAGGTTACCGACCTTTCCGTCCCCTCCCCTGATGCAGGTCAATCGGCGGCCGACGGGCCCGGACGCGGCACCCCCGGTCCTTTGTTCCTCAGGGACGAGGCCGCCCCAGGGAACTCAGTTCACATGGAAATGCCAGCGCAGCACCATTTTCAAGGGCGACGCATAATCGTCCATCTGGGCCAGTGTCACGGTCTGTCCGCCCTTCTGATCGGCATAGGAACCCTTCAACGGCAGAGCCATATAGGTCAATGCCGCATCGAGCTCCTTGGGGTCGTTGGGCAGGAACTGGAGCTGAACCTGCTCCGACCCGTCCTGGGTCACCTGCTGGATGGTCGGCAGGAACATCGGCTTGTTGAGAACCACGCTGATCGTGTTCTTCAACATATCGACCTCGACCATCGGCGAGCTCACCGCGGTCGGGTCGTTGGCGTCGATCTTCGCCGCCGCCTTGCGTTCGCGGGTCGTGGTGCAGAGATTGCTGGTCTGGTAGCAGATCGGATCGTAGATCACATCCTTGCGCCATTCGTCGAGCTTGTACTCGCCGCTGACCGGCTTCGGCGAGTTGCCCTTGATTTGCCACTGCTGGTAGCGCGGCGGGTTGGATTCGTTGTAGGCCTGCATCGACTGGTTCATCTGCGACGCATCCTTGCTCATGGCCTGGAGCTGGGGATCCTGGGACAGTTTCATCACATAAGCGTTGATACAGGCCTCGTCGTCGCCGCAGGCCTCGACCGCCGCCTGCATCTGATCCATCAGGCCGGCATTGTTGGCCGCTGCCTGATTGGCTTGCTGGCCGAGGGCATCGGCTTGATCCATCTGCTGTTGCTGATGCTCGGGGTCGCTGATCCCGGATATCGACAGCGGCTTGGCCTCGAGCGGGTAGCTCAGCTTGAGGCTCCGAAGCACGTGCCATTCGGTCGATTGGCCGGCGTCGCCCTTGCTCGAATGTTTTCCCTCGATCGTGAATTCGATATCGATGACCGCAGCCCGTCCCGGCTCCGCCGGCGCCGGCGCGCCATGCGCGGAACCGAACCAGGCCAAATTGGCGGCAAGGCATAGCGTCGCAAAGCCCAGTCGCATCATGATATCGTCCCCTGATGATGGCGTCGGTTGGCATCCACTAGGCTTCCTTCCCTAGCGTGGCTCTTTGATTCAAGTCAACGCGTCGGCGGCTGTTGCGGCCAAACTTCCGTTGAAATTGGCTTTCGATCGCCGCTTTGCCTTCCGCCGACGGCACGGCCGAGGAGCCGCCCATGTATTTCGTCAATCGTGAGGATGCAGGACGCAGGCTGGCCGACGCACTCGACCGTTTCCGGAAGGACAAGCCGATCGTGCTCGCGCTGCCGCGCGGCGGCGTGCCGATCGGCTACGAGATCGCGCGGGCGCTGCGTTGCCCGCTCGATCTCGTGCTGGTGCGAAAGCTGGGGGCCCCCTATCAGCCCGAGCTGGCGGTGGGGGCCGTCGTCGATGGCGAGCCGCCCGAGATCGTCGTGAACGAGGATGTGGCCTCGGCCCTCGACCTCCCCAAGGCTTTCATCAAGAGGGCCGCCGACCGCGAGCTGGTCGAGATCGCGCGCCGACGTCAGCTCTATCTCAAGGATCGGCCGCATCCGGCCTTGGGCGGAAAAACCGCGATCCTGGTGGATGACGGCATCGCCACCGGAGCCACGGCGCGCGCGGCGCTGCGGGCCGCAAGGCGACAAAAGCCGGCCAGGCTCGTGCTCGCCGTTCCGGTGGCGCCGCCCGAGACGGTGCGCGAGCTCGCCGCGGAGTGCGACGAGGTGATTTGCCTGGAGCAGCCCCTGGGCTTCGGCGCCATCGGCTTCTTCTATGCCGATTTCCGCCAGGTCACCGATGAAGAGGTGATCGCGCTGCTCGACCGGGCGGCAGCCGAGGCGTCGCCCGGCGGCTAGTCTTCATTCGAGATCGGGATCGATGAGGCGGCGCAGGCGCAGGCTGGCCGTCAGTGCGAAGCGAAGCAGCAGCGCCTTGCGTCGGCTCGCATTGAGCGCGACCAGGTCGCTCGGCCGCAGGATCTCGGCGCCGTAAGCATCGGCCACGATCAACCCGGTCTCCGCCGGGAGCAGTTCTTGCGGGAAATCGACCGCGACCGCGAAATAGAAATAATCGCAGAATTCGCGATATTCGGGCCATTTGTTGTCGGTCAGGAAATCGACCGGTGAGCTCTTGACCTCGACGATCACGGTTTCGCCGCGCTCGTTCACGCCGAACACGTCGGCGCGCCGCCCCGTGGCGAGCGAAAACTCGGTCACGGTGCCGTAGCCCAGATTCTCGAGGAATCGGCTGACGCCGCGCGCCAGTTTGAGCGCGATTTCGGGATCGGGAAGTGCCATGGCTGTCGGTTCCGGACTCTGCCCGAGCCGTTTCCGGCTTGTCCATGTCCTTAGGCGTGGCACTTCGCGCCAAGGCTGGCAGCCATGCGGACCGGCCGGTAGATTGCCCCGGAGCAGGATCGGATCGGCTTGAATCAAGCCGATCCGTGAATCTTGCTCCGATTCGAATAACTAGAGACTGATTCACGGATCAAGCCGGGCTGGCTTGATACGATCAGGCTCTAGGGACCAGCGGGAGGCGGCAGCGCCTTGGGAGACGGGGAGCTTGAATCGCGAGACCAGGCCGTGACGCCGGACGCAGGATCGACCGACGCGGCGCCCGCAAGGCGGCGGCCTGCACGGCGCTCGCTGCCGAGCCGCCTGTGGCGCTGGGTGTTACGGCTCTGCGCCGGCTTCTTTGCCCTCTCTGTCCTGCTGACGGCGATCTACCAGACGCTGCCGCCGCCCATCACGATCCTCATGATCGGAGGCCTGGTCGAAGGCCGCGGCATACATAAGGACTGGACGCCGATCGAGCAGATTTCTCCCGATCTCGTCCGCAGCGTCATCGCGGCGGAGGACGCGCATTTCTGCGAGCATCACGGCTTCGACTGGACCTCGATCCAGGCAGCCTGGGAGAAGATCGAGCAGGGCAGCAGCCGCCTGCGCGGCGGCTCGACCATCTCCAACCAGACCGCCAAGAACGTGTTTCTCTGGCCGGGACGCAACTGGACCCGCAAGGGCCTCGAGGCCTATTTCACGGTCCTGATCGAGCTCATCTGGGGCAAGCAGCGGATCATGGAGGTCTATCTCAATGTCATCGAGTTCGGCCCCGGCATCTACGGTGCGGAGGCGGCCTCACAGCGCTTCTTCAAGAAGAGCGCCGCCGAGCTCACCCGCTATCAGGCGGCGCTGCTCGCCGCGGTGCTGCCCAATCCGGACGAATGGTCCGCGGCCGATCCCGGGCCCTATGTGAGAAAGCGCGCCAATACGATCATGGTCCGCGCGCTCGACGCTCCCGACGCCGGCGCCGCGGTCTGTCCCGGACGATGAGGTCCCGAGGTTCGATGGCGGGTCGCTAGATATTTAGTTGACTGGGTCAACTATCTGCGGAAGGATGGCGCCGAGCCGAGAATCCGGAGGCCGGCATGGCGCTGAGAGCCGAGCTCGAGCGGCGCGTCGATGCGGTACGCCGTTTCAACCGCTTCTATACGCGCAAGATCGGCGTTCTGGGCGAAGGGCTGCTGAGCAGCCCTTACACCCTGACCCAGGCGCGCGTCCTCTATGAGCTGGCCTATCGCGAGCGTCCCACCGCATCCGAGCTGGTGAAGGATCTCGGCCTCGATCCCGGTTATCTCAGCCGGATCCTGCGCAACTTCGAGAAGCAGGGTCTGCTGGCCCGCGCCGCCTCGGCCGAGGATGCGCGCCAGCGTCACCTGTCCCTGACACCGTCCGGCCGCAAGGCTTTCGTCAGCCTCGAGCACACGACCCGAGAGCAGATCGCAGCCCTTCTCACGCCCTTGTCCGCGCTGCAGCAAGACCAGATCGAGACCGCCATGCAGCAGATCGAAGCTGCGCTCGGCGATCCCGTTCCCGACGGCGGCGCGACGGCTCAGGGCCCCTACTGCCTGCGCCCGCATCGCCCGGGCGATATGGGCTGGGTGGTGCATCGCCACGGCGCGCTTTATGCCGCCGAATATGGATGGGATGAAACCTTCGAGGCTCTGGTCGCCGAGATCGTGGCCGGCTTCGTCAAGAACTTCGACCCGGCGCAGGAGCGCTGCTGGATCGCCGAGCGCGATGGCCAGAACATCGGCTCGGTGTTCCTCGTGCGCGAATCCGCCGGCGTCGCCAAGCTTCGCTTGCTGCTGGTGGAACCTGCGGCCCGCGGCCTGGGGCTCGGCCAGCGGCTGATCGAGGAATGCCTCGGCTTCGCCCGCGAGGCTGGCTACGAGCGGGTCCGGCTTTGGACCAACGGCAACCTTGCCGCTGCGCGCCATCTCTATAGGAAGGCCGGATTCCAAATGCTCGAATCCGAGCCCCATCACAGCTTCGGCCATGATCTTGTCAGCGAAACCTGGGAGCTGACGCTGTAAGATCGCGAGCAGCGCGCTTCACCCTTCCTGCCGGACGGATCTTCAATGACGAATGCGAATGAGCTGGCGATCGATCGCAACGCCATCGCCGCGACCGCAGGCCTGATCGCGCCCTATGTCAGGCGCACGCCGATCCTGAGCGTGGAAAGTGCCGACTTCGGCCTCGATTGCGGCCCGCTTCAGCTCAAGCTCGAATTGCTGCAGCATACCGGCTCCTTCAAGCCCCGCGGCGCCTTCGCCAATCTCCTGCTGCGCCAGGTTCCGGAGGCTGGCGTGGTCGCGGCCTCGGGCGGCAATCATGGGGCGGCGGTCGCCTATGCCGCCATGAAACGCGGCGTCCCGGCCAAGATCTTCGTCCCGCGCGTCGCCGCCCCTTCCAAGATCGAGCGGATCCGCAGCTATGGCGCCGACCTTGTCGTCGGCGGCGAGCGCTATGCCGATGCGCTGGCCGACAGCGAGGCCTGGGCCGCACAGAGCGGCGCCCTTCCCATCCATGCCTATGACCAGGCTGAGACGCTGCTGGGCCAGGGCAGCGTCGGCATGGAGATCGAGGCGCAGGCGCCCGAGATCGACAGCTTGCTGGTGGCGGTGGGCGGCGGCGGCCTGATCGGCGGGATCGCCGCCTGGTACGGCGGCAAGGTCAAGGTCGTGGGCATCGAGCCCGAGACCGCGCCCACACTCTATCGCGCGCTCGAGGCGGGCGAGCCGGTCGATGCCGAGGCCGGCGGCATCGCCGCCGATTCGCTGGCGCCACGGCGCGTCGGCAGGCTCATGTTCCCGATCGCGCAGCGTCATGTCGATCGCGTGGTGCTGGTCCCCGACGAGGCGATCGCCCAGGCGCAGACGACGCTGTGGCGCGTCCTGCGGCTCGCGGCCGAGCCCGGCGGGGCTGCCGCCTTCGCCAGCCTTCTTTCGGGCCGCTATCGCCCCGAGCCCGGCGAGCGCGTCGCGGTGCTGGTTTGCGGCAGCAACCCCGCCAACCTCGATTTCGCAAAATAACAAATCGAAGGATCGACCCTTGCCCATCCCTCCCGTCGGATTGCGCCATCGCGAGAGCGTCAAGGTCGATCAGAGCTTGACCGTGCCCGAGGTCTCGCCAGCCTTCCGGCATTTCCGGGACATGCCGCCGGTCTTCGCGACCGCCTTCATGGTGGGTTTCGTCGAGGAGACTTGCGTGGCGGCGCTCGAGCGCTATCTCGAGCCCGGACAGCGCACGGTCGGGACCCGCGTCGATCTCAGCCACGATGCCGCCACGCCGATCGGGATGACGGTGAGCGTCGAGGTCGAATTGATCGAGGTCGATGGCAGGCGCCTGCGCTTCAAGGTCGAGGCCCGCGACGACAAGGACGCGATCGGCAAGGGTCACCACGAGCGTTTCATCATCGACCAGGCGAAGTTCATGGCCCGGCTCGAGGCAAAAGCGCGCGGCGAGCGTTGACCTTCCATCGGCTGGAACGCGCCGGCCTCGCGGCCTTCGGCAGCTCGCCGATCGGACTCGAAACCGTGGAAGCGCGTTCACACCGGCACAGGAGGCATGCATGATCGTTCGCATCTGGCACGGCGCCACGCCCGTCGCGAAAGCCGACAGCTATCTCAAGCTGATGCGCGAGCGGGCACTACCCGACTACAAGTCCACGCCCGGCAACCGGGGCGCCTATGCGCTGCAGCGCATCGAGGGCCCGCTGGCGCATTTTCACATGCTGACCTTCTGGGATTCCCTCGACGCGATCGCGCGCTTCGCCGGCAAGCCGCCCGAGACGGCGAAACACTACGAGTTCGACAAGGACTTCCTCGTCGAGCTCGAGCCGACGGCCACGCATTACGAGGCCTTCGACCGCTGATCGGAGAACCCGCGCCCGGGGGCCAGGCGGCGGAAACCGAAATCAGCGCTGAAATACGTGGTTGGGAAGGCGCGCCAGCAGCCCGTCGAAATAGGCGATGGTCTTCTTGAGGCCTTCCGCCAGCGGCACCTTGGGCTGCCAGCCGAGCCGGTCCTGCGCGAGCTTGATGTTGGGCCGGCGCTGCTGCGGGTCGTCCGCCGGCAGGGGCTGGAACACCAGCTTCGATTTGGAGCCGGTCTGCTCGATCACCATCTCGGCCAGCTGGCGGATGGTGAATTCGCCCGGGTTGCCGAGATTGACCGGGCCGGTCAGGTCGTCCGGCGCCGCCATCAGCCGGAGGAATCCCTCGATCAGATCGTCCACATAGCAGAAGGCGCGGGTCTGCTTGCCTTCGCCGAAGATCGTGATCGGCTCGCCGCGCAAGGCCTGCACCACGAAGTTCGAGACCACGCGCCCGTCGTTCGGATGCATGCGCGGCCCGTAGGTGTTGAAGATCCGCGCCACGCGGATGCGCAGATTGTGCTGGCGGTAATAGTCGAAGAACAGCGTCTCGGCGCAGCGCTTGCCTTCGTCATAGCAGGCGCGCGGCCCGATCGGGTTGACGTTGCCGCGATAGTCCTCGGTCTGCGGATGCACCTCGGGATCGCCATAGACCTCGCTGGTCGAGGCCTGGAACACCTTGGCCTTGAGGCGCTTGGCCAGCCCCAGCATGTTGATGGCGCCGTGGACCGAGGTCTTCGTCGTCTGCACCGGGTCATGCTGATAGTGAATCGGCGAGGCCGGGCAGGCGAGATTGTAGATCTCGTCCACCTCGACATAGAGCGGGAAGGTCACGTCGTGGCGCATCAGCTCGAAATTCGGGCTGTCGAGGAGATGCGCGACGTTGTCCTTGGTGCCGGTGAAGAAGTTGTCGACGCAGAGCACGTCGGCGCCCTCGCGCAGCAAGCGCTCGCACAGATGCGAGCCGAGGAAACCGGCCCCGCCGGTGACAAGAATGCGCTTGCGAAGCATCATGATGTCGAAACTCCTTCAGGCCCAATGGATCGGTTCTAGCAATTCCGTCTTGTCGCCCGGTTAAGGCCGGGTTCCGGGCCCCGACCTTCTAGCATTCCCGCCGCCTGGCGGGCGGTGGCAAGGAAGCGGCGGTCAGGTACCGAAAAAGCGCCGTTCCCGGCCTTCCA
>Ga0335070_10003444_pt1 | contig 18480 bp, 15 predicted proteins | sample Lox_Sample_13_FD_206722 | JGI IMG/M metagenome (GOLD analysis project Ga0335070, IMG submission 206722) | Soil microbial communities from Loxahatchee National Wildlife Refuge, Florida, United States - Lox_Sample_1.3 | ecosystem: Environmental > Terrestrial > Soil > Wetlands | place: USA...
GAAGCGCCGGCTGGAGCGGCGCCCGCCGCGAGTCCGCCCAGCAGCCCCGCCAGACCGAGAATTGCGCCCACCATTCGAGCGCTCGCCGAGAAGCGCGGCGTGAACCTGGAGACAGTGCGCGGCACGGGACCCGGCGGTCTGATCACGCGGGAGGACGTTCTGAAGGCGGCCGGTGCTGCGACCTCTGCCGCGCCGTCCGGGGCGCCGGCTCAGGCTCGGACCAGGAACCAGGACATCGTCGCCCGGAAGGTGAGCCAGAGCCATCGAGAGAAGCCAGTCTTTCACGTTACGGCGCGCGTGGATATGACCACGGCCATCGCCTGTCACCAGAAGCAGGCGGCAAGCTATGACGCCATCTTCGTGAAAGCGGCCGGCGTCGCCCTGGCGGAGTTCCCGGCCTTTGTGGGCGGCCGAGAGGCCATCGACGTTGCCATTGCCATCGATATCGATGATGACCTCTTCGCGCCCGCCGTGCGAAGCCCGGCATCCCGGAGCGCGGCGGACATCTCCCGAGAGATCGAGGCGCTGGTCAGCAAGGCCAAAGCGCGTGCTCTCGGTCCGGCCGACGTGGAAGGAACCTGCTTCCTCGTGAGCAACCTGGGGATGTTCCCGGTGGAGAGCTTCGACGCCGTCATCTATCCCGAGCATTCCGCGGCGCTCGCCGTGGGGTCCATGATCCACACCCCGGTGTCTGACGGCATGTCCACCGTCATCGCCCCGATTGCCAGCCTCACGCTCTCGGTGGATCACCGGTTCATCAACGGACGGGCGGCAGCCCGGTTCATCGCCCGTGTGAAGCAGATCGTGGAGACAGGAGCTTTCGAGTGAAGCAGGCAGCGCAGGATCGGGCGTGGCTCATGAGCCTCTACCGCCGGATGGTCCTCATCCGCGAGTTCGAGGAGCGGGTGAAGTACCTGTTCCTGGAAGGGATCATGCCCGGCACCATTCACCAGTACCAGGGCCAGGAGGCGTGCGCGGTGGGAGTATGCGCCGCGCTGGACCAGGATGACGTCATCACCTCCACGCACCGTCCGCACGGGCACGCCATTGCGCGCGGCCTGCCGGTGAACAGTCTCATGGCGGAGCTGTTCGGCAAGGTCACCGGCTGCTGCAAGGGAAAGGGCGGTTCCATGCACATGGGAGATCTTTCCCGGGGGATGGTGCCCGCCGTTGCAATTGTCGGCGGGGCCCTGCCCATGGCAGCCGGGATCGCTCTTTCCTTCCGCATGAAGAAGGAGAAGCGGGTGGCCGTGGCGTTCATGGGGGACGGGGCCACGAATGAAGGGACGTTTCACGAGGCGCTGAACATGGCGTCCGTGTGGGACCTTCCCGTGGTGTACGTCGTGGAGAACAACCTCTACGCGGCCTCCACGCACGTGTCGCTTGCCATGAAGACCAAGACGATCGCGGAAAGGGCATCCGCTTACGGAATGCCGGGGTGCACCGTCGACGGCAACGACGTGCTTGCCGTGCACGCAGCCGCGAAAGAAGCGCTGGACCGCGCCCGGGCGGGAAAGGGCCCCACGCTTCTGGAGCTCGTGACCTACCGGATCACCGGGCATTCCCGGCGGGACCCGGCGCTCTACCAGCCGGAAGAGGAGAAAAAGAAAGCGCTGGCCAACGAGCCCATCGGAAGGCTCGCGGCGCGGCTCAAAGTGGACGGGATTGCGGATGACAAGGCGCTGGCGGAGATCCGGGACAGCGTGAAGGCGGAGATCGAAGAGGCCGTGAAGCGTGCCATGGCGGATCCCGAGCCCCGGCCGGAGGACACGCTGGAGGACGTTTTTGCATGAAGCGACTGGGCATTGCTGAAGCGCTGCGGGAAGCCATTGCAGAAGAGATGCGCCGGGACGAACGCGTGTTCTGCATCGGTGAAGATATCGGAATCCCCGGAGGGTGGGGAGGGGCGTTCACCGTCACGCTGGGTCTGGAAAAGGAGTTTCCCGACCGGATGATCAACACGCCCATCTCAGAGGCAGGCTTCACCGGCGTGGCCATGGGCGCGGCGATGATGGGACTGCGGCCCATTGCCGACATGCAGTACGCGGACTTCCTTTTCTGCGCGATGGACCAGATGGCAAACCAGGTTGCCAAGATGCGCTACATGTCCGGCGGAAAGATCTCCATTCCGCTCGTCATGCGCGGCCCGGTGGGCGTCACCGGGCGCGGGGCCCAGCATGCCCAGATGATGGAGCCGTACTTCCTGCCTCTGCCCGGGGTGAAGATCGTGGCTCCGTCCACCGCCTACGATGCCAAGGGCCTCCTCAAGGCTGCCGTGCGCGACGACAACCCTGTTCTCATTTTTGAGCACAAGCTCCTCTACGGCTCAAAGGGACCGCGCGTGGAGTCCGGCGCGTTCGACGCATCCAGCGACATACCGGATGACGACTATATCGTTCCTCTCGGCAAAGGAATCGTGCGCCGCGAAGGATCCGATGTGACGATCATCGCCACGCTTCTCATGATGCACCGGTCCCTGGAGGCGGCCGCCATTCTGGAGAAAGACGGCATCAGCGCGGAGGTGATCGATCCGCGGTCTCTTGTTCCCTTTGACTGGGACCTCGTGAAAGGCTCCGCGGCAAAGACCGGCCGGGTCATCACGGTGGAGGAGAGTCCCCGGCGCGGCGGTGTGGGCTCCGAGATTGCCGCCGTGCTTGCAGAGGACATGATCGATTTCCTCGTTGCACCGGTGAAGAGGATTGCCGCGCCGGACACGCCGGCGCCCTTCTCTCCGCCCATGGAGAAGTACTACGTACCGGACGCGCCGCGCATCGCGCAGGCCGCGCGGGACCTGATGGCAATCTCCTGACCGTCATGAAGCACTTTAGAAAACCCGTGCCGCCCGACATCGGTGAGATGATCGGCATTCTCACCCGGCGCAGCCTTCCGAAGCGCGTCCACCACATCGAGCTCTTTCTCGATGCCGAGATCAAGGAAGCAGTCACAGAGCGTTTCTCTCTGGCGCGGGAACTTCAACGCTCGGACCCTTTGTACGAAACAAAGCGAGACGCGCAGCTTCACGCGTTCCTTGGCTACGACATGTTCCGCGTTGGCGTTGCCAGAAAGACGGTCTTTCAGACCGCGACAATTGCCGCCCCTGACACCACCGGCCAGAAGGGGCAGGAGAGGTCAGCGCGCGACTGGCAGGAGGAGCACGCGGGTCCGATCCAGGGCTGGGCGGACTTCGAAAAATACCCGTGGCCGAAAGCTTCTGACGTGGACCTGGGGCCGCTGGAGTGGCTGGAGAAGAATCTCCCGCCTACCATGGGGTGCTACGAGCTCACTGCCCACATCTTCGAGATTCTTTCCTTCCTCCTGGGGTACGAGACGCTGTGCTACGCCGTGGTGGACCAGCCTGACCTGGTGGACGCCATCCTGGACCGGGCCGGCAGGTTCTACGTCGACTTCACCCGGACGCTCGCGGACTTCTCCCGGATCGCCGTGATCTGGGGGTCGGATGACCTGGGATTCAGGTCCGGGACCATGATGTCTCCGGATTTCCTGCGAACCAGAATCCTCCCCTGGCACAAGCGCTGTGCGGAGGTTGCACACGCGCACGGAAAGCCGTACCTCCTGCACTCCTGCGGCAATCTGGAGGCGATCATGGACGACCTGATCAACGACGTCGGCGTGGACGCCAAGCACTCCTTCGAGGACACAATTCTTCCGGTCACAGAAGCGAAGAAGCGCTGGGGAGACAGGGTTGCGCTCCTTGGCGGCATCGACATGGATTTCCTCTGCCGATCCAGCGAGGCGGACATCAGGAAGCGCGTGCGTGAGACGCTGAAAGCGTGCCTCCCCGGCGGCGGGTACTGCCTTGGCACCGGCAACACCGTTGCGAACTACGTGCCGCTGGACAACTACCTTGCCATGGTGGATGAGGGGAGGGGCTTCGTTCTGTAAGGGTCGACGCCTGCCGCCCGGTGCTCGAGCGGCCGGAGGCTACTGCAGGCAGGGCAGGTAGAAAACCCTCATCGCCCTGAGAAGCTCATCCGGCCCTTCCACCGTTCCCCGGTCGCTGGTGAGCTTGTACAGCACAGTGTACAGCCCCTTGTACCGGAAGTAGAAGCTGAACCTTTCTGATTCCTTGCCGTCGCGCTTCATGACGAAGTCGATGACCGCATCAGGCCCGGTCACGCTTTTCGGATCCAGCTCGAAGGTCACTTTCTGGCCGTTCGGCAGGTTCACCTGCTGGAACTTCGCGTCCCGGAACAGGTCCGCGAAAGTCTTGTTGTCGAAGTCCGAAACCCCGTCTTTCACGGCCAGGCGAGAGCTCCACATCGTGTCCGAGAGCACGGGCGCAGCGGAGAGCCCGAGGGGGGCAAGAAGGAGAAGCGCGGACATGAGGGCGGCGGCTGCAGGACGATTCGTCATTGCTCCCAGTATCGGGACCACGGCTCTTAATCTTCAAGCGCTCACCGTCTGAACAAATGTTCGGCAATAAACATATTGACAGGCAAGGGAAGCCGGCGGGATAATTCCTGCCACCATGGGACGAACGCCGCAGACCGTATCTCCCCCGTGGGCCGTCGACGTCCGCCGGGCCGCGTGGGGCATCCGTCGGCGCGTGATGGAGCACACCATCGCGAACAACGGCGGCTACCTCAGCCAGGCCTGCTGTGCCGCGGAGATCCTGGCCACCCTGTACCTCAAGACAATGCGCCTGGGACCGAGCATCGCCCCGATGATCCCCCCCGCTTTCCCGGGGGTGCCCGGCCCCGGCAATTCTGACTACGTGACCGGAGGGCTGTACCACGGAGAGGCCGCTCCGGACCGGGACCGTTTCTATCTCAGCCCCGCGCATTACGCCCTTGTGCTGTACGCCGCGCTCATCGAGGCCGGCCGCATGGCGCCGGAAGGGCTGGCGCAGTTCAACCAGGACGGTTCCACCGTGGAAATGATCGGCGCCGAGCATTCGCCGGGCTTCTCCATGATGGGAGGCGCCCTGGCCCAGACGCTGAGCCAGGCCGCCGGCGTTGCCCTTGCCCGGAGACTGAAAGGGGAACGGGGGCGGGTCTGGGTGTTCCTCTCCGACGGGGAGTTCCAGGAAGGCCAGACGTGGGAGACCATCGCGGCGCTCGCTTTCTACAAGCTGGACCGGCTCGGTGTGTATGTCGATGTGAACGGCCAGCAGTGTGACGGGGAGACGGAGGACGTGATGACCACGGAGCCGCTGGACAAGCGGATCGAATCCTTCGGCGGCCGCGCCGTGATCGTGGACGGGCATGACCCGGCCGCCATCAACGCGCCCGCGGACCTTCATCCCGACGGAAGGCCCCTGTTCGTGCTGTGCCGGACGGACCCTTGCCGGGGGATCCCGCTCCTGAACGAGCGCCGGCCTCGTCTCCACTATGTCCGGTTCACGTCACCCGCGGAACGGGAGGTCTACCGCGTCTGGTACCAGGAGCACATGGCTGCCGGAAGGGGTGAGGACTAGGGGGACATCGAGCAATGGTTCGATCGATGCGGCCGAATGCTTCTCCCAACTATCGCGCTTCGCGCGATGAGGGCTTGCCGTGGAAATACTGACGAAGGTGCACGCCCAGAACCTGGTCTCCTGGGCAAAGAACAAGCCCCGCGTGGTCGTCATGTCTGCCGACCTCACCGGCTCCACGGAGATCGCCGAGTTCCAGCAGGCATATCCCGAGCGTTTCTTTTCCATGGGCATCGCGGAGCAGAACATGCTGAGCTTTGCCGCGGGCATGGCGCGGGAAGGGTTCATCCCTTTCATTCACACGTTCGCCGTTTTCATCTACCGCCAGGCGCTGAACCAGATCGTGAGCTCGGTCGCGTACTCGAACCTTCCCGTGAAAATGTTCGGGTTCCTTCCAGGCATCACCACGCCCGGGGGCGCCACGCACCAGGCAATCGAGGATGTTGCCGTCATGCGTGCCGTGCCGAACATGACCGTTTTCGAGACCTCGGACGCCACGGAGATCGAGACCATCCTGGACCCAATCCTGGAAACTCCGGGCCCTGTGTACGTCCGCATGCTGAGGGGAGAGGTGCCCCGTCTCTTCCCGAAGGACGAGCCCTTCCGGCCCGGCGTGCCGCGCGTCTTGAGCACCGGCAGTGACATCACGCTCATCACCGCGGGCATCTGCACGGAGGAGGCCATGAGGGCTACCCGGGCGCTGACCGCCCGCGGCCTCTCCATCCACCACGTTCACGTCTCCACGCACAAGCCCTTCACGTCACCCATACTCCTTGACGCCGTGACCCGGCCTCGGCTGGGGATCATTACCATGGAGAACGGCACTATCGTTGGCGGGCTTGGATCGGAGGTTGCCGAGCTCATGGCGGAGAGCGGTGTGGGCAAGAAGCTTCGCCGCATTGGCCTGCGGGACACGTTTGCTCACGGCGGGAGCCGGCCTTACCTGACGAAGAAGTACGGGCTGGATGCCATGGCGCTCGCGCGCGCCGCTGAGGAGCTTGCCGGCGCGGCGTTGAACATAACCGAAGCAGACCTGGCGGGAGTGCGCATCGAGGCCGTGCACAGCCAGGCAAAGGCGGAGGCACTGTGAGCCCCGCCGGCCCCAGCGGACGCGGCAGCCCTACCGGCCCCAGCGGACGCGCCAGCCCTACCGGCCCCATCAGCCACGCCGGGCCCGCCGCCGGGCTTGCCGGAATCCTCAGCGGCGCGCGCTTCCGCGCGACCTACCTCCTGCAGGGAGATGAGGAGGAAGCCCAGCGAAAGGCGCGCGACATCTGCTACGAGCAGACGGTGGAGTTCCCTGAGGACATCACGCCCGAAGGTCCCATCAGGGACCAGATCGTGGGCCGCGTGGAAGAGTTGACGCCGGCCGGGCCAGCCGCGTACCGGGCCGTCATCAGCTACGCGGTGGAATCCGCGGGGGACGACATCCCCCAGCTTCTGAACGTCATGTTCGGCAACATCAGCCTGAAGACCGGGATCAGGGTGGAAAGATTCGATCTGCCGGAGGCGCTCCTCTCCCTGTTTCCGGGGCCGCGCTTCGGCCGGGCCGGCATCCGCTCACTCCTGGGGGTCCCGCAGCGTCCCCTGATCTGCGCCGCGCTCAAACCCATGGGCCTCTCTCCGAGAGAGCTTGCTGAGCAGGCGTACCGGTTCGCCCGAGGCGGGGTGGACTTCATCAAGGATGATCACGGTCTCAGCAACCAGACTTTCAGCCCGTTCGAAGAGCGCGTTGCCCGCTGCGCGGAAGCGGTGCAGAAGGCCCGGCGGGAGACCGGCACCGCTACTCTCTACCTGCCCAACGTGACGGCCTCCACGGACAAGGTGCACGCGCGGGCGCGCCGGGCCCGGGAGCTCGGTGCCGGCGGACTGGTCATCACGCCCGGCCTTGCCGGTCTGGACGTCCTGAGGCTCCTGGCGTCAGACGATTCCATCGCCCTGCCTCTGATGAGCCATCCCGCGTTCCTGGGCAGCTTCGTGACGAGCGCGGAAAACGGCTTCGGGCACGCCGCCTTGTTCGGCCAGCTCATGAGGCTGGCAGGAGCGGATGTCAGCGTGTTTCCCAACTACGGGGGAAGGTTCTCTTTCACGCGTGAAGAGTGCGCGGGAATAGCGCACGCGACGCGTGAGGACATGAAAGGACTGAAGGACGCGTTCCCCGGTCCCGGCGGCGGCATGCCGCGGCAGCGCATCCAGGACAAGATCGAGGTCTACGGGCGTGACTTCATGCTCCTGAGCGGCGGGGGGATGCATCGGCACAGCACTGACCTGGAGCGGAACGCCGCGTATTTCGTGGAGATGATGAGCGGGGCGTAGGTCCCCGGGAGAGGTGATGTCCGCGTATTCGCAGGAGATGCTGGTAGCCGTTTCCCACCTCTACTACATGGAAGGCCTCAAGCAGGAGGACGTGGCGTTCCGCATGAACCTGTCCCGGCTGGCCGTGACCCGGATGTTGAAGAAGGCGCGGGAAGAGGGAGTGGTCCAGATCACCGTGAAGGGACCGCTGCCCGAGCTTGTCGGGCTGGCGCTGCGCCTGGAGCAGGCGTTCGGCCTGAAAGCGGTCCGCGTGGTCCAGACCGCGGCGACGGCAGACGACACCGCGGCCGCCATGGGAAGGGCGGGAGCGGAGCTGCTCTCTCACCTTCTGCGTCCAAACGTCCGGCTCGGCGTGGCCTGGAGTCGGACGGTGAGCTCGATCCTCCCCTACGTCCGGCGCGCGACGCGGGCCGGGGTGATCGTCAACGAGCTTGCCGGCACGTACCTCGCGCCGAACATCCCCTACAGCGTCTCCTGGCAGCTCGCGGAGAAGCTCGGCGTGCCGCTGGAAAGCGTCCCCATGCCGGTGCTCGTGAAGAGCGAGCACGTGCGCCAGATCATGCTCAAGGAGCCCATGATCCGCCGCGCCATGGCCAACGCCGCGCGGGTGGACCTTGCGCTCGTAGGACTGGGCAACGTCCTGGAGGGCTCGAGCCTCGAGCAGTCCGGCTACATTACCCCCTCCCACCTGCAGGAGTTCAAAAGCAAGGGCGCCGTGGGGGACATCCTCATGCGCTACTATGACCGCGACGGCCGCTACATCCACATGTCCTTCGAGAAGCGCACCGTCTCCGTGAGCTGGGACCAGCTCCGCAAGCTGCCTTTCATCGTGGCCATGGCATTCGGACCGGCGAAGATCGAGGCCATCAACGGCGCGCTTGCCGGCGGCTTCATCCACGGGCTCGTCACGGACGCGAGCACGGCGCGGACGTTGCTCGAAGGGATCGAGAGCAGGATTGACACTGAAAATGAAGAAAGTCTACTAAAACGATCTAAATAGTAGTTTTTATTTGGGGACGATGACTCCCGTCGGGAGTCAACAGGACAATCGCAAGGAGGTGTCTATGAAGCGGTTTGCAGCGATTCTCATCGCGGCCGCGCTCGTCGCGCCCATGGTCTTCGCCCAGGCGAAGGTTCCCGACAAGATCGCCGGGCACCAGGGCGTGATCAAGATCGCGGTCATCCGGAACCTCGGCTCGGATGACCACACCAACCAGTTCCTCGCCGGCGCCAAGGAAGAAGGGGAGGCCCTGGGATTCAAGGTGGACACGTTCATCACGAACGGCGAAGACGCGAAGTTCCAGGACTACGCCACCATGGTCATGAACCAGGACTATGACGGGGTCATCCTCTCCCACGGGAAGGATCCGTACGCGACGGATCTCGTGAAGCAGGTTGTGGCCAAGGGCAAGGCTGTCTCCGTGTTCGACACGGCCCTCTCCGGCACCATCGCCGGCGTCACGGCGACTTCCCAGAAGGACGAGTCCCTCGCGGAGATGTCCCTCGGCCAGATCGTGAAGGACTTCAAGGGCCAGGCGAAGATCATCAAGCTGTGGGTCGCCGGTTTCCCGCCCATGGAGAGGCGGCAGGTGATCTACAAGAAGGTGCTTCAGGATAATCCCGGAGTGAAGGAGCTGGAGCTCATCGGCGCTGTTTCCGCGGACGTACCGGGAGATACGGCGAACAAGATGGGAGCCGCGCTTGCCAAGTATCCGCAGGGCCAGGTGGACGCCATCTGGGGCTCCTGGGACGCGTTCGCCCAGGGCGCATACAAGGCGCTCAAGGAGAACAGCCGCACGGAGATCAAGCTCTACGGCATCGACGTCTCCAACCAGGACCTGCAGCTCATGCAGGAGCCCAACAGCCCGTGGGTCTGCACCGCGGCGGTTGATCCGAAGCTCATCGGCAGGATCAACATGCGCCTCGTGGCCAAGAAGCTCGCGGGGGAAATGACGCCGGCCAGCTACGAGCTGCCCGCGGCTCTCATCAGGCAGAGTGACTTGAAGAAGAGCCCGACCCCCGTCAACATGGTGACGCTCGCCAAGATCATCCCGGGCTGGGGGGAGTCCAAGGACTTCAACGAGCCCTGGATGGATGCGCTGCGGGCCAAGTACGGGAAGAAGAAGTAGGAGAAAGCCGCATGGCGGCAGACGCCCGTCCCGTGGTCCTGGACATGGAGCAGATCTCGATCAGCTTCCCGGGAGTCGACGCCCTGAAGAGCGTGGACTTCCGCACGGAGACGGGCGTCTCCCATGCTCTTGTGGGCGCCAACGGCGCCGGCAAATCCACCCTCATGAAGGTTCTTGCCGGCGCCTATGCCCACTACAGCGGCCGCATCCTCATGGACGGCCGGGAGGTCCGGATCCGCTCCCCGCGTGAGGCAAAGAGTCTGGGCATCGAGGCGGTGTACCAGGAGGTGGACACGGCGCTCGTCCCCTCGCTGAGCGTGGCAGAGAACATCATGCTGGACCTCATGGTGAACGACATGGGGTGCCGGCAGCTCGTGCGGTGGAGGAACCTTCACGAGCAGGCGCGGCGCATCCTGGAGCAGCTGCACGTATCCCTCGACACCCGAGCGCCCGTCAGCCGGTTCTCTCTGGCGGAAAAGCAGATGGTGCTCATCGCGCGCGCGCTGTCCAAGGAGTGCCGGTTTCTCATCCTGGACGAGCCCACGGCCCCGCTGAGCACCGCGGAAACCGGCGAGCTCTTCTCCGTGATCCGCGCGATACTCCAGCGCAACATCGGCGTGATCTTCATCTCCCACCGGCTGCCCGAGGTCACCGGCATCTGCAGCCGGGTCACCGTCCTGCGTGACGGCCTTCGCGTGGACGAGAGGCGCATTCAGGACCTGGACACCGGCAGGATCGTAGAAATGATGCTGGGCCGGCGGTTCGAAGAGAACTTCCCCAAGCGCCGCGTGCCCATCGGAGACACGGTGCTGCGCATCAGCGGCCTGAGTGATGAATCAAAAGTCCGGGACGTGGAGCTGCACGCCCGCGCGGGAGAGATCGTCGGGATCGCGGGGCTCGTCGGAGCCGGGAAGTCGGAGCTGTGCAAGGCGCTGTTCGGTGCGTCCCGGGTGAGCTGCCGGGAGGCCTCCATTCACGGTCGGCCCTATCGCTTCCGTGATCCGCATGCCGCGGTCCGCCAGGGAGTGGGCCTCGTCCCGGAGGAACGCCGCCGGGAAGGGATCCTCGTGGGAGAAAGCGTGGCGGTCAATCTCACCGCCGCGTCCCTGTCGGATTTCAGCGGCGCGCTGGGCTTTCTGCGTTTCGGCTCGGAGAAGAAGACCGTGCGGGAGATGATCAAGCGCCTGGATATCAGGACTCCCAGCGAGAATCAGAAAGTCGGCTTTCTCTCCGGCGGCAACCAGCAGAAGGTGTCCGTGGGCAAGTGGCTCATCGCGAACGCGGAGGTGTACGTGTTCGACGAGCCGACGAAGGGCGTGGACGTGGGCGCCAAGAAGGACATCTTCGAGCTCATCGGCAGTCTCGCCGAGGCCGGGAAGGCCATCATCTACGCTTCCTGCGAGTTCGCCGAGATCCTGGGGATCACGGACCGCGTGTACGTCCTGTACGACGGGCGGATCGTGAAGGAGCTGGAAACGTCGAACTCCACGGAAGAGGAGCTGCTCTTCTACGCGACGGGGGGGACCTGACGGCATGGCAGGACAGGCAATGGCGGCCCTGCGGCCGCGCAAGCTGGACGTGTTCGGCTTTCTCTACCGGTGGGGAACGATCATCACGATCGGCCTTCTCATTCTTTTCTTCGGCGTGGTGACAAAGTCCTTCCTCTCCCCGGGAAACCTGATCAACATCCTGCGCTCCATCTCCATCGTCACCGTGATTGCCATCGGAGTCTCCCTGTCCCTGTCGGTGGGGGGTTTCGATCTTTCCGTGGGCTCGGTCGCCTCCCTGGCGGATGCCGTGGTTATTTCCCTGTTCATCTGGTACGGCAGGGGCACCGTCGTTTCCATCGTCGTGGCCGTTGCCGTCTGCCTCGTGGTCGGAGGCTTCAACGCGTTTCTGATCGTGAGAGTCCGCATCCCGGATATGCTGGCCACCCTCGCCACGATGTTCATCTTCCAGGGTGTGGCCATGACCTACACCAACGGGGGCTCCATCACGGCGAACATGATGATGCCCGACGGCTCCACGGCCGCCGGAAAGCTCACCGGCGCCTTTTCCGCCATCGGCCAGGTGCCGGCCATCATCCTGATCATGATCGTCGTGGTCATCGTCGTGCAGATCTATCTCTCCTCCACGAAGCACGGCCGCTACATGTACGTGGTGGGCGGCAACATGGAGGCCGCCCGCCTCTCGGGAATTCCCCTGGGGCGATACCGGACCGCCGCGTACCTCATTTCCTCGGCCTTCGCCGCGCTGGGCGGGATCATGCTTGCCTCCCGCATCGGCTCATCCCAGGTCAACGCCGGCTCCGCGTACCTCATGGATGCCGTCGCGGCGGCGTACATCGGGTTCTCCCTGGGCGGATCGGGGAAGCCCAACGCGGTGGGGACCTTCATTGGCGCGGTCCTCATCGGGATCCTCCAGAACGGGCTCGTCATGGTTTCCGTGCCGTACTACGCCATGGACATCATCAAGGGGGCGGTGCTCGCCCTGGCGCTTGCCCTGACCTACATCAGGAAGAAATGAGCGGAGGGACAACGTGAGCGACTTCAGCCGGTATTTCCTCATGAAAGCGCCGGACGCGGCGGAGTTCGCCCGGCGGAAGCTTTCCCTGTTCGCGCCGGGCGCGGCCCTGGAGCACAGAGAGATCGGTGACGGGAACCTGAACTACATTTTCCTGATCCGCGATCCGTCCAGCGGAAAGTCCGTGGTGATCAAGCAGGCCGGGGATACGGCGCGCATCTCCGACCAGTTCAAGGTGTCTCCGGACCGCAACCGCATCGAATACGACATCCTCGTGATCGAGAATGACCTGGCGCCCGGCCTGGTTCCGAAGGTCTACGGCTATGACCCGGTGATGAACGCCCTGGCCATGGAGGACCTCTCCGACCACACCATCATGCGCGGAGCGCTTCTGCAGAGGCGGACGTTCCCCCTCTTCGCGGACCACATCACGACGTTCATGGTCAACACCCTTCTTCTCACCTGTGACGCCGTGATGGACCACAAGAAGAAGAAGGCCACCGTCGCCAACTTCATCAACCCCGACCTGTGCGAGATCACGGAGGACCTCGTCTACACGGAGCCGTTCAACGACGTCAGGAAGCGGAACGACCCGTTTGGTCCGAACCTCGATTTCATCCAGCGCGAGCTGTACTGCGACAAGGAGATCCTCCTGGAAACGGCGAAGATGAAGTTCGACTTCTTCTGCAACGCGCAGTGCCTGATCCACGGGGACCTGCACACCGGCTCCATCTTCGTGCGGGAGGACTCCACCAAGGTGATCGATCCCGAGTTCGCGTACTACGGCCCGGCCGGATACGACGTGGGCAACGTGATCGCGAACCTCTTCTTCGCCTGGGCCAACGCGGACACCGTGATGGAGCCGGGCTCGGCCCGGCATGCGTTCACGCGATGGATCGAGCAGACGATCGATGACGTGGCGGGCCTCTTTGTGTCCAAGTGGCGGTCTCTCTGGGCGGAGCGCGTCACCGAGCCGGTGGCGCAGTACGAGGGGTTTGCGGAGTGGTACCTGGACAGCATTCTCCGTGACACCGCCGGCGTCACCGGACTGGAGCTGTGCCGCCGCATCGTGGGGATCGCCCACGTGAAGGACATCACCGCCATCCAGGATGCCGCGGCGCGCGTGAGGGCGGAGCGGCTGTGTCTCAGCGCGGCCAAGGTATGCATCAAGGAGCGGGACCGGATCAGGACGGGGAGCGACTACCTTGATATTCTGTTCCGGGCCGCGAAGGAGTATCCGAGGGGGCGCCCGTAGCCATGGATGTCTACCGCGCCAAATGACGCGCTGCGCGCGTCGGGCGCGGTACGAGGGCGAGCGAGGCCAGGGACGGCCGAAAGCGAGCCCGTAGAGGCGGGAGTCATCATGAGCGTTCTGCATCTGCCGGAGGCCGTCCGACTCGACGACGAGGCGGGCGTGCTCATCATCCTTGACCAGACTCTGCTTCCCAACGAGACGGTGTTCCTCCGGCTTCGGGAGCAGAAGGAGATCTGGGAAGCCATCTACCAGCTTCGCGTGCGCGGGGCGCCGGCCATCGGAATTGCCGCGGCGTACGGCTCCTACCTGGGCGTGCGGGAATCCAAGGCCGCCACCGTTTCGGAGCTGGCCGCGGAGTTCGCGCCGGTGAAGGCCTTCCTCGCCTCGGCGCGTCCCACCGCGGTGAATCTTTTCTGGGCCCTGGACCGGATGGAGGCGTGCCTGGCGCGCCTTTCAGAAATGGCAACCTCCTCAGGCGGGAGTTCTCCGGAAGTCTCCGTGGCAGGGGCGAAAGCCGCGTTGAAGGCGGAGGCGGATGCCATCCGCGCGGAGGATGAAGACGTGTGCCGCAGCATCGGGGAGCATTCCCTGACGCTCCTGAAAAAAGGCTGGGGTCTTCTGACGCACTGCAACGCCGGCAGCCTGGCCACCGCGCGCTACGGGACGGCTACCGCGCCCATGTACCTGGGCGCTGAGCGGGGGTACGGCTTCAAGGTCTTTGCCGATGAGACGCGGCCTCTTCTGCAGGGCGCGCGCCTGACGGCGTGGGAGCTCTCCCAGGCCGGCATCGACGTGACGGTGATCTGCGACAACATGGCGTCCATTGTCATGAAGGAAGGACGGGTACAGGCCGTGCTCGTGGGCTGTGACCGGGTGGCCGCCAACGGAGACGCGGCCAACAAGATCGGCACCTCCGGTGTGGCCATCCTTGCGCGCCACTACGGGATTCCCTTCTACGTCCACGCGCCGCTGTCATCCGTGGACCTGAAATGCCCCACGGGCGCGCGGATTCCCATCGAGCAACGGAAGCCGGAAGAAGTCACGGAGAGGTGGTACGCGAGGCGCATGGCGCCGGCCGGCGTCAAGGTCTACAATCCCGCCTTCGACGTCACGGACAACGAGCTGATCACGGCCATCGTCACGGAGCGCGGCATTGCCTGCCCGCCGTTCAGCGAGTCCCTCGCGAAGCTTGCCGCGGCGGCCTCTCCGAAGCGTGCGTCCCCCGCGCCGGGGCGCGCGAGCCGAGCGCGAACGCAATCAGCCCCGCGGGGGCGGCCAGCGAGAAGGCAGCCACGATCCCGAACATGACCCGGATACCCGTGAGGTCGGCAATTACTCCGCCGATCCACGGTCCCGCGAACATTCCGATCGCATACACCGCCTGGTGGATGCCCATGGCCGTGCTCCGATGAGGCGCGTCCACCTTTTCAATCGACATGCCGAGCAGGATCGGAAAGAAGATCCCGTTCGCCAGTCCCATGACCACGGTGGAGACGAACAGGAGCGGCACTCCGCGCGCAAGAGCCGCCGTTGAGGCCCCGGCGGCGAACAGGGCGAAGCTGGAGTACAGAAGCGGCTTGCGGTTTTCCGGCCGGGCCGCCAGCGCGGCAAGGAGATTGGCCGCGGTGGTGGCCGCGACGTTCAGCGTCATGATGAGGCCCACGGCCACGCTTCCGGCGCCGACCTGCCGCGCCAGGAGCGGCATGAACCCGAAGGTTACCGCCCAGACACCGAACTGACAGAGCGCGTTCGTGAATGAAGGAATCAGCACGTCCCGGCGCTGGAAGATCGACAGGATTGACCGCGGCGTCACCGTTCCGCGGTGTTCCTTGCCTGCGCGGGGGATCCTCACGAACACAAGGATTCCCGTGGCCGCGGCAGCGAGCCCTGCTGCCACGACGAATCCCAGGGCGAAGCCTCCCCACGTCTCGACGAAACCGGTGCTGCCGGTCCCGATCATCTGGCCGAGTGAAGACGCAAGAGACAGCAGTGACGTTGCAAAAATGGTCTTGCGCGGCGGGAACAAGCCGGCAAACACCACCATGAGCGGGACCCACACGGCCGCGGAGACACCGGTCAGCGCGCGTCCCACGGCGAGCATCCCGACGGTCTTGCCTGCCGCCATGACGAGTGCGCCGATTCCGGCCAGGAGGACGCCGGCAAGGACATACGCCTTGTATCGACCCGTGGCGTCGGTGATTACGCCCAGCGGCATTCTCAGGAACGCCATCCACAGCCCGTACATGGAAAGAACAACGCCAACGGCCGTGAGGCTGGACGTGCGCGCGGCCACGTACGCCGGAAGGGTCGGCACGTACACGTAGAGCGCGGTGAAGTAGAGGGTGGCTGCCGCGAACACGGCAGTGATGCGGCCGCGGTTCATGGGAGACACTCCGCCGGGAGGCGAAGGGCGGAGCGGGCTAGACAACGGGCTGCGTGCCCCCGCCGGCCGAGCGGCCCGGCGCCGGCGGCTTCGATGCCAGCGCGGGATGCGGAAGGGACGGCTTCTTCAAAGGCTCGGCCTTTGAAGGCGCGGCCTTTGCGGACGCCGCCTTCTCCGGAGCTTCCAGGGCAATCCTGAACTGGCTGACCAGCTTCTGCAGCTCCTGCGCCATGCTGGACAGCTCTTCCGTCGCTCCCGACATCTCCTCCGCCGAGGAGGCCGCTGCCTGCGTCAGCTCGTTCACGTTCTCCACCGCCCGCGATACCTGCTTGGCGTTGGAGTTCTGCTCGTCGGTGGCCGCCGAAATGCTCTTTGACATCTCGTTCACGTTGGCAAGCGCTTTCGCCAGATCCCGACTGGCTGCCACCTGGCGCGACATGCTGCCCGTGAGCTCGGTGATCATCGCCTGCACCTTCTGCGAGCTGACCTTGATCTGCTCCATGGCCCCCTGGGACCCGTTGGCAATGGCCACCCCCTGCGCCACGTTCCTCACGCTCTCCTTGATCAGCCCCTCGATCTCCTTCGTTGAGGCAGAGGAGCGCTCGGCCAGCTTGCTCACCTCATCCGCCACCACCGCAAAGCCCCGCCCGTGCTCCCCCGCCCGCGCGGCCTCGATGGAGGCGTTCAGCGCCAGCAGGTTGGTCTGGTCGGCAATGTCGGAGATCACGTCGATGATCCCCCCGATCTTCTCCGAGCTGTCGGCAATCCGCGTAATGCCCGCCACCACCTGGCTGACCGCCTGCGCCCCCTCCTGGCTCTTCTCCACGGACTGGTTGGCCAGCGCCGAGATCTCCCCCAGGCTGCGCGATACTTCCTCGATGGACCTCTGCACCTGCTCCATGGAGCTGGTGCCCGCCTGCACCGCGGTGGCCTGCGCCTGGGCGTGCTCGCTGACCTGGTCCACGCTGGCCGACAGCTCCTCCACCGAGGCGGAGGTCTCCTCCAGCGTGGAGGCCTGGTTCTGCGCCCCGTCGGCAAGGCTCTGCGCGCTGGCGGAGAGCTGCTGACTGGAGACGGCCACCTGCTGGGCTCCCTGCTGGACGCTTGCCACCATGTGGGACAATCGCGCCGACATCTCGTTCAGCGCGCGCGCCAGCGTTCCGATCTCGTCGCGCTGGTTGACGGCGAGCCGCCGGGTGAAGTCGCCGGAGGCGATGGCCTGGGCAAAGGCCACTCCCTTGGCAAGCGGAGAGGTGATGGAGCGGGAGAACAGAAGATAAATGACGAATGCCAGAACAAGAGAGGCGGCGCTGATGACAATGAAGAGCATCTGCAGCTGATTCGCGGCAAGGACATAGATGTCGTCGCTGGCCTCGAGGCCGAGCGCCACGCTCCACCCCGTTGTCTTCACGGGTGCATAGCCCGCCCAGCGCAATGCCCCCTCGAAGAGATAGGAACCGACGCCCTCAAGCCCGGAGGCCATCCGGGAGCCGATTGCCTTTGTCGCTTCAGACTGGAGCATGTTGAACTTGAGAATGTACTGCGGCTTGGGGTGCGAGATGATGACGCCCCGATTGTCGGCAACCCACGCGTATCCTCGCGATCCCACTTTCTCTCCGCCGATGATATCATTCAGAAAACTGATGTTGATCAGCGTCGTATAGACGCCGACCACCAGGTCCGTTTCAGGGTCCTTGATGGGAGCGGCGACCGGAACAAGCGGAAGGTTCGTGACACTGCTGAAGAAGATATCCCCGATGTTGGACGTCCCTCCGAGCGCCTTGTTGAAGAATGGGTAGGTCTTGAAGGATGCGCCCTGGTACGCCGCCGTGGAGGCGGAGAAGACCGTTCCGTCTATTCCGGCGATGACAGCCGCCTCGTACGTCCAGTGGATCTCCGCGTTCTTTTCGAACGGGGAGAGTCTCGTGCTGACCTCCGTCAGGATGTCTCCGGCGCCGCTCGCTCCCTTGGCGTTGACCGCCTTCGCGGCCGCGATGACGTCCTTGTCGTTTGCCATGATGAGAGCGAACCGGCTCTCCTCCATGAACACCCGGTCAATGACCTTGGCGATCTCCCGGGACCTGCTGACCACCTGATCATCCCGCAGGCGGGAAAGGGCCGAGCCTGACCGCGTCACCGCGAGGAAGGCAAGGATGACCAAGGGCAGGGCCATGAGTATGGTTCCCACGAGGACCAGCTTGGGTCCTATGCGGACGTTTCTCAGCATCTATGCTTCTCCCCTGAGGACGTCACTTTTTCCCTTTGTGGAAACCATTATATCGCAAAAATGGACAAAATGGAAATATATATGATCCTGAGGGTCGATCGCTCGGATTGCTGTCGCCCGATCCGACCGTGGGACGATCACTCCTGCGTCAGTTTGAATCTTACCGGAACAATTATCATTGCCGCCACTGTTTTTCCATTTTTCATGGCCGGG
>Ga0335070_10003445_pt1 | contig 18477 bp, 17 predicted proteins | sample Lox_Sample_13_FD_206722 | JGI IMG/M metagenome (GOLD analysis project Ga0335070, IMG submission 206722) | Soil microbial communities from Loxahatchee National Wildlife Refuge, Florida, United States - Lox_Sample_1.3 | ecosystem: Environmental > Terrestrial > Soil > Wetlands | place: USA...
CAGCGAGCTCGCCATCTCTTCCATCGAGGAGCTCGTCTCCTCCGCCGCGCCCGCCAGCGTCTCCGCGTTCTCGCGCACCTGGCGCACGCTGGACACCATCTGCTCGATCGAGCCCGACACCTCCTCCACCCGGCGCGACAGCAGCTGGGCCGTCTCGTTCAGCTCCGATCCGGCGGCGCCGAGCTCGAGGATGGAGCTGGAGGACTCCTCGACGGATCCATTCAGGCTGGAGGACGAGGTGGCGATCCCGCGCACCTGCGCGTCGATCTCCTGCATGCCGGCGGCGGCGCGCGCCACGCCGGTGCGCGCGCCGGCCGAGGCGTCCGTGAGGCCGCTCGAGACGGGCAGCAGCTCGAGCGCGCCTGACTCGACGCGGTCCGCGGCGACCTGGACCCTGGACACCACGCCGCGCAGGCCGGCCGCCATGCTCTCGAAGCCGCGCGCCAGGTCGCCGAGCTCGTCCTCGCTGGTCACCAGCTGTCCGGGGCGCAGGTCGCCGCTCGCCAGGCGCTGGGCCTCGTCGCTCAGCACGCGCGTCGCGGACGACACGTCGCTGGCCAGCAAACGCGCCGTCAGCAGCGACAGCGAGACCACGACGGCCATGAACGCGCCGAACGCCCACCAGGTGCTGTCGTCCCCGCGCACGTCGCTCCAGGGCGAGAGCGCCAGGGCGATCCTCCCGTCGGCCAGGCGGCGCCACGCGAAGACGTGGTCGGACTCGACGCTCTCGCTGGTGCCGGTCGCCGACGTCGACGCGCGGATCAGCGCCTTCTCCTTGGCGTCGAGCTCGGGGAGCGCGCTCGCGAAGGACTCCGACTGCGGATCGGCGACCGCGATGCTGGTCGCGATGCGCAGCGCGTTGGCCTGGCCGATCGCGGCCGAGAGGGCCTCGGCGTCTCCGCCCGCGAGCTCTCGGGTCAGGCCGTCCAGGAAGGCCAGCTTCTGCAGGGCGTCGCGGCGCTCGAGCGGACGCGCCGCCTGGACGTTCGCCAGCAGCCCCGCGAACATCGACGTGACCAGCGTGACACCCGCGAGTGCCACGGCGAGCTTGCGGAACAGCGCGACGCGAGGCCCGAGCGAGCCGCGCAGCGCCGGGTCGCCGAGCTCCTCCGCGAGGCGCACGGCCATCGGCTGGAGCCGGCGCTTCATCACGAAGTAGTGGACGATCGCCATCAGGAAGCCGCCCGAGGCGCTCGCCAGCACCATCACGGTGCCGGCGAAGGGCCGGAAGCCTTCGCCCGAGAGCGCCATGCCCGCGGCGACGATCAGTCCTCCCACGCACCACCAGAAGTTCCCCCAGACGAAGGTCTGGAACGGCAGCGCGCTGATGGCGGCGAACCCCCCGCACAGCAGCTGCGGGTCCGCCCGGCCCTCCGCGCGGGCATCGAGGCAGCGCACCAGCGGCAGCCAGAGTCGGTCGTGCATCCGCGCCTGCAGCGCGAAGAGCACGACGAAGAGCACCGACACCAGCCAGGTGAAGCGCCTCCATTCGTCCGGCGAGAGCCGCAGCAGCGCCAGCAGATACAGGCTGATCAACACCAGCGTGGCGAGGGAGAGCCCGCACGACACCACGAGCATGCGTGCCTGGTAGGACCTTCCCCTCGGATGCAGCTCGTCCACCACGCGTCCCCCCCGGCGCTCAGGCGTTCGCCTTGAGCAGATCCTTCACGACCGCGAGCACCCGGTTCGCCTGGATCGGCTTGGTCAGGTAGGCGTTGGCGCCCAGCGCCAGCGCGCGCTCGCGGTCCTCGTCGGCTCCCTCGGTCGTCACGACGACGATCGGGATCTGGCGCAGCGACTCCTCGTCGCGCATCAGCCGGATCAGCTTCAGGCCGTCCATCACCGGCATGTTGATGTCGATCAGCGCGATGTCGAAGTGATCGCTCGAGACCTTGCGCAGGCCATCCATGCCGTCCTGGGCCTCGACGATCTCGACGTCCTTCAGGCGCCGCAGCGCGAAGACCAGGAGCTGCCGCATCGTGGGGCTGTCCTCGACGATCAAGACCCGGTAGTTCGCCATGGAAACCTCGCACCCGCCTCCGGCGGGCTACTTCGTGAGCAGATCGATGAAGCCCTGGATGGTGTTGAGCTTGCGCGCGGACTGCGAATACAGACGCGCCGCGAAGATCGCCGTCGCCGCGTGACGGCCGAGCATGTTGAAGAGCTCGTGGTCGAGCGCCGTGAAGCCGCGCTTCTGCTGCAGGAGACCGTGGACCACGATCGCGCCGATGGTCCGGTCCTGCACCGCGAGCGGGACACACACCACCGGCTGGGAACGGTCGCCGGAAGCCTCCACGTCCCAGCACGTCGTCTCGCTGGCGCAGACCGCCTTGCCGAGCATGCCCTGGCCGACCCGGATGCGCGGGAAGCTGGCGAGCTCCGCCCCCTCGGCGGCGACCGCGCGCAGCTCGCCGGTCTCCTCGTTCAGCAGGTAGACGGCGAACACCTCGGCGCCGATCAGGTTGATCGCGATCTCGAGGATGATCTTCAGCACCTCGTCGGGATCCAGCGTCGAGTGCAGCTGGTAGCTGGCGACGTAGAGGTTGGCGAGGTTGTTGTTCTCCTCCTCGATCTCCAGGTAGCGCTGGGCAAACTGATTGTTCTCGCGCTCGACCTGGTCGAGGCGCTCGCGCACCGTGGTGCACTCCTGCTCGAGCGAGCGGATGCGCGACAGCAGCTCGCGGCGCAGCTTCTCCCACTGCTCGGGGCTCTGCGCCGCCGCGTCCTGGCGGTCCCTCACGGCGGCGAGCTCTCCGCGCAGGCGCTCGTTCTCGCGCAGCAGGTCCCGCGAGAACTCGGCGCCCTTGCGAAAGATCGAGAGGAACTCCTCCGCGCGCGCAAACAGCTTCGGATCGTTGCTGCTCATCCTCGTTCCCTCGTCGATGACTGCGTGTGGCCCGGTCCGCGCCGGCCCGGCGCTTCCACGGCGCCGATCCCCCTCAGGATCGACGCCGCGATCTGGTCGAGCCGCAGCACGCGATCGACCGCACCGGAGCGGATCGCCTGCTGCGGCATGCCGAAGATCACCGCGGTCTCCTCGGACTCGGCGATCACGAGCCCGCCCGCCTGCTTCACGCTCCGGACCCCCTGGCTGCCGTCGTCGCCCATGCCCGTCAGCACGACCGCCACCAGGTCGCGACCGAAGTGCTTCGCCGCCGATTCGAACAGGCGGTCCACCGAAGGCGAGTACTTGTCGCGGGGCTGCGGGCTCGAGATCCGCGTGATCACGCGACTGCCGGTGGACTCGAGCTCGAGATGCCGCCCGCCCGGGGCGACCAGCACGCGACCCGGCACGAGCTCCTCGCCGCCGCGAGCCTCGCGCGCGCGCAGCGGGGTCAGCCGGTCGACGCGCTCGGCGAAGCCCGCCGTGAATCCCTCCGGCATGTGCTGCGCCACGACGAAGGCGCACGGCGGCGCCGCCGAGAAGGCGCCGAAGATCTGCATCAGCGCCGCGGGGCCGCCGGTGGAGGAGCCGATCACCACCAGCTTCGGCGCCGACGCGGTGGGCACGGCGGAGCCCACGTGGGGCGGCAGCGCCTCGATGCGCTTGCGCACCTTCTCGATGCGCAGGTCGCGGATCGCGTGGACCTTCCGGATCAGCTCGCGCTCGATCTGCACGAGCTCCGGCGTCGGGCGGGGCGTCGGCTTGGCGATGAAGTCCACCGCCCCGAGGTCGAGCGCCTTGAAGACGTCCTCCTCGCCGGAGCGCCCGCTGATCACCATCACCGGCGTCGGCCGCTTGCTCATCACCACGCGCAGGAAGGTGAAGCCGTCCATGCGCGGCATCTCGAGGTCGAGAGTGATCAGGTCCGGCTCGAGCTCGAAGGTCTTGCGCAGCGCGTCCTCGCCGTCGCGCGCGACGCCCACCACCTCGACGAGCGGCGAGGCGCCGAGCATGCGCGTGATCGCCTGGCGCGAGAACGCCGAGTCGTCGATCACCAGCACGCGGATCGGGCGGTGGCTCTTCACGACGCGCCCTCCCGGCGCAGCGCCGCCTGCGCCGCCGCGTGCCAGGCGTCGGGCGCGCGCAGCCCGCCGAGGGGCTTGCGGTAGACCATGTCCTGGCGCAGGTGCCGCAGCTCGAGCGAGGTCGACAGGTTGATCAGAGACTCGGAGTGCCCGAGCAGCAGATGCCCGCCGGGACGCAGCTTCTCCTCGAACGTACCGACCACGGTGCGCTTGCCCGCCGCGTCGAAGTAGATCAGCACGTTTCGACACAGGATCACGTCGAGCGAGGGGAGCAGCGCCACCTTGCCGCGATCCATCAGGTTCGTGTGCACGAAGTCGACGTGCTTCTTGACGTCGTCGGAGATGCGCCAGACGCCGTCCTTCTCCGCGAAGTAGCGCGTGCGGAGCCCCGGCTCGGTCTCCCGGAAGGCGCTCTCCCGGTAGGTGCCCTGGCGGGCCCGCTGCAGCATGCGCCGCGAGATGTCCGAGGCGTAGACGCGCAGCTCCTTGCCCGGGTCCAGGCCCGCCTCCATGGCCAGGATCACGATGCTGTAGGGCTCCTCTCCGCTGGCACAGCCCGCGGACCACACCGAGACCGGCCCGCTGCCGCGCTCGCGGCGCTGCAGCAGCGCCTCCGGCAGGATCTCGCCCACCAGCGCCGAGAGCTGGCGGCGCTCGCGGAAGAAGTACGTCTCGTTGGTCGTGATCTCGTCGATCAGCGCGCCGAGCTCGCCGCCGTCGCCCGCGGCGCTGCGCAGCTCGAGGTGGTAGGCCGCGAAGCTCGAGGCGCCGGTCTCGCGCATGCGGCGCTCGATGCGGCGCTCCAGCAGGAAGCGCGTCTCCTGCGCGAAGTGGAGGCCGCAGCAGCCGCGGATCAGCTCCGCGAACATGCGGAACTCCCCGTCGCTCATGCGCAGCTCCCCGTCCGGCGCCGCCACGTCGCTAGCCCTCGAGCCTCGCGAGCGCCCGCAACGCGACGCTGCGCACGAACTCGTCCTGCTCGACCTCGAGGCGCCGCAGGATCGCCGGGGCGGCCCGGCGCAGCGTGCGCTCCGAGAGCACCTCCATCGCCTCGGCGCGCACCGACCAGTCGGCGTGGCCGACGAGCGGGATCAGCGCCTCGAGCCCGCCGGCGTCGGCGTGGCGTCCGAGGCAGCGTATCGCCTCGCGCAGCAGCTCCGGCTCGCTGCGCTGGAGCAGGCGCTCGACGCGCCGCGCGAGCGCGCCGCCGACGCCGGACGCCGCCTCGATGGCGGCCAGTGCGACGGGCGCCGCGTCCGCGCAGGCCGCGTCGAAGCGAGCCAGCGCCGCCTCGCGGATGTCCTCGTCCGGGTCCGCGCCGCGCGAGACCAGCGCGCGGACCGCGGTGGTGCGGACGCGCAGGTCCTCGTCCGCCGCGAGCCGGCGCAGATCCGCCACGCCTTCGGCCGTGGCGCAGGCGCCGAGGGCGCGGGCCGCTGCCGCCCGCACCTGGGCGGACTCGTCGCCGATGGCGAGGCGGAGCGACTCCCGCGCGCTGCCGGGCTCGAGGCGCGCGAGCGCCTCCACGGCCGCGCGGCGCACCGAGTCGCTGGCGTCCTTGAGCAGCAGGCCCACGAGGTCCGCGTCCTGGGGCCGACCGATCGAGCCGAGCACGCTCGCCACGGCGCCGCGCACGGGCTCCGCGGCCCCGCCGAGCGCAGCGCGCAGCGCGGCGATCACCCGATCGGCGTCTTCGCTCCGCGCGATCGCGACGAGCGCCTCGGTCACGGCGAGGCACTCGTCCTCGGAGAAATCCGGCTCCACCGCGAGCGCCGCGAGCTCGAGGCGACGCACCAGGCCGGGCAGCGCCTGGGAGAGCGGGCGCTGCGCCAGCGAGCGGATCGCGGCGCCGCGCACTGACGGGTCGGCGTCGTCCAGCGCCTCGCACAGCCGCGCCGCGCTGCGAGCTCCCGCGGCCCGCCCGAAGAAGGCGCAGGCCGTACGCCGCGCGTCGCTCTCGAGATCCGACCAGACCTCGTCGAGCGCGGCCTCCGCGGGCGCGCCCATCGCCTCGAGAGCGCCCAGCGCGATCGGCTCGAGCGCCTCGTCGCGGCCGGCGAGCAGCACCGCGACCGCGGCGGAGCAGGCGCGCACCGCGCCGAGGAACTGCACCCATGCCAGGCGCGTCGGGAGATCCGCTTCGCCGAGGCGCTCGACCGCCGCGTCCACGATGCCGGGCTGTGCCGCGACCCTTTCGCGGATCCGCGCGAGCAGCGCTTCGGCCGGTGCGCCATCGCGGCGGCCGAGCAGCCGCAAGAGCGAACGGATCGCGGCCTCGCGCACGGCGCGCGCGGGGCCCTCGAGACCCTTGAGCAGCGCCAGGACCGCGTCCTCGTCGTCGGCGACGCGTCCGATCACCTCGAGCGCGACCGGGCGCAGCATGGGGTCCGCGAGGGCGCTCTGCAGATCGCGCGCCCACACCGGCGCGTCGAGCGCCGCCAGCGCGTGCAGCGCCGAGAAGCGGACCAGCGGGTCCTGCTCCGGCGAGCGCGCGGCCTCGCACAGCGAGGCGATCGCCGCGCTGCCGCCGACGGCGCCGAGGGCGTCCGCCGCCGACGCGCGCACGTTGGCGTCCTCGTCGCGGAGCCGCGCGATCAGCGCCTGGGTGGCGCGCGCGTCGGCGATGCCGGCGAGCGCATCCACGGCGAACTTGCGCACGTCGGGATCGCTGCCGTGCGTCGCCGCCACGAGGCGCGGCAGCGCCTCCGCGCCGCGCCGCACCAGCGCGTCGACGGCCGCGTTGCGCCGGCCGGGATTCTCCCCGTCGCCGAGCGCGGCGACGAGCGCCTCGATCACCCGCTCGGCGTCGGGCCACTCGGCCAGGCGCTCGACCGCCGCCTTGCGCACCCGCCAGCTCTCGTCTCCGAGGCACAGCAGGAGCTGCGGCACGACCTGCTCGGGCGCCAGCCGGCCCGTGCACTCCACGGCGAGCCGGCGCACCTCCTCGTCGGGGCTGCACAGGTCGCGCGCGATGCTCTCGCGTTCCCGCAGGTCGCCGGGGTTCATCCGGACATCCCCCTCGAGCGCGCGACGCGCAGCAGCTCGCGCTGCAGGAACTCGTCCGCGCTCCCGACGCGCGGATCGATGCGCGCCGCGAACAGCGAGCGCCCCTCGTCGAGCTCGGCGTCGAGTGCGCCGATCACGTCGCCGGAGCGGACGCCGCTCTCGAACTTCTCGGCGTTGTACAGCACGATGTCCGATACGATGATGCGCGCCAGCCGCTCCGCCTGCGCGCGAGCGGCGTCGAGCCCGTCGCCCGGCGGCGTGCGCGGTGCGGCGGCAGGACGCACCGGCTCCGGTGCGCGCGCGGGCTCCGGGGCAGGCGCGGGCGCGCGTCGAGGCGGCAGCGGAGGCGGCGCGGGCGGCGCCTCGCGCACCGGCTCCGCGGCGTCGCGTCGCGACAGCAGGCCGAACCGCTCGAGCAGCGGCGCGAGCGCGTCCGGCAGCTCGTGCCGCTCCACGTAGGCGTCCGCGCCGTACAGCTCGCCGGGCGGGCGCCGGTAGCGGTTCTGGTCGTGGATCGCACCGACGAGCACCACGTGGATCGTGCGCAGGCTCTCGTTGCGCTTCATCAGCTCGCAGACCTGGAAGCCGAACATCTTCGGCAGCGCCGCATCGAGCACGACCACGCGCGGCAGCGCGCGCTGCACGTTGAGCACTGCTTCGACGCCGTCGTGGACCAGCAGCGCCGCGCAGCCCCAGCGCGCCAGAGCCGCGACCAGCACCTTGCCCGACTCCGGGTCCGGATCGGCGACCAGCACCAGGCGCTCGCGGTCCGCTGGCGCAGGGCCCCGGGCCATCGCCGGGGCCAGCGGCTCCTCGCGCGGCGGGCGCTGCGCGGGCTCTTCGCGCGGAGTGCGCGACACGGGCTCCTCGCGCGCCGCGCGCGGCGGCGCCACGGCTCCCTGCGGCGCTCCGGACTCCGCCGGCGGCCGCACGCGAAACACCGCCTCGCAGCGCGCACAGCGCAGCCGGGCCCCCTCGCTCCGCAGCTTCGCGACGTCGATGCGATAGCGCGCGCCGCAGGTGGGACACGCAGCGATCATGGAAGCCTCCTGTCGGCCGCGTTCACCGCCGCGCCCTCCTCGACCGGCAGCGCCGACCGGTAGACGCACTCGAGGACGTGCTCGAGCGCGACGACCAGGATCGGCGGGGCCCCCGCGCGGCGCACCACGGCGCGCGCCGCGTCGTAGCCGGCGTGCGCCGCCAGCGCGGGCGGATCGCACAGCGCGGCCGCCTCGACCGCGATGACCTCGGTGGCGGCCTCGACGGCGAGTCCGACCACGAGGCCGTCGACCTCGACGATCGCGAAGCGCGCCCGCGGTCCGCCCTGCACGGGAGTGCCGCGCAGCACCTTGCCGAGGTCGACCACCGGCACGATCGCGCCGCGCAGATCCACGACGCCCTCGATCAGCGCCGGCGCCCGCGGCAGCGGCGTCACGGACTGCCAGCGCACGACCTCGCGCAGCTGCGCGACGTCGAGCGCGTAGAGGTCCCCCGCCACCTCGAAGCAGGCGAGGGTGACGTGGCTGGCGCCGCTAGCGAGCTCAGCTACCGGCATGGAGATCGAGCACCCGTTCGAGATCGATGATCGAGACGAAGGCCGCGCCGCGGCGGCAGAGCCCGGACACCATGCCGGCCTCGCCGCCCGCCGGCTGCATCAGATCGCCCTGGCCGATGCGCAGCACCTCGCGCACACCGTCCACCAGCAGGCCGGCCACCCCCGCGTCCTCCGACTGGACCACCACGATGCGGGAGCGCCGCGTCGGCTCGCTGGGCTCCGCGCACAGGCGCCGGCGCAGATCCACCACCTGCACGATCTCGCCGCGCAGCGAGATGACGCCGCGCACGTCGGCCGGCGCGCGCGGGATCGGCGTGGTCGAGCGCAGCCGCACGATCTCGCGGACGCACTCCACGGGCAGCGCATAGGCGCCGCCGGCCACCTCGATGGCGAGCAGCTGACGCTGCTCGTCCGGGGCGATCTCCTCCGCGCGGAGCGCCGCCGTGCGGGCCAGCTCGGTCCACGGCTTGTCCTTCCCGGGCGCGGACATCAGGTCACCTCCCGGCGGCGCGTCGCATCGTCGACGATCGCGGAGGTGTCGAGCACGAGCACCGGCTCCTGATCGCCGAGGTCCGTCGCCCCGGCGATGCCGCGCAGCGTCGCGAGCGGGCCTTGGATCGGCTTGATCACGGTGTCCTGCTGGCCGTGCAGCCGCTCGACGATCAGCCCCAGACGCTGCTCGCCGATGCCGAGCACGATCACGTAGACCTTCTCCGGCTCCGGGTCCTCGAGAGCGAACTCGCGGGCGAGGTGTCGCAGCAGCAGCGGCTCGCCGCGCAGATCGAGGAGCTCGCGGCCCTCGCTGCGCTGGATGGCAGAGCGCTCCATGATCAGCGTCTCGAGTACGGACGAGAGGGGGATGGCGAAGCGGCGCTGACCGACGCCCACGATCAGCGACTGGATGATCGCCAGGGTGATCGGCAGGGTCATCGTGATCGCGGTGCCGCGGCCGGGCGTCGACTCGACGTCCACCACGCCGCCGAGCGCCGCCAGGTTCGAGCGCACCACGTCCATGCCGACGCCGCGCCCCGAGGTCTCGGTGACGGAGTCGCGCGTCGAGAGCCCGGGCGCGAAGATCAGCTCCAGCGTCTCGCGCTCCGAGAGCACCTCCCCGGGCTGCACGAGGCCGCGCTCCTCGGCGTGCGCGCGCAGGGCCCGCGTGTCGATGCCGCGGCCGTCGTCGCGGACCGCGATGACCACGTGGTTGCCGCGCTGCAACGCATCGATCGCGAGGCATCCCTCCGGATCCTTGCCCGCCGCGCGCCGCTCCTCGGGGGGCTCGATGGCGTGGTCGAGGGCGTTGCGCACGACGTGCATCAGGGGATCCACCAGCGCCTCGACGATCAGCTTGTCGAGCTCGGTGTCGGCGCCGCGCAGCTCGAGCCGCACGTCGCGGCCGAGCTCGCGCCGCATGCGCCGGATCACGCGCGCGACCTTCTCGAAGACCTGGCGCAGCGGCACCATGCGCACGTCGAGGACCGCGGACTGCAGGTCCCGCAGCTTGCGCTCGAGAGCCTTGTGCACCTTGGCGAGCTCGCCGCCCAGACGCGCCGTCGCGGCGCTCTCGCACAGGCGGGCCGTCAGCTCGCCGAGCGCGCCGCGCTGGATCACGAGCTCGCCCACCAGGTTCATCAGCTCGTCGAGCTTGCGGATGTCGACGCGCACCGTGTCGCTGATGGAGCGCAGCGACTCGAGCTCCCCGGCGTGGTCGAGGAGCGCGGACGGCTCGGGCGGCGCGGCCCCTTCGCGGGCGGGCTCGTCCACGGCGGACTGCGCCGCCGACGCCGGCGCGGAGGCGGCCCGGTCGGCCGTCAGCGCCGCGCGCACGGACGCCTTCGGGAAATCGAGCGCCGCGCCGAGCTCCTGGGCCGGCAGGTCCGACGCGACGAGCAGCGAGAAGTTGATCTGCGACTCCGGCGCCTCCCCGGGCGCGGGCAGCGTCGAGAGCAGCTCGCCGTGCTCGCGGATCGCGGCGGTCAGCTCCGACAGGCCCTCCTCGAAGGCCAGGATCTCGAAGGTCGCGTCCACCAGCGCGATGTGGCGGCCGCGACGGACGTTCTCGCGAAGCCGGTGCTCCTCGTACTCCGTGAGCGCGCGCAGCAGCGAAGGATCGACGTCGAGGCGCGCGAGCACGTCGTCCTTCTTCCGCGGCGCGGCGATCAGCTCGGCGATGCGCTGCGTCAGCTGGGAAACCGGCGCCTCGAAGGACGCCAGCGCATCCGCGTCGCCGACGCGTTCGAGCAGCGCCGCGAACGTCGCGACCGCCTCCTCGAGCAGGCTGCACAGCGATGCATCGAGCGCGACGCGGTCGAGGCGCAGGCCGTCGAGCACGTCCTCCAGGCGATGGGCCAGGTCCTGGATCGGATCGAAGCGGAACATTCCGGCCAGCGCCTTCAGCGAGTGCGCCGAGCGGAACAGCCGGTTCACCAGCTCCGGATCCGAGCCGTGGTTCGCGCCGCAGCGGTCGCCGAGGTCGGAGACCCCCGCGCGCATCGCCTCGAGGATCTCCTCCGCCTCGGAGACGAACTCGCGGTCCGCCTTCGTGCGCCGTCCCTGGCGCGGTCGTCGCGTCGCCACGGTGTGTCAGTCCTTCCGCGCGCGGCGCTGCGCCAGGAGCTGCGCCGCGATCTCGCGCAGCTCGCCCGGCTCGAAGGGCTTGACCAGGTATGCGTCGGCGCCGAGCTCGAGCCCCCTGGCGCGGTCGCGCTCCGAGCCTTCGGTCGAGACGATGATCAGCGGGACGTTGCGATAGCTGGCGTTGCCGCGCGCGAAGGAGACGAGCTCGAGGCCGTTGATGTCGGGCATGTTGACATCGGTCACGATGAGATCCCAGCGCTCGCGCGGCAGCAGGCGCAGCGCTTCGAAGCCGCTCGCGGCCTCCGCGATCTTCACCGAGCCTTCGAGCTCCTCGAGCGCGGACGCAAGGAGCGCTCGCATCGTCGGCGAATCTTCGACGATCAGGATCCGCGGCACGGCCCCACCTCGCTCCCGTCTGTGCCGTGGGGGTATCGGCGCGCGAACGCGCTTTCTTGAGACGCGCGGCGCACTTGGCACGACGGTCTACCCACGCGGTGCGAGCGGGGCGCTTGCAGCCGCGGCGGACGCGTCCGATCCGGCGCTACGCCTCGGACAGCGCGCGCTCGAGCACGGCGCGATCGAGCGCGAGCCCGGCCTCGTGGAGCACGATCTCGAGCGCGGTGGTGTCGCCGAGGGGTCCGTCCACCGGCAGGTTGTCGGCGTAGAGCAGCGCCACCACGCCGCCCCCGCTCTCGATCGGCGCCAGGTAGACCTCGCGGGGGCGGCGCGGGCCGAGCCGCGAGAGGAAGGCGCGGTCGCGCGGACCCTGCGGAGCCGCGCGCAGTGCCTGCCGCTCCGCCAGGACGCGGCTCATCAGCTCCGGCCGCGCGTCGGCCTCGAAGCGCAGCGACTGGAGGTCGGAGGCCGCGGGCCCTTCCGCCAGCGACAGGCGGCGCGACGCGATGCCCTCCACCACGTCGTCGCGCAGCATGAACATGGCCACGCGCGAGAAGCTCTCGGCCGCGAAGTCCAGGACCAGCTCGAGGATGTCGCCCTGCGTGGCCGGATCGCGGAGGCGCTCGCTCACGGCCTTGAGGCCCGCGAGCGCAGGGCGCCGGCCCGCGCCGCGGCCGCCGCCGGCGAAGGCGGCCAGAGCCTCGCGCACCCGCTGCGCGGCGGGGCGGTACGCCTCCCAGGCCGCCGGATCGAGACCGGGCGAGAGCGGCCGCACCACGACGGCGTCCACACCGGGGGGCGCCTCGTCCTCCGCGTCCGCCTCCACCAGCGCGACGAGCGGCATGCGCGGCGCGAGCGCGCGCAGCCGCTTCACCAGCGGCTTCGGCGGGGCCACGTCGCCGCTGCGGTCGACCGTCATGCGGCTCGAGATCACCACGACGGGCAGCTCGCCGCGCCGCAGGTACTGGCGGATCCGCTCCATGGCGATGCCTGCGTGCTGGAAGATGTGGATGCGCCGGAACAGCCCCTCGAGAGAAGCCTTCAGCCACTCGAGCGCGCCGAGGTCGGCATCGATGGCGACGAGCTGCACGTCGGAGCTCGAGGGGGTCGTCGCGGCGGACTCGGGAGAGGCCGCGTCCACCCGCACGGCGATGCGCGCGGGAGCGCTCGCCTGCTCGGACACCGGGATCTCCGCCGCGGCGGACTCGAAGCCGACGACGTCCGGCTCCTCCGGCGGGACGTCGGCGCGCCCCGCGCTCGCGAACGCCAGCGCGTGCGTCGCCTCGACGCCCGGCACGCGCTCGCCCTCGGCGACGGGCTCCGACTCTCCGCTGAAGAGCAGCGCGTCCGACGCCGGCTCGCCCCGAGGAGCCGGCTCGGGAAGCTCGCCGTGCGCCTGCTCGTCGCCGAGACGGGTCGCCTCCATCGCGAGGTACTGCGTGTTCAGGCCCTTCTCGAGCAGCACCCCGCGGCCCTGCACGTCGAGACCGTCGCCGACCTCGAAGCGGAACTCTCCGGTGCGCCAGCCGAACATGCGCATGACCGCACGCTCGACGCTCTCTCGCTTCACCTGCTGGAGCGAGTCGGAGGAGAGAGCGCCGGACTCGAGCAGCGCCGCCTCGAGCGCAGCCTCTTCGCCGCGAGCGGCCGCAGCCGCGCGTTCGAAGACCTCGGGATCGACGCCGCCGGACTTCACCAGCAGCGCGCGGAGCCCCTCGCGCTGGCCCTTGACCGCGGCGCCGCGCACGAGCCCGTCGTGCAGGGCGATCCAGCCCTCGCCGTCTTCCGAACGCAGCAGCAGCCGGCCGGACTTCCTCGCCAGGCTCACGATCTGCAGGATGTCGGCGAGGGCCAGGTCCTCGAGGCTTCCGACGAGACTCATCCGCTTCTCCGACTGTGCCGGCGAGGGGCAACCGCGCTGGGCGCGGTCTTCCCCAGGCGACAGAATCGGGCCGCCAGGACCGTTACTTGACCCGCAGAGAAGGCTTCGCGGGGACGAGGCGGGGGGCCGTCGGCGCCGACCGTGCGCCGGGCGCAGCCGGGAGCGCCGGGATGGCGAGGACGAGATCCTCGGGCAGCGACCCGCGGTGCTGGCTCAGCGCCTCGGCCAGGGCCGCCTGCTCCGAGGCCCCTGCCACCAGGCGCACGCGATCCGGCCCGGCGGACGGATCCAGCGCCCCGCCCAGTCCCGCGAGCAGGGCCTCCGCCTGCACGTTCGCCGGAACGGAGAGGCGGGACGGCCACCCGAGCGCCAGGCTGCCGACCCGCAGGCGCCGTGCGCGCCCCAGTGCTTCGACGGCGAAGCGTTCCAGCGCGGCCCGATCGAAGTCCGCCCGCGGGCCGAGGCCCAGCGCCATGACGAGCGGCGCGGCGATGCCCCCCCCGCCCGGCAGGAGTGCGGCCTCGCCGGCTGCACCTCGCAGCTCGCCCGCCACCACGAGGTGCGAGAGGGTGCCGCACAGCCGCCAGTCGGCGCGGCCGGCGCTGCCCGACAGCGGCCGGTCCTCGGCGAAGAACGCCACCACGGCCAGGTCCGCAGCGACCGCCTCGATCGGTGCGCTCGCCAGCTCGAGCACGAGCGGGCTCACGGGACGACCTCCCCGCTCGCCTCGCGCAGCCCGCGCGCCAGGGCATCGAGGACGCCGTTGATGAACGCCGGCGACGGATCGCTGCCGAACTCGCGCGCCAGATCGACCGCCTCGTCGATGACCACCGAGTGAGGCGTCGCGGTGTAGAGCAGCTCGTAGGCCGCGAGGCGCAGCACATTGCGGTCCACGGCCGCCATGCGCTCGATCCGCCAGTTGCGCGCATGGCTCGCGATGCGCGCATCGATCTCCGCGCGGTGCGCCTCGACGCCCTGCACCAGCTCCTTCGCGAAGGCGTGGGCGCCGCCGTGCAGGTCGAAGTGGGCCGCGACCCGATCGAACACCAGGGTCCACGACGAGCCGGCGGGCTCTCCGGCGCGCGCGCCGACGTCCGCGGCGTAGAGCACCTGCAGCGCCGCACGGCGCGACTGGTGGCGCGGCGCGGATCGCGCGCTCATTGCGCCGCCTCCGGTCCGCGCGGCAGCCGCGCGAGCAGCCTCGCCATCTCGATCGCGGCCAGCGCGGCCTCCACGCCCTTGTTGCCATGCGCGCCGCCCGCCCGGTCCAGCGCCTGCTCGATGTCGTCGGTGGTGAGCACGCCGAACGCCACCGGCACGCCGGTGTCGCGCATCGCGGCCTGCACGCCGTCGCAGACGCCGCGGCACACGAACTCGAAGTGCGGGGTGCCGCCGCGCACGACGACGCCCAGCGTCACGATCGCGTCGTAGCGCCCGCTGGTGGCCAGCGCGCGCGCGGCGAGCGGCAGCTCGTATGCGCCCGGCACCCAGGCGACGTGCACGTCCTCGCTGGCCGCTCCGCGCCGCGACAGCTCGGCGACGCAGCCCTCGAGCAGTCGCACCGACACCAGATGGTTGAAGCGCGACACCACGACCGCGAAGCGCAGCGAGCTGGCGTCGACACTGGTCTCGTAGATCCTCACGCGCCGCGCTCCGCCGGCGCGAACCGGGCGCGCAGCACGAGGTCGGATCCCAGGCGGCGCACGCGCAGATCGCCGAGGCTGCGCGCCTCCGCCAGCGAGCGCAGGCCGAGCGCGCCCACGGCCGGACGCGCGTCGCCCCCCAGCAGACGCGGCGCGACGAACCAGTGCAGCTCGTCCACCAGATCCTCCCGCAGCAGCGAGGCGGCGAGCTCCCCGCCGCCCTCGACGAGCACCTCCGTGAGCCCCCGGCGCGCGAGCTCCTCGAACGCCCACCGGAGATCCAGCCGGCCCCGCCGCCGCGGGGTCGGGATCAGCACCGCGCCGCGCCGCTCGAGCCCGCGGCGGCGCGCGGCCGGCGCCGACCTTGCGCAGAGTACCCAGGCCCGGCCGGGTTCGCCGCGGAACAGCCGGGACGCCGGCGGCACGCGAAGCTCCGCGTCGGCGAGGACGCGCACCGGCCGGTGCACGACGCGCTCGCCGCGCCGGGCCGTGAGCTCGGGATCGTCGGCGCGCGCGGTGCCCGCGCCCACCAGGATCGCGTCGGTCTCCGCGCGCAGCCGGTGCACGGCCTCCCGCGCGAGCGCTCCCGTGATCCAGCGCGACTCCCCGGACGCGGTGGCGATGCGGCCGTCGAGAGTCGCGGCGAGCTTCAGCACCACGAACGGGCGGCCGCGCGCCAGCACCGAGAGGAAGCCGCGGTGCTGCTCGCGACAGGCGTCCTCCAGCACGCCGACCTGCACCGCGATGCCGGCCCGTCGCATCCGCGCGATGCCGCGTCCGGCGACGCGGTCATGAGGGTCCGCGTGGCCGACGAAGACGCGGGACAGGCGCGCCTCGATCACCCGCACGCTGCAAGGACCCGTGCGCCCCGTGTGATCGCAGGGCTCGAGAGTCACGGCGAGCGACGCGCCGCGCACGGCTCGCGGGCCGTGCGCGCGCAGCGCGCGTTCGATGGCCACCACCTCCGCGTGCCGACCGGGCGGCGGCTCGGTACGGCCGCTGCCGAGCACCCGGGCGCCGCGGAATACCACGGCGCCGACGGGAGGGTTCGGCCAGGTGCGACCTCGTGCCGCGCGCGCCTGCGCCAGCGCCAGGCGCATCGCGGCCTCCGGCGTCACGGCACGCGCCCGCGCAGCTCGATCGAGCTGAAGAACTCCGCGTAGTCCTTGGCGTTCTGGAAGTCGAGGAAGACGGAGGCGAAGCGGGCGGCCGCCAGCACGTCGATGCTCGCCAGCTCGTCGAGCACGCGCTCCCCGACGAAGCGGCTGGAGACCTCCTTCACGCCGCGCTCCTGGACGACGCGCTCGACCCGCTCCACCAGGCGCTCGAGCTCGTCGCTGCTCACGGGTCGCTTGTCGCAGGCCTTGCGCACCCCCGCGAGAACCTTCTCGCGCCAGAACTCCTCGCGGCGCTCGTCGCGCTTCACGACCTTCGGCATCACCTCTTCGACGCGCTCGCGGGTCGTGAAGCGGCGTCCGCACTCGAGGCACTCGCGCCGCCGGCGGATCTCGGCGCCGCCCGCGCCGAGCCGCGAGTCGATCACCTTGTTGGTCTCGTCCGAGCAGAAGGGGCAGCGCATGGCCCCGCTAGTCGCTCCAGCGACCCGGATACAGCGGGAAGCGCCGGCACAGAGCCTCGACCGTCGCGCGCACGCGCTGCTGCTCCTCGGCGTCGTCGGGCCGCACCAGCACCCGGGCGATGAAGTCTCCGATCTCGACCATCTCCGGCTCGCGCATGCCGCGCGTGGTCACCGCGGGCGTCCCGATGCGGATCCCGGACGTGACCGCCGGCTTGCGCGGATCGAAGGGGACCATGTTCTTGTTGGCGGTGATGCCGGCGCGCTCGAGCGCCGCCTCGGCCGCCTTGCCCGAGAGATCGCGCCCGACCAGGGACAGCAGGAACAGGTGCGTGTCCGTGCCGCCCGAGACGATGTGGAAGCCGGCGTCGGCGAGCCGCCCCGCCAGCGCCCGCGCGTTCGCCAGGATCTGCGCGCAGTAGTCGCGGAAGGCCGGACTCTCGGCCTCGCGCAGCGCCACCGCCTTCGCGGCGATCACGTGCATCAGCGGGCCGCCCTGCCCGCCCGGGAAGACCGCGCTGTCGATCTTCTTCGCGTAGGCGGCGTCGCACAGGATCATGCCACCCCGCGGCCCGCGCAGCGTCTTGTGGGTCGTCGTCGTGACGATGTGCGCCTTTCCCACCGGACTCGGGTGCAGCCCTGTGGCCACGAGTCCGGCGACGTGCGCGACGTCGGCGAACAGCACCGCGCCGACCTCGTCGGCGATCGCGCGGAATGCCCCGAAGTCCAGCGTGCGCGAATACGCGGTCGTGCCGCACTGGATCATGCGCGGGCGGTGCTCGCGCGCGAGGCGCCGCAGCTCGTCGTAGTCGATCTGCTCGGTGTCGCGGCGCACGCCGTAGGGAACGATCCGGTAGAGCTTGCCCGAGAAGTTCACCGGGCTGCCGTGCGTGAGGTGGCCCCCGTGGTCGAGGTTCATGGCGAGCACGGTGTCGCCGATCTCGCACACCGCGCGGTACACCGCTTCGTTGGCCTGGGAGCCCGAGTGGGGCTGCACGTTCGCGTGCTCGGCTCCGAACAGCGCGCGCGCCCGGCGACACGCCAGCTCCTCGACCTCGTCGACCACGTCGCAGCCGCCGTAGTAACGCCTTCCCGGGTAGCCCTCGGCGTACTTGTTGGTCAGCACCGAGCCGGTGGCCGCGAGCACGGCCTCCGAGACGAAGTTCTCGGAGGCGATCAGCTCGAGCGAGAGAGCCTGCCGGCGCGCTTCCGAGCGCAGCAGCCGCGCGATGTCGGGATCGACCTCCTCGAGCGCGCGCTGCGCGCGCTCGCCCGGCCCCACGCCGAGGCGATCGATCTTCGCGACGCGCGCCGCATGACGCCCGCCGGCGAACGGCGTGGCGAGCCAGAGGCGCACGAGCGACCAGGCGCGCTCGGCATCCAGGCGATCGGCCGGCAGGGCGAGCATGTTGGCGTCGTTGTGCTCCCGCGAGAGCCGCGCCATCTCCTCGTCCTGTGCCCAGGCCGCGCGCACGCCGGGGAAGCGGTTCGCGGTGACCATCATGCCGAGGCCGGAGCCGCAGATCAGGATGCCGCGCGGCACCTCTCCCTCGGAGACCGCGCGCGCAGCGCGCGCGGCGAAGTCGGGATAGTCGACGGAGGCGGCGCCGTGCGTGCCGACGTCGAGGACCGGATGGCCCTCGGCCTCGAGGCGCTGGCGCAGCGCCGCTTTCAGCTCGAATCCGCGGTGGTCGCTCGCGATGACGATCCGGTCGCCCATGCTGTCGAGACCCTCGTCGAAGGCCGGGAATGTACCAGCAAGCCCGAAGGGCGCGCAGCGAGCCGCCGGCGAGCGGAGCTCGGAGCAAGCCCGAAGGGCGCGCAGCGAGCCGCCGGCGAGCGGAGCTCGGAGCAAGCCCGACGGGCGCGCAGC
>Ga0335070_10003446_pt1 | contig 18477 bp, 18 predicted proteins | sample Lox_Sample_13_FD_206722 | JGI IMG/M metagenome (GOLD analysis project Ga0335070, IMG submission 206722) | Soil microbial communities from Loxahatchee National Wildlife Refuge, Florida, United States - Lox_Sample_1.3 | ecosystem: Environmental > Terrestrial > Soil > Wetlands | place: USA...
AATCTATTCCGGGTTACTTCGATTTAACGATATCCACCTGGTGGCTCCAAGTCTTCGCCCAAGGTTCACCATCGTCGCAAACGACACCAGGCGAGCCCTGTTCGTTCGACAGCTGAGTCGTCCGACGTTCCGGTTGAGCGGCTTGAGTGAGGCCTGCACATTCCTCGAGTATGCTAACGTCTTCGGATGGTTCAATCGGATGAAGTCGCAGACCGATCAGAAATGATTAGCCGCCTTTTTGGATGACAGCTCGGAGGGAGGTAGCATGCCGTGCATAGTTGAGCGGAGGGATTACGACGGCGCACGTGAACGGGTTGCACGGCTTGGCCTCGCTGTCCTTTGGGAGGAGCTTGAGAACATCCTAACCGGGTTTCGCCTTTCTGTGGTGGAACAGGTTCACGCGAATTCGGGGGGCGCGGTGCGCAAGGCCATCAACGGGATGTTCATTGACGCCGGTTGGACTAGGATGCAGGCGGGTGGCGTGGACTGGATTAAGAACGTTCGCACTGAGGGAGCCCATCCCACTTTGGGTGTGGAGCTGCGGTTCTCCAGGCGTCACGACTTCCTAGTCCTCGATGTCGTACACCTGCGCGAGCAAATTACGGCGGGCAAGGTGGATGTGGGGGTGCTTATCACCCCCAGCGACCATCTAGCTGAGTATCTCCAGGCGGGAGGGCCTCGATTTAGTTACGCAACCATGACGGTTGAGCGTGACAACGCGCGGTACTTGCCAATTGTTGTGCTCGGTTTGGAGCACGACAGTCGGGAGCCGAAACTTCTCAGCGAAGGCCGAAGAACGGCGGGTCAGAGCACGGCCCGCTCGCAGTAGTCCCGCAGGAGTCGTAACGGGCTAGGATTTCAGGGGCACCGACGCGTCCAGTCAAGTCGCGATCCTGAGCGCGATCTCGCCGAACAGGGCTTCCGGCAACTTCGTCCGCTGCTCCCCCACCATCGCTCATAACCTCTAGGCAGTCACCTTCGAATAGCGCCCTGTGCTCCGTAGCGAAGGTCGGACGCGTCGTACTGTCACGTTTCAAAAACGGCGTCGGATCAAATCGTCCGATGCGTGCCGCTCGCGTCATTTCTTCCCCCACCGCGCTTGCGCCGCCTTCTACCAGGGGCGCTCCCACGGAGGCAGCCGGCGCCGCTGTTGCAAGACAGGGTACAGCTTGCGCCGCAGATCGAGCAGCAGGCGGATCTTCTCGTCGAACGGCAGCTGCGTCTGCTGCCGGCGCCGCAGCTCCTTGGAGCGACGCTGTGCGGCGGCGAATTCCGGTGCGGGTCGGGCGTACTGCGTGATCACCCCGGCCGCAACCAGCTCATCGATCAGCCGGAACGTATCCGACAACATGGCCACAGCTGCAGAGTGACGCTGGAAGCGGCACCGGTCAACCGTCCTGTGGCGCCCCTTCGGCGCTCGTTGGAACGGGTGTGACCTCGCAATCCCGCGTATTGCGGCCACGTACCTTGACTTCACGGCGGCGCGGCGGCACCTTCGCCGTCGGTCCGCCATGGCTCAGTACATCACCGTCACGGGCGCGCGCCAGCACAATCTGAAGAACATCACCGTCGAGATTCCGCGCGACAAGCTGGTGGTGATTACCGGGCTGTCGGGCTCGGGCAAGTCGTCGCTGGCCTTCGATACCATCTACGCCGAGGGGCAGCGGCGCTACGTCGAGTCGCTGTCCGCATACGCGCGGCAGTTCCTCGAGCAGATGGAGAAACCGGACGTCGACTCCATCGACGGGCTGTCACCGGCCATCTCGATCGAGCAGAAGACGACCAGCAAGAACCCGCGCTCGACGGTCGGCACGGTCACCGAGATCTACGACTACCTCCGGCTGCTGTTTGCGCGCATCGGCAAGCCCTACTGCTACAACTGCGGCCGCGAGATCACGCCGCAAACCATCCAGCAGATCGTCGACCGCATCATGACCCTGCCGGCGAGCAGCCGCATCCACGTGCTGGCACCCATCATCCGCGGCCGCAAGGGCGAGTACCGCAAGGAGCTGGTCGATCTCCGCAAGGCCGGCTTCGTGCGGGCGCGCATCGACGGCACGTTGCGCGACCTTGCCGACGACATTGTGCTGGCGAAGAACAACAAACACACCATCGAGGTGCTCGTCGACCGGCTGGTCATTCGCGACGGCCTCCAGAAGCGGCTGGCCGACTCGCTCGAGGTCGCGTTCCGATATGGCGCCGAGGTGGCGAAAATCGAAGTGCTCGGCGACGGAGGCGACGGGGTGCAGGCGGAGATCCTTTTCAGCCAGAAGTTCGCCTGCGTCGTGTGCGGGATCTCGTATCCGGAGCTGACGCCGCGGATGTTCTCCTTCAACAACCCGCACGGGGCGTGCGCGACGTGCAGCGGGCTGGGAACGACGATGTACTTCGATCCCGAGCTGATCGTGCCCAATGAAGACCTGTCGCTAGCGCAGGGCGCGGTGGCGCCGTGGGTGAAGAAGACCGGCGGGCAGTTCTACCAGCACGTGTGGCCGGCCCTGGCACGGCACTTCCGCATCAGCGTCGATACGCCGTTCAAGAAGCTGCCGCAAAAGGTCAAGGACGCCATCTTCCACGGCACGGAGGAGGAACTGACCTTTGTGCATGAGAAGGGCACCCGGCGCTATGAGTTCAAGCGACCGTTCGAAGGCGTGATCGCCAACCTCGACCGCCGCCTCAAGGAGACCGACTCGGAGTGGATGCGGGAGGAGTTGGAAGCCTTCATGAACGTGCGCCCCTGTCCGGCATGCCAGGGCGCGCGGCTGAAGCGTGAGGCACTGGCGGTGCGCCTCCACGGCAAATCGATCATGGAGGTGACGGCCCTGTCGGTGAAGGAGGCCTGGGCCTTCTTCTCCAATCTGACGCTGACCCGGCAGGAAGAAGACATCGCGCGCCGCATCCTGAAGGAGATCGTCGAGCGCCTGGGGTTCATGACCAACGTCGGGCTCGACTACCTCAGCCTGGAGCGGACCGCTGCCAGCCTGTCTGGTGGCGAAGCACAACGCATTCGATTGGCGACGCAGATTGGCTCCAGCCTGGTGGGGGTGCTGTACATTCTCGATGAGCCGTCGATTGGCCTGCACCAGCGTGACAATGCGCGGCTGCTGGCGACGCTGAAACGGTTGCGCGACCTCGGCAACACCGTGCTGGTGGTCGAGCACGATCGCGATGCGATCCTGGATGCGGATCACGTCATCGACATGGGTCCGGGCGCCGGTGTCCAAGGTGGCTACATCGTCGCCCACGGCACGCCCACCGAGATTGCGGCCAACCCGAATTCACTCACAGGCAAGTACCTCTCGGGCGCGCTCGATATCCCGATCCCGTCGCAACGGCGGACCGGGAACGGCTGGACGCTGACGATCAAAGGGGCGCGACAGAACAATCTGCAGAACGTCACCGTCAGCATTCCGCTTGGGACGATGACCTGCGTGACCGGTGTGTCGGGTTCTGGGAAGAGTTCCTTGGTGATCGATACACTCTACCGCGCCCTGGCACACCGGTTCTACGGTGCAAAAGAGAAGCCCGGTGCGCACGATGAGATCAAGGGTTGGCAGTTGCTCGACAAGGTGATCGACATTGACCAGGCGCCGATCGGCCGCACGCCACGTTCGAACCCCGCCACCTACACCGGCCTCTTCACCCATATCCGCGACCTGTTCGCGCAGCTCCCCGAGGCCCGTGTGCGCGGCTACGGGCCGGGGCGTTTCTCGTTCAACGTGAAAGGTGGACGCTGCGAGGCTTGTGCCGGGGACGGCATGATCAAGATCGAGATGCACTTTCTGCCCGACGTCTTCGTTACCTGCGAGGTCTGCGGTGGCCGGCGCTACAACCGCGAAACGTTGGAGGTGCACTACAAGGGCAAGAGCATCGCTGAGGTGCTCGACATGACCGTGGGCCAAGCAGTGGAATTCCTCGCCAATGTGCCCGCCATCCGGCAGAAGCTGGCGACCCTCCGCGACGTCGGACTCGACTACATCCACCTTGGTCAGTCGGCGACCACCCTTTCCGGCGGAGAGGCGCAGCGCATCAAACTAGCCAAAGAGCTCAGCCGACGAGCGACAGGGAAGACCTTGTACATCTTGGATGAGCCGACCACCGGTCTGCACTTTGACGACATTAAGCGCCTCTTATCCGTTCTGTCGCGGCTAGCGGACGCTGGCAACACCGTCGTGATCATCGAGCACAATCTCGACGTCATCAAAACCGCCGATCACGTAATAGATTTAGGCCCCGACGGCGGCGACGGCGGTGGCCGTATCGTGGCTGTCGGCTCCCCGGAGGACATTGCCCGCACGCGCGGCTCAAGTACCGGCGAGTTTCTGCGGCGAATCCTGCCTGAGTTGGCCGCGTAGGCCTTGACTCGGCACCCAGCCACCTATATTAGACTCACTAGGTCTGAATTGCCGTAGGGGTGGGCAGGGCCACGACCTCAGGCGGCACACGAGGAGGATGCAATGGGTCGGGTAGTCTATATGGACAATCACGCCACGACGCCCGTGGACCCACGGGTTTTGGAGGCGATGCTGCCCTACTTCACGGAGAAGTTTGGCAACGCTGCCAGCCGCAATCACCAGTTCGGCTGGGATGCGGAAGCGGCCGTCGATCGTGCGCGCGAGCAGATTGCCCACCTGATTAACGCCAAACCCAAGGAAGTCATTTTTACCAGCGGTGCTACCGAATCTGACAACCTGGCAGTAAAGGGCGTCGTCGAGTTCTACAAGGACAAGGGCAACCACGTCATCACCGCGGTCACCGAGCACAAGGCGATCCTCGATACCTGCAAGGCGCTGGAGCGCGCCGGCAAGGCGCAAGTAACCTACCTTCGGGTTGACAAAGCTGGCGTCATCGACCCTGACGACGTGCGCAAAGCGATCACCGACAAGACCATCCTCATTTCCATCATGTATGCCAACAACGAGATCGGCTCGATCCACCCGCTGCGCGAGATCGGCAAGCTGGCCAAAGAGAAGGGCATCGTGTTCCATAGCGACGCCACCCAGGGTGTCGGCAAGATCCCGACCGACGTCGAGGCCCTGGGCATCGACCTGATGTCATTGAGCGCCCACAAGATCTACGGGCCAAAGGGCTGTGGTGCGTTGTACGTGCGCTCCAAAGGACCGCGGGTGCGTCTCACCCCGCAGATGGACGGCGGCGGTCACGAGCGTGGCATGCGCTCCGGTACGCTGAACGTGCCGGGCATCGTCGGACTGGGAAAGGCCTGTGAGCTGTGCGGCGCAGAAATGGAGACCGAAGCCGGCCGGACTATCGAGCTGCGCGAGCGGCTCCGGAACGGGATTTTCGCGCAACTCGACGAGGTGTACCTCAACGGCCATCCAACCAATCGGCTACCGGGCAACCTCAACGTGAGTTTTGCCTTCGTTGAAGGTGAGTCGCTGCTGATGGGGTTGAAGGATATCGCGGTGTCCTCGGGGTCAGCCTGCACATCGGCGACGCTGGAGCCTTCGTATGTACTCAAGGCGTTGGGTGTGGGTGAAGATCTGGCGCACACGTCGATCCGCTTCGGTCTCGGTCGCTTCAACACCGCGGAGGAGGTCGACTACGTGATCGAGCGGGTGGTGCACGAGGTCCGCCGCCTGCGCGACATGTCGCCTTTGTACGAGATGGCCAAGGAAGGCGTCGATCTCAAATCGTACCACTGGGCCCGCGACTAAGAGCGTCCAAGGGGAATCGAGAGGAGGCTTCTATGGCATACAGCGACAAGGTGCTGGATCACTACGAGAACCCGCGCAACGTTGGTTCCTTCGCCAAGAACGAAGAGAACGTGGGCACGGGCGTGGTAGGTGCGCCGGAGTGCGGCGACGTGATGAAGCTGCAGCTGAAGATCAACGATGCGGGAGTGATCGAGGACGCGCGGTTCAAGACATTCGGCTGCGGCAGCGCCATCGCCAGCTCCAGCTACGTCACCGAGTTGGTGAAGGGCAAGACGCTGGATGACGCGCTGCAGATCAAGAACACACAGATCGTCGAAGAGTTGGCGTTGCCGCCGGTGAAAATCCATTGTTCCGTGCTTGCCGAAGACGCCATCAAAGCGGCGATCAACGACTGGAAGAAGCGCAAGGGCGAGGCATCTGCCGAACCAGGCAAGGCGGCTGCGAATCAGTAGGAGGGTCCCACGTGGCGATTACCCTCTCCGAGAATGCCGCAGCCAAAATCCGCGCGTTGCTCGCGGCGCAACAGAAGGAGGCCAGCGGCCTACGAGTGAAGGTCGTCGGCGGCGGGTGTTCTGGCTTGCAGTACAAGATGGATCTCGATGTCGAGCGCCCCGGTGACAAGGTCTTCGGCACCGACGACGCGAAGCTGCTCGTCGATCGCAAGAGCTTCCTTTACTTGAACGGCACTGAGTTGGACTACAACGAAGGCTTGATGCAGTCCGGCTTCTCCCTCCACAACCCAAACGTCAAGCGGTCATGCGGCTGCGGGGCCTCGTTCACGGTGTAGGACGCGATCGACATGGGCTCAACCCCGGCTTCGGCCGCGCAGCGGAGCGGAGCGGTGTGGCCCGCAGGGGAGCCGCTGAGTTGCTGGCAGTGCGGCGCCGACCGCGCCAGCAATCTCTTCTGTCCGCGCTGCGCTGCCATTCAACCGATTCCCGACGGCGCTGACTATTTCCAGGTCCTCGGTGTCCCCCGACGACTGTTGCAGGATCGCGACGCACTGCACCAGCGCTTTTACGAGCTGCATCGGCAGTGGCACCCAGACCGCTATCAAACCGGTCCCCAGGGAGCGCGCTCCGCCAGCTTGCGCAATACCGCCGCGGTGAATCGCGCCTACAGCACGCTGCGCGATCCTGTGGGGCGCGGCGAGTACTGGCTGACCTTGCAGGGGGAGACCCTTGGGGCGAAAAACAACCGCGTGCCGCCCGAACTGGCGGAGCTGGTGTTCGAGGTGCAGGAGAAGCTCGACGAGCTCCGCGCAGCCCGTGGCGGGAAGAGCGCGGCGGATCTGCAGCGCGAGGTTGCGGAGGTGCACGCCGAGCTGCTGCGGGGCCAGGCCGCGCTTCTCGAGCAGCTCGACGAGAACTTCAGACGCTGGGACGCGGGCGCGGCGGAACCCGCAACCCTCAAGCGCGAACTCAAGACCACGCTGTCGGCGTTGGCATACCTGCGCAGACTCATCCACGACGTCGAGAAGGAATTGGAAGCCTGATGGAGCGCATCTTCGGCATCGACCTGGGGACAACCAACAGCCTGATCGCCTACTCCGACGGCGGCACGCCCCGCGTCATACCCGACCCGGACACGGGGTCGCCGCTGTTGCCCTCCGTCGTCGCATTCCCGAGTGCAACCGAGATCGTCGTGGGTGCACGCGCCAAGGCGCTGGCGGCAACGCAACCGCTCACGACCATCGCATCGGTGAAGCGCTTCATGGGACTCGGCATGGAACACGTAACCGCCGCGGACCGCGCACACTACGCGTTCGCCACGGGCGACGGCATCGTGCGCTTCCGCATCCACGGCCGCGACTACACGCCGCCCGAGATCTCGGCCCTGATCTTGACGGAACTCAAGCATCGCGCCGCGGCCGGCTGCGGTGAGGAGGTGCACAAGGTGGTGATCACCGTGCCGGCCTACTTCAACGACAGCCAGCGGCAAGCGACACGCGACGCCGGGCGCCTGGCCGGGTTCGAGGTGTTGCGCCTCGTCAACGAGCCCACCGCGGCCTCACTGGCCTACGGCCTCGACAAGCGGAATCAGGGGTTCATCGCCGTCTACGACCTCGGCGGCGGGACCTTCGACATCTCGATCCTCAAGTTGCACGAAGGGATCTTCGAGGTTCTGGCGACCAATGGCGACACGCGGCTCGGTGGCGACGACATCGACCGCCGCATTGCCGAGCTACTGCTGGCCGAGGTGCCCGCTGATTTGCGCGGCGACCCCACGGTCGTCAGCCAGGCGACCGCCGCGGCGGAGGCTGCGAAAATCCGACTCACCGATGCGCACGCGACTGCGCTGGAGCTGCACAACGGTTCCGTTCACGTCGTGTGCCAGCTGACCCGCGGCGAGTTCGACGCGCTGATCGCGGACATTGTCGAGCGCACCCTGATCCCCTGCCGCCAAGCGCTGAAAGATGCTGGCCTTGCCGCGACCGATCTCGATGAGGTGGTGCTCGTCGGCGGCTCGACGCGCGTGCCCTTGGTGCGGCGGCGTGTCGAAGAGATCTTCGGCCGCCGGCCGCATACTGAACTCGATCCCGAGGAGGTCGTGGCGCTGGGTGCCGCCGTCCAAGCGGGTGTGCTGTCCGGCGGGCACCGCGACATGCTGCTCTTGGACGTCGTTCCATTGTCGCTCGGCATTGAAACCATGGGCGGCGTCATGGAGCGCATCATCGAGCGCAACACCACCATCCCAACGACTGTGAAGCAAGTGTTCACCACCTTCGTCGACAACCAGACCGCGGTCGATTTCCACGTCCTGCAGGGGGAGCGGGAGCTGGCCAAGGACAACCGCAGCCTGGCGCGTTTCAAGCTGCGCGGCATCGAGCCGCAGCCGGCGGGCCTACCGCGCATCGAGGTGACGTTCATGATCGACGCCAACGGCATCCTCAACGTCACGGCGCGCGACGAACGCACCGGTCGCGAGCAGTCGATCGACGTCAAGCCGTCGTACGGCCTTGACGACGAGCAGATCGAACGCATGCTGGAGGAGTCGATCGACCACGCCGAGGAAGACGTCAGCGCACGCTTGTTGATCGAGGCGCGCAACGATGCCGAGGCGCTGTTGCGCGCTGCCCGCAAGGCGTTGACTGGTTCCACCATCGGCGCCGACGAGCGTGCCGGGATCGACGCGGCCATCGCTCGGCTCGAGGCTGCCATGCATGCCACGGATTACAACCGCATCCGCGATCTGACGGACGAGCTCAATCAGGTGACCACGCCCCTGGCGCAGCGCATCATGGACGAGTCGATCAAGCAGGCCCTCGAGCAGAAGCGCGTCGAGGAGATCGCCTAGGCATAGGAGGGCGCCGATGGGACTGACCTGGGATGACAGTGAGAACATCGCGTTGCGGTTGATGGAGGAGCATCCCGACGTCAATCCTTTGCAGGTACGCTTCACCGACTTGCACCGTTGGGTCACCGAGATGGAGGATTTCGAGGACGATCCCAAGGCATCGAACGAGGGCAAACTCGAAGCCATACAGATGGCGTGGCTCGAAGAGTACCGGGACCGGCAGAAATGACTCTGGACGCTACGCCGAGGAGGAGCCACACGTGTCCGTGATGCAGGTCAGCCGCAAAGTCGACTACGCCTTGCGGGCCATCATCTATCTTTCATTGCAGAAGGATGGCCGGCCCGTCCCGGTGAGCGAGATCGCCTCCAGTCGGCGCATTCCGCAAAAGTTCCTCGAGAAGATCATCAACAATCTCATTCGCAGCGGCTTGGTGCATTCGCACCGCGGTGCGCACGGGGGCTATACTCTCGCCCGCAGCCCCGAGCGGGTCTCGTTCCGCGACGTCATCGAGGCCGTCGAGGGACCGATCTCAATCAACGTTTGTGTAACGGAACGGCGTGACTGCTCGGTGCTTTCGAGCTGTAATATGCAGCGCGTCTGGCAGGAGGGACAGCGCCGGATGCTGGAGTATTTCTCCGACACCACATTAGCCGATCTGCTGCCCTCGTTCGCGGTGAATAATCACGAGAAGGTGGCCGTCTAACCGGTGCTTCGCTAAGGAGCAAGTCCGATGCGTGATACGATTGTCAGTGACACCTTCGCTCACCTGCTGCAGCCCGATACCCTGCTGCCGTCGCAGTATTTCGCCGCCCTGAAACGTAAGGGGCAGCATGAACCTGAACGGCGGCTGGCGATTGCCGTCCTGCAGGATGCCGTCGATTGCTACAAGAAACATCTGGGTGCACGCGACCGCAAGGCGCGCCAGCTGTTTCTCGACGCCGAGGAATGGATCATGTCAGACGACCGCAGCTGGCCGTTCTCTTTCGAGAACGTCTGTGACCTGCTGCAGATCAACCCGGCGTACTTGCGACGAGGTCTTGGGGTGTGGAAAGAGCGGCAGCTCAGCGCCTCCCCCGATCGCAAGGTGATCCCCTTGATGCCGCTGGCATCGACTGGGACCGAATTACCCCCCGCGAACCGTAAAGTCGGTGCGCGGTAGAGACCACCCCTTCACTCTGCATCGCAGGGCGGTGGCTGGTGCCCACCGCCCTGCGTGTTTCCGGGGTTTCAGAAGCCGACGGCACTCCCGTCCTTGCGATGGTCCGAGCCGCCCCACAGGCAGCCGGTAACCGGATCGACCATGATGCCCTGGCCGCCGCCAAAGCCGCCGCGGGCCAACGCCGCTTCCCCGCCCAGTACGTCATGGCCCAGGCGTGCCAGCTCCGAGTGTAGCGTCCCGTCCTCCGTCTCCAGTGCGACGCGATCGGCATCGAGGTAGTGGAAACGCGGGTAATCGAGCGCTTCCTGAATGTTGAGGTGGTAGTCGACCAGGTTGGAGACCACCTGGACGTGCCCCTGCGGCTGCACGTCGCCGCCCATCACGCCGAACGACACAATCGGGCGCCCGTCGTGGCACAACATCGCCGGGATAATCGTGTGGAAAGGACGCTTGCGGGGCCCCAGACAGTTCGGGTGTTGCGGATCGACGACGAAGCCAAAGCCGCGGTTCTGCAGCACGATGCCAGTGTCTCCGGCCACCATGCCGGAACCGAAAGGCATGAACAGGCTGTTGATCAGTGACACGATGTTCCCCGAGCTGTCGGCCGCAGTGAGATAGACGGTATCATTTCCCAGCTTCACCTTGCCGGGCGCCGGTCGCTTCAGCGCCTTCTGCAGGCTGATCAACGCGGCGCGGCCATGCGCGTAATCCTTCGACAGCAGCTCGCCCGTCGGCACGACGGCGTGCTCGGGATCGGCGATGTAGCGATTGCGGTCCGCGAAGGCGAGCTTCACAGCCTCGATGCGCAGATGCACGCTCTGCGTCGAGCCGACTGCATACGAAGCCATGTCGAAGTTCTCGAGAACGTTGAGTGCAATCAGCGCCGTGAGCCCTTGCCCATTCGGTGGCATCTCGTAGAGCTGGTAGCCGCGGTACTCGGTACTGATCGGGTCGTCGATCCATGTGGACCGGTGCTCGGCGAAGTCCGCCAGACTGTGCACACCGCCGTTTGCCCGTGAGAACGCCACGATCTGCGCCGCGATCTCACCCCGATAGAAGGCGTCGGCACCACCGTCGGCGATGCGCTCCATGCTGCGCGCCAATGCGGGGACGCGAAACCATTCTCCGAGGCGCGGCGCTCGTCCGTCGGTGGTGAACGTGCGCACCGCGTCAGGATGCTGCAGCACGCCGAAGCGGACGATCAGATTCCACTGATGGGCGATGATCTCGCTCACTGCGAAGCCGTCGCGTGCGTAGGCGATTGCCGGCGCGAGGACCTCTCGGAGCGGCAGCGACCCGAACCGCCGCAGCGCCTCGTACCATGCATCGACGGCGCCGGGGATGGTTACCGGCAGCATTCCGTGTACGGGCATGTCGTTCAGCCCGCGGTCGCGCAGCGTATCGAGAGACAGACCGGCGGGCGAGCGCCCGCTGCCGTTGAGACCGACCAGCCGACCCTCTGTGGCGCTCCAGATGAGCATGAAGCAGTCGCCGCCGATACCCGTACTGAACGGTTCGACCACGCCCAGCACCGCAGCCGCGCCGACGGCCGCATCGACCGCGTTGCCACCGCGCCGCAGCATCTCGACGCCGGCAGCCGATGCCAGTGGCTGGCTCGTGCAGACCATGCCGCCCCGCCCCAGCACCATGGAACGCTGACTGCGAAAGCCGCTCGACTCGTTACGCCGGGTCTGGAACATCGGAGCAACTCACGACTCAGCCTGATACGCAAGACCGAAGTCCTTCAAGTAGTCCAAGAACGGCCGCGGTTCGAACGCCGCCGCCGGTGGCAACACGCCCGACCGGTCGTACCCTTCTCGGCACATCAAAACAGCCGCCTGTGCGGCGATCACCGCGGTCAGCCCGTACGGGTCGTGCCCGCGGACCAGCACGCGCCGCTGCCGGGCCCGGCCGCCGCACACCCCGCGCACGTCGACGGCGATGTGAAATGCGTCCTGCGCCCGCGTCTGCTCGTCCGGGCCGCCCGTGCCGCCGCCGAGCCAGTAGTTCACCAGGTGAGCGAGCGGCGTCCGAATCGCGGCGCGCACCGCGGGTACGGTCGCGGACAACAGGCGCGCCGTGATCGGCGGTACGCTGATGAACGTGCGGACGGCGCGGACGGACAGGTGGCGCGGAATGGTAATCACCTCGGCCGACGGGAAGCTCAGCGCCGTCACCCGCCCGACCGGTGCCGGGAACTCGACTTGCCGGGGCACTTTCGCCGGCGCTTCCTCCACCCACTTCCCGCCAATGTACGCATAGCCGCTGCTCTGCAGCATGCGCAGCATGGTGCGCTGCGTGCCCTGGCTGGCGTGGAACGGCGCGACATAGGTGACCTGCACGGCGGCGACGTCGTCGAATCCCTGGGCGCCAACGGCGGCGGCGCAGTCAGCGACGGCGACCTCGAAGGCCTGCGCCGAGACCACAGCCACGCCCTGTTCGCGTGCCCAGGCGTCATGCGCCAACATGGCTTTCATGAACGGCTGCTCGCCGGTCGTATCGAGGTAGTGCACCCCGTTGCTGATCGCTGCGCGCACGACCGGTTCACCGTAGTCGATGAACGGCCCGGCGGTGTTGATGATCACGCGGCTGCGGGCGGCGAGGCGGTCCAGCGCGGCGTGGTCGCCCACATCGGCCTCGAGGGTTTCAATTCCGCCCATCTCAACGGCCAGTCGCTGGAGCTTCTCGGGATTGCGGCCCGCCGCCAGCACCGCGATGCGGCGGCGGCGGAGCTCGCGGACGATCAGGCGGCCGGTGTATCCGGTTGCCCCCAAGACACTGATGCGCCGTGCCGCCATCACGTGGGCGCATAGCGTCCGCGCCCCGAGGGTGTCAACTCGGCTCCAGCGCACCATTTGCTTCATCCGGTCCCTGGCTCTACGTAGAATAGTCATGCGTTTGCTGCGCGCCTCGGTCGCCGGAGTTCTGTGGGCAGTGTTTGCAACCTGCGCCGCCGGCCAGACGTCCGTGTCGCATCTCAGCCCCCAGGTCTACGCGCAGCTCGATGCCCTTGGTGAGGCGGAGGTCTTTGTTCTCTTGCGCGAGCCGCCGCGCCTGCGTCCCGACGACATCCCGGCGCGCCAGCGGGCGATCCGTTCACAACGTGCGCAGCTGTTGGCGCCGCTGCCTGCCCGGGAGATTCGCGTGTACCGCGCATTCGCGGTCGTCAGCGCCTTCACGGCTTCGGTGACCGGCGCGGGCGTTGCCCGGCTGCTCGCGGACCCCAGGGTCCTGCGCGTCGATTCGGTAAAGTATGGCTCGGGTGCACTGGCGGAGAACGTTGCGCAGATACGCGCCGACGCCGTCCACGGGCGCAGCGACCTTGGGCAAGGCGTCACGGTGGCGGTCCTCGACACCGGGTTCGACCCGACGACACCTGACGTCGCAGGCAGCATCACCGCCGAGCACTGCTTCTGCACCGGCGGCTGCTGTCCGAACGGTGCCTCCGAGCAGGCCGGGTCTGGGAGCGCGCGTACACTGGCCACGCACGGTAACCATGTTACCGGCATCATCGTGTCGAAAGGCTTGGTCGCCCCCACCGGCGTCGCGCCGGGGGCACAGGTCGTGGCGGTGAAGGTGCTCAACGACAGCAATCGCGGACGCCTCGACGACTGGATCGCTGCCCTCGACTGGATCGCCTTGGAACATCCCGAGGTACAAGCGATCAACATGAGCTTGGTGAGCGACTCGGTGTTTGCCGCAACCTGTGACGACGCCGACAGCTACAACGTGGGTTTCGCGCAAGTGCTCGCGGCGCTGCGCGCGCGCGGGACGCTGACGTTCGCTGCCGCGGGCAACGGCGGGCGTGCCAACGCGATCGCATCACCCGCCTGCATCAGTAGTGCCGTGTCGGTGGGCGCGGTGCGCCCGGACGATCAGGTGTGGATCGCAAGCGACTCGTATGCAGATCTGGACTTGCTCGCTCCGGGGGTCAGCATTGTCTCCACCGGTCTCGGTGATTCCCTGGCCACGCTGAGCGGCACGTCCATGGCCACCCCGCACGCCACCGGCAGCGCGGCGCTGCTTCTCGCACTGAATCCGACGCTGAGTGCCGATCAGGTGGAGGACGCGCTCAAGCGCAGCGGCCTGCGCATCCGCGATACGCGCAACGGATTCACGTTCCGGCGCGTCAACGCACTGGGAGCGATGAATGCCGTGCTGGACCTGATGCACCCGATGCCGGGTGGCGGCAGCGCGCAGCGCGATTGCCTGTTGGAGTGGAACGTCCCGCCAACCATGACGACAACGCGCCAACCCATCAGCGGCGCCGTCTGCCACGACAACGATCCGGCCTGCGACGCCGATGGGACGCCGGGGCGCTGCACGTTCATGCTGTCGGCGTGCTTCAACGTTCCCGACCGTCGCCTGCCAGATTGCCGGACAGACGCCCCGCTGGTGGCGTACGAGCGTCCGCGCGCCGGCGATGCCATCGACGCGGCCAACGCTGCCGCGCTCGAAGCGGTCCTGCCCCCATTACCGCTGACGGACGTCAACCGTTGCACCGATCCCTTCTCCTTCGTCGTCCCGGCCGGCACGGCAAAATGGATTCGCTTGGGGGTGCGCACGGCGGACGGAAAGAGCGACTACGATCGTTTGCGGTTCACGTGCGTGCCCTAGCAGCTGTTTACCTCAGGCGTCTGTCGCTCTAGTCTTCCTCCATGAGCCAGGCTGATAACCCCCGTGCCACGCGTCTTCTGCTGGTCCGTCACGGCGAGAGCGAGGGCAACCGTGACCGCACCTTTACCCAAAACCCCGAGGTGCCGCTGACGGCGGTTGGACGCGACCAGGCCCGGGCTGCGGCGCAGCGCATGGCGCGGCGTTACCGCCCGTCGCGCATCGTCGCCAGCCCATTTACCCGCGCGCGGCAGACCGCCAAGATCATCGCCGAGGTCTTTGGCCTGACGGTGGAGTTCGAGGCCGCGTTTCGCGAACAGAGCTTTGGCGTCTTCGCCGGCCAACCGTACGACGCACTATTGAACGACGCCGCCTATCATGAAGGGCCACGATGGAACTGGCGGCCGCCGGGCGGGGAGTCGCTCATCGACGTCTACGAGCGCGTCGTGCCGGCATTCGACCGCGTCGCGCAGGCTGCGCCGGGAGCGGACGTCGTCATCGTCAGCCACGGCGGCGTCATGGTCACGCTGTGCGCGTACGTCAGCGGAACATGGGAAGGCGTTGCAGTCACACCCAACGCCGGGATCGTTGTTGTCGAGCGCCGCGGCGACCGCTATACGCCGCCCGTTTGGCTGCAAGACGACCCCGGAGGCTGATGCGGCGGTGATCACCTCTTTGGACCGGTGCGGGAGTGACGGGAACGGGCTTTGGAGTCCGCGGCCTTGGGCGCGACCAACCAGATTGCGGTAGCAGCGTGGTGCCTACTGGAATCCGCCGGCGCTGCTGTCGTACGCCCATACCTTCCCACTGCCGCTGGGATGCGTTGCAGTCCCGGTGAAGGACGTTCCCGCCCGGCGCATCCGGATGGTCACGTTCTTCGATCTGCGAAACCCCGGCAGTCTCTGGCCACAGTTGGCGTTTCTGCAGTTCACGTAGTTGGCGCCTGTTGCAAAGAGCGCTTCCTCTGCGACGGCCGCGTTGCGCAGGTCTGCACTGGCGGATGCATCGAATCCGCGGCGGCGATAGACGCCGAATTGGGCGACGGCAATCGCCGCCAAGATTCCAATCAAGGCGACCACGATCAGGAGCTCAAGGAGCGTGAATCCCTGGCTGCCTGAGCCCCCACCAAACCGGTTCACGATCGAGTCCTGCACGTCGTCCCGCTGGGTCTCCCAGCCCCGCGGCACGGCGAGACCCCTCCTTGGTGCAGGCCCGGTGCAACCCACATACCAGCCTTGTGGCCACAGGGAGGCCAGCGCAGAAACCGCGACCCGCTCGTTTGTCGACGGCGAGAGTGACAAATGCCGGCGATGTGTCTTCACGCTTCACGTTCATGGACGGGTCCGGCATCCACTCCGCAGCTCCGCCGTGTCATGCGGGTTGCGCGCGCAGTCGGCACGCCAAAGGACTACGAGGTGGACGCCGTGATCTCGGTAGGGGGAGTTGTTCACGACGCTGAACCGAGGACGGTCCGGAGCCGCTCTTCCAGCTCAGTGTTGCGTTGCTGCAGCTGGCGCACCCGTGCTTCCAGTTCGCGCGCGCGTTCGTGCAGGCGGTGCAGCTGTAGCCGCTTGTCGAGCCCGGTACGGATGATGGTCAGCAGGTCGTCGTTGTCCCAGGGCTTTTCCATGTAGTGAAAAATCCCGACCTCGTTGATGGCGCGAATGGCGTTCTCCTTGTCGGCATAGCCGGTGAGGAGTATGAGCGTGGATTCCGGGTAGAGGCCGCGCACTTCGAGGAGGAACTTGATCCCGTCCAGCTCGGGCATGAGAAAGTCGGAGATGACCAAGTCAGGGGGGTTGATCTTGGCCAGTTGCACGCCGCGTAGCGGCGAGGTTTCCACCAGAACGTGGTGCGGGGTCTCCAGCTCCAGCAACGCCGCGATGCTTTGCACCACGGCTTTCTCGTCGTCGACAACAAGAATGGTTGACGGGCTTTCTTCGGGCATGACGTGTCTCGATACACACCGCCCATCACGGGTGTCAAGCACGTGAAGGGCACGCAGAGGAGCAGGGGCGGTCCACGCACCTTGTGATCGCACATGGACGCCTTCAACTATCTGATCGTCAGTGATCTGCACCTGCGGGGCGGGTTCAACAACCCGACCTTGGGTCTGTACCATTTCGACGAGGAGTTTGCGGACTTTCTGCGCTACTACCGGCTGCACCGGGGGTCGAACCGCCCCTGGCACCTGGTGATCGGCGGTGACTTCATCGAGTTCCTGTACATCACTGACCGGCCCGACCCGAATGAGCGCATGCTCAAAGGTTGCACCTTCCTGGACAGCGAGTACCGCTACGGCGCCGGCACGGAGCCGCCAAAGTCGCGCTGGAAGCTGGATCGCATCTTGCGCAGCAGCCACCCCCAGTTGCTGCTGGCGCTGGCGCGCTTCGTTGCGGAGGGCAATTCCATCAGCATTCTCCGTGGCAACCATGACTCGGAGATGTTCTGGCCGGAGGTTCAGGAGCACTTCCGGCGGCTGATCGCCGAGCATCATCCGGTCGACGTCAGCTACATGGCTATGAAGGAAGCCGTGGCAGCGCGCGTGCAGTTCCCGGAGTGGTTTCTCTACGTTCCGGAGCTGCTCTATGTCGAACACGGCTGTCAATATGACCCCTTCTGCTGCTTCCAGTACTTCCTCAACCCGGTGGTTCCGGAACACCCGACGCTCATCCAGATGTCCATCGGGGAGCTGTCGATCCGCTATTTCACGAACCAGATGAAGATGATCAACGCGATGGCCGCGGAGAACATCAAGTCGGTGAGCGAGTACGTCTGGTGGGTGCTGCGCGGCAACCTGAAAGTCATGCCGCGGACCTTCCGCTTGTACGTTGCCATGGTGCGACGCGTGCTCGCCAAGAGCGGCCGGCCCGACCCGCAGGCCGAAAGCAGCGTGCGTGCCGAGCATGAGCGGCGCGTCGCGGCCTTCGACGCGCACTATGGTCTGCCGCAGGGCACCGCCACGGCGGTCGACGCCATGCGCGCCACCCCCGTGATGCGCTATCCGTTCGCCATGGCACGCTTCCTGGCGCTTGACCTCATCGTGGGCGCGCTCGCCTTGGCGCTCGCTGCCGTGGCGGTCGTGGTCTGGTATCCGGCGCGCGTCGGACTGCTGGCGCTCGTGGCCGCGCTTGCCGCCGGGGGCAGCATCGCCTATATCGGCGCACTGCGCTTCCGGCGCGTCACCGAGGCCGCCCAGCTGAATCGCACGGCCGAGCGCATCGCGCAGTTGTTTCGAGTGCCGTATGTGGTCTTCGGCCACTCGCATGGCGCCGGCAACTGGCGCCTCCCGGGCGGCAGCAGCTACGTCAACGTCGGCACCTGGGTGCCCGAGGGCGAGGCGGCGTACTTTGTCTACTTCGTCGCCGAGGGTGATGGCGCAAGCCCGAGCGGCCGCCTGTGGCGCTGGAACAAGGCGAAGCGCGAGCCGGAACCGTTTGAAGGAAGCAACCACGCATCAGTGACCGAGTAATCGGTGATCGCGTGATCGCTGACTGCCGAGATGACCACCACTCGATCACTGATGACTTGATCACTGATCACTGGTAATCAGCCGGTCAGTGGATTCCCAGGTGCGGGCCACACACTTGCAGCGCAAAGCGATACGAATCGGCGGCACGGCGGTGCGCGCGCTCATCTTCGATTTCGACGGCGTGCTCGCCGATACCGAGGCGCTGCACTGTGCCGCGTTCCAGGCAACCGCGGCGAGCATTGGGCTGACGATGGCGCGC
>Ga0335070_10003448_pt1 | contig 18475 bp, 12 predicted proteins | sample Lox_Sample_13_FD_206722 | JGI IMG/M metagenome (GOLD analysis project Ga0335070, IMG submission 206722) | Soil microbial communities from Loxahatchee National Wildlife Refuge, Florida, United States - Lox_Sample_1.3 | ecosystem: Environmental > Terrestrial > Soil > Wetlands | place: USA...
TCCGCGAGCTCGCGCTCCTCGTCCTCCTCCTCGAAGCGAGGCTCGGCCTCGGCCTCGCCTTCCTCCGCCGGCGGACGCGCGGCCTCGGGCGCGCGCGGAGGTGGAGGCGGCATCGGCGTCCCGCGCACAGGTCCGCCGAGCGCCGTGATCAGCTCGTTCTTCTCGAGTCCTCGCAACCGGAAGAGCACGTAAGGATCGCGGTCGATCTCCTCGCCGAGCAGGTAGTAGACCGCGGCCACGTGCTTGCAGGGATTCGCGGGATCCGGGCAGGAGCAGGCGGTCTTGAGATCGCCGTTGGCGCGCGGGAAGAGCGAGAGGCCCAGGCGGTCGAAGACGCCCTCGACCTCCTCGGGCATCTGTCCCGAGGCCAGCGCCGCGGAGAGAGCGGGGTTCGCGGTGATCTCCTTCGTCACCTTCTTCCAGTCCGTGCTCGAGAGCATCGAGAAGCGCATGCGCACGAGGTACGGTGCGTCGCGCGAGCCCTGCACCTGCGCGGTCACGAAGCCCTCGCCGATCTCGAGCTCGAGCACCTGACCCTGACGTGCGTAGAGGCGCCCGCGCCCGAGACGGCGCCCCACCTCGAAGCTCTCGAGCACCTCGACCCAGCGCCGCGTCCACCAGTGCTCGGCGCCGCGTCCCCGGCGCTGCCAGGGGCGCCTGCCGCGGTGCGGGCGGGCGTGTCCGCGCGGTCGCGGCCGGCCCTGGCCCTGGGGACGTCCCCCCTGCCCGTGCCACGGCGGTCGCCCGCCCTGGCCGGGGCCTTGGCGCTGGGCCGGACCCTGTGCGCTCGCGTCGACGGGCGCCTGCGCGCCCTGCGCGCCGGCCTGCGCGAGCTCGGGATGGCCGGGGTGGCGTCCGCCCGGGCGCCGCCGCGACCGGCGCCGGCGCCGGCGCGGACCCTGCGGTCCGTCGGGCCCTCGCGGGCCCTGCGGCCCCTGCGGTCCCTGCGAATCCTCGCTCATGGCGTCTCTGAATGAAACGCGCCGGGTCGCAATTCCGACCTTCGCTCGGCTGCGCCTCGCTGCGCGCTTCGCTTGCTCATTCTCTCACGGCGTCCTTGCGCAGCGCGAACATGTCGTGGAGCTCCTCGTTCGAGAGCTCCGTGATCCACGTCTCGCCGCCGCCGACGATGTCCTCGGCGATCGAGCGCTTGCGCTCGATCATCTCGTCGATGCGCTCCTCCAGGGTCCCCGCGCACACGAACTTGTGGACCTGCACGTTGCGCGTCTGCCCGATGCGGAAGGCGCGATCGGTGGCCTGGTTCTCGACGGCCGGATTCCACCAGCGGTCGAAGTGGAAGACGTGGTTGGCCGCGGTCAGGTTGAGGCCGAGGCCGCCGGCCTTGAGCGAGAGCACGAAGATCGGGGCGTCCTCGTCGCCGGACTGGAAGCGCTCGATCAGCGCGTCGCGGCGCCGCTTCGGCACGCTGCCGTGGAGGAACAACACCTCGCGGCCGAGCTCCTCCTGGAGGTGGCGCTGGAGCAGCGTCCCCATCTCCACGAACTGCGTGAAGACGAGGCTGCGGTCGCCGGCGTCGATCACCTCGTCGAGCATCTCGGTGAGGCGCGTCAGCTTGCCGGAGCGGCCGTCGATCTCCGAGTCGTCGCCCAGGTAGTGGGCCGGGTGGTTGCAGACCTGCTTCAGCTTCGTCAGCGCCGCCAGGATCACGCCGCGGCGCTCGATGCCCTCGGAGTCGCGGATGCGCTTCTCGGCCTCCTCGACCACCGCGGTGTAGAGCCGGCCCTGCTCCGCCGTGAGCGTGCAGAAGACCTTCATCTCCATCTTCTCGGGGAGGTCCGAGATGATCGAACGGTCGCTCTTGAGCCGGCGCAGGATGAAGGGACCCGCGATGCGGTGCAGCCGCTCGGAGGCCTCGCGGTCGCGGAAGGCCTGGATGGGCACGAAGTAGCTGCGCTTGAACTCCTGGCGCGTGCCGAGGAAGCCCGGGTTCAGGAAGTCCATGATCGACCACAGGTCGCCGACGTGGTTCTCGACGGGCGTGCCGGTCAGCGCGATGCGGTAGTCGGCCTTGAGCGTGCGCACGGCCTGACTCTGCTTGGTGGAGGGATTCTTGATGTTCTGCGCCTCGTCGAGCACGACGCCGGACCACTGCACCATGTACAGATCTTCGAGGTCGCGGTGCAGCAGCGCGTAGCTCGTGAGCACGACGGCGTGGGCGTAGGCGCGCTGCTGCAGGTCGTAGCCCTTCGCGCGCCCGGCCCCGTGGTGCACCGTGACGCCGAGGCGCGGCGTGAAGCGCGCGGCCTCGCGCTGCCAGTTGGTCAGCACCGACGTCGGGCAGACCAGCAGCACGGGCCGGTCCTCGCCCGCGGCGCGGCGCCGCTCGAAGAGCGCGAGCGTCTGGATCGTCTTGCCGAGGCCCATGTCGTCGGCGAGACAGGCGCCGAGTCCGTAGCGCCCGAGGCGCTCGAGCCAGGCGAAGCCGCGCTCCTGGTAGGGACGCAGCGCGCCTTCGAAGCCCTCGGGCGCGGGCAGCGGCTCGATGCTCGACTTGTCCGTGAGCGCGCGCAGCAGGTCGCCGAGCCAGCCGGACGCGTCGACGCCCTCGAAGCGGATCCCCGCCGATGTGTCGGCGGAGCCGAGCGCCATGCGCACCAGCTCTCGCGCCGTCACCGACCCGGCGCGCCGGTTCTTCCAGAACATCTGCGCGGCGTGGATCTCCTCGACGGTCGTCTCGACCCAGTGGCCGCGCACCTGCACGAGCGGCTCCTTGAGCCGCGCCAGCTCCTCGAGGTCGCGGCCCGACAGCGGGCGGCCCGCGACGCCGACCTCCCAGTCGAAGGACACGCTGTCGTCGAGCGAGGGCTCGACACCCTGCTCCTCCGCGCGCGGCGTGTGCACCCGCGCGCGCACGCCCAGGTGCTGCGCGGTGCCCGACTCGGTCCACCAGGAGGGCAGGATCACGCCGAAGCCCGCCTGCTGCAGCGCGGGCGCGGTGCGCGTCAGGAACTCGTGTGCGCCGCGCGCGTCGAGCGAGAAGCCAGACGGCTTGCGCGAGCGCAGGCTCTCCTCGATGCGCGGCGCGACGCCGGCGGCCTGCACGAGGGCGGCGAGCAGCGCGGCGTGCACGTCGGTGCCGCCGCGCGCCAGCGCCGCGGCCTTGCGGCCGCGGATGATCCAGGCGTCCGCGGTGGGGACCAGGAGGTTCGGGTCGTCCGCGGATTGGAGCAGGAAGCGCACGTACCAGCGGCGCTGCCCCGGTCGCGGCGCCTCGCGCGCCATGCGCCCGCGCGCCTGCCGGCGCCCGCGCCGCGGCGGCGGCTCTTCCTTCGCGGGGGCCGGCTCCTCGAGGCGGAAGCACAGACGGAACGGAGCGCTGGCCGCGGCATCGATCGGACGGCGCCAGTCGCGCACGAGATCCGCGAGCTGCGCGAGCGCCTCCGGGTCGCCCGGGACCTCGGCGTCCGCCGAGCGCAGGGCGCCGAGCCAGCGCTCGATGACGCTGCCCGCCACGGCGCCGTTCACCAGCGCCGGCAGACCGTCGTCGGCATGCGCGCGCACGAGCTGGTCGACCGCCCCGCCGACGAACGCCTCCACCCCGCGCCGCGGCGGCGTCTCGGGCGGGCCAGTCTCCTCGTCGCGCGTCAGCGCGCGCGCCGCCGCGGGCATGTCGCTCGCGAGCGACTCGAGCAGCTCGGCGTCCTCACCCAGCCAGACCGGCTGCCAGCGCGCCTGCCAGCGGCCGTCGCGCTCGATGAGGCCCGGCAGGAAGCGCTGGCGCGTGACCAGCGAGCCCGCCTCGCGCATCGCGACGATCCAGAAGCGGAGGTCCCGACCCGCGACGAGCCCGTGTTGCGGCCGGGAGGCCTGAGCCATCAGCAGCTCGAGGCTCTCCTGCGGCTCGAGGAAGAGGCCTGTGACGCGCCAGGGGGCGATGCGGGGATCTCCCTCCGCGTCCGGGAAGTCCCCGATCAGCGCGCTCGACGGGAAGGGCTGGTCGCTGACCGTCGGCAGCCAGGCCGCGACCGCCTCCTCGCGGTCCGCGGGAGGCGTGAAGCCGACCCCGAGGCTGGTGAACGCCTCGGCCAGCGCCTCGAACCCGGCGTCGTACGGGTAGGGCGCGAGGCCGTTCTTGCGGCGTCCGCCGCGTCGCGGTTTCGGGGGCGCCTCGCCCCAGACGAAGAGGCGCTCCTCGAGGAGTGCGCCATGGAGAATGATCATGCTCGTGGCGTGCTTCGGGCGGTCACGGCGCCGTCTGGCGCGGCCGGCAGTGCGGGAAAGGGGGCGCTTCTGTGGCCCCCGACCCGCTCATGGAATCCATCGGTCGACGAGCGCGGAGGCTGAGCTCTCGAAGGTCGTGAGGCCCGCACCGAACCCGCTCGGCTTCTGCAAGCGTCCTCCGGCCCCCCCTCGTTCGGGTCGAGCGAGGGGAGGTCGCGCTGCGCCTCACGCGGCGCCATCGCACAGTCGCAGTCTGGCGACAGCCGGGTTGCCATGGCCTTTGCGGCGCTGCTCTGCCGCGTCGTTCGCCTGGAACCCCTGCTTGGCTCGGCGTCGATCAGGGGGACGTGGCCCGTTCGGGGTGCGGGCCTCGTGCATGAGCCCCGTGTTCGCCGAATCCTCCGCCGAGCCGGAAGAGAACACGAAACGGAGCGTTCCGCAACCCCAGGGGTGTGCTTTTTCTGGCCCTGGTGTCTACTCGAGCAGCGCGAGGATGCGGGCGTGGGCGCGCTCGAAGGGGTCGCCGGCGGCAGCGTCGTCCTCGGCGCGCGGGCGGATGCCGCCCATCAGGAAGTACCCGCTCTGAACGAGCCAGAAGGCCCAAAAGCTCAACCCGTGTGACAGGTTATGGGATCCGGCCAGCAGCGCGGCCAGGCCCAGGCCGGACCCGAGGAGCAGCCCCTCGACGGCTGCCGCGCGCCAGGGCCGGGCCTGGTAGAGCACGCCGCTGCGGCAGACCCCGAGGATCGCCGCGCCCCCGATGGCGGTCGCCGCGAAGCCGAGCGGCAGGCTCCAGAGAGCCGCCCCGAGCGCAGCGGCGAGCGCGGCCGCGGCGAGGGCTCGCCGGCGCGTCGGGGCGACGACCGCGACGTGGGTCGCGATGCTCGCGACCCACAGCAGGCGCACGGCTCCCGGCAGCGGCGCCGTGACGAGCACCAGAAATGCGATCGCGGCCGCGAAGCCGAGCGAGCGGAGGAACGTGCTCGTGCGCGTCACGACGCGACCCCTCCGGCCGCATCGCGGCGTCGCCGCAGCAGCTCGAGCTCGATCTCCTCCTCCGCGGCGGGCACCTCGACCACGAGCGCACCCCGCGCCTCGGCCGCGGACGACTCGGCGAGACGCGCGCGCACGCGGCGCCGCAGCTCCTCGAGCAGGACCTCCTGCGCCTCGAGCTTCTCGGCGAGCCGGCGCCGCTCGTCGTCGCACTGCGCGCGCCGCTGGCGCAGCGACTCTGCGGCGCGGCGCTTGGGCAGGAGCCGGCGCAGTCCGAAGCGAGCCAGCTCCTCCTTGCCGCCGCCGAGGGCGAGCCCGACGTCGGCGTCGAGCGCCTGCATCTCCTGCTCGAGCCGGCGCAGCTCTTCGTCGCTACGCCGCGCCTCGTCGGCCAGGGCCTCGATGCGCGCGCGCTTGCGCGCGATCTCGAGCTCGGCGTCGCGCAGGTGCTGCTTCGCGAGGAGCGTGCGCTCCTCGAGCTGCTCCAGCACGCCGTGGGCGTCTGCCTTGACGAGCGTGCCGAGTCGATCGAAGAACTTCATGGCCATCTCCCTTCCTTTCTGATCAGCGCTTCGCGCCGGCGCGGCGCGCGTCGCGGCCTTCCTCGAGGAGCTGCTTGCCGAGCTGCCTCTGCATTTCGGGTTCGGCCGCGGCCGGCGCCGCCACGGTCGCGCGCAGCGCGTCGAGCGCATTCGCATCGGCCTGCGGGACGGCGCCGAGGACGCGCAGCTGTGCCTTCCGCGCCTCGGCGGCGTAGCGGTCCACCTCTGCCACGGCCTCGTCCTGCCGGCCGTCGCGCAGGCTCGCCGCGACGCGCTCCCGGAGCAGGCCGAGCTGTGACGCGGAGCTCTTCTGATATGCGTCCTTGAAGAAGGACGCGTAGTAGTCTTCCTCGCGCGCGACACAGGCGAGCGCCGGGAGCGTCAGATCCGGGAGCGCGTGCGCCGCGCCGTCGGGCTCGGCCCAGGCGACCGACAGCGCGCCGAGGGCGAGCGCGCCCTCGTGGTCCGTCGGCGCCCGCAGCGTCAGCCACACCTGGCGCCGCTGGCCGGCGAACAGATCGCCCGGCCGGAACACCACGCGATCGCCCTCGCGCGCGAGCGGGTAGCCCGACGCCTCGACCAGCTCGACGCCCGGTGCCATTGCAAGCGCCACGCGCAGACCCCGCGCCACGGTCTCGCGCGCCGAGGCGAACTCGTTGCGGAAGATTCCCGAGAGCTCCCGCACGTCGGGCAGGTAGTAGAAGTTCCCCGTCCCCGCGTCGGCGAGCGAGCTCATCAGCGCCTCGTCGAAGTCGCGGCCGACGCCGACCGTGGAGAGCACGTACTCCTGAGCGACGGCGCGGGCGGCTCGGATGCGCAGGCCCTCGGGCGAGAAGTCGCCCTGGTTGGCGTGGCCGTCCGAGAGCAGGATCACGCGCAGGACCCGGCCGGGCGCGCGCGACTCGCGCACGAGCCGATCGGCGAGGTCGAGTCCGGCGGACATCTCCGTCCCGCCGTCCGCCTCGATGGCGAGGAGCGCCTGGTCGAGCGCCTGGCGAGTCGCCGGCCCGGCCGGCGCGAGCGGCAGCTCGACGCTTGCGCCGCTCGAGTAGTCGACCAGCGCGATGCGGTCCTCGGGGTGCAGATCCGCGTAGAGCTCGCGCACCGCCGCCTTGGCGAAGAGCAGGGGCTCGCCCTGCATGGAGCCCGAGCGGTCGAGGACCACGACCAGATCGGTGGGCTGCGCGAAGCCCTGCGGCGCGGGATCCGACCGGCCCTCGAGCGTGAGCAGCGCGCGCACGAGGCCGTCGCCTCCGCGCAGCACGGCGCCGCGATCGAGCTCGAGGTGCCCGCGCACGGCGCCGGCGCCGAAGGTCGCGGTGACGGCTGCGCCGCCGGGAGCCTGGGGGCGCGGGCCGAGGATCCGCGCGGCGACGCCGGCTGCGGCCGTGGCGGCGACCAGGGCCGCGAGCAGGATGAGGCGCGCGCGGCGCGACGCGGTCGGGGTGGGGTGCTGCATGTCTTCTCCCTCGTCGTGTGCGGCCGAAGGACGGCCGACGCTGGGGAGGTTCGGGCGCGGCCCGGCGCCGCGCCGTCAACACTGCGTCAATCCGCACGCGCAGGAGTTACACGGCGTTTACGCGCCGCGGCGCTCCGCCGATCTAGACTCCCGCGATGCCCGAGTCGAAGCTCGCGATCCTCGTGGTCGAGGACGAGGAGGCGATCCGCCGCGGCCTGTGCGACGTGCTCGCCTATCACGGCTTCGCGCCGGAAGGCGTCGAGCGCGGCGACGACGGGCTGCGCCGCGGCCTCAGCAGCCAGCACGCCCTGGCGATCCTCGACGTCATGCTGCCCGGGCGCAGCGGCTTCGAGATCTGCCGCGAGCTGCGCGCCGGGCTGCCGCACCTGCCCATCCTGATGCTTACCGCGCGAGGCGCGGAGCCCGACGTGCTCGAGGGCTTCCGCTGCGGCGCCGACGACTACGTCACCAAGCCCTTCTCGGTGGCCGAGCTGGTCGCGCGCGTGCAGGCGCTGCTGCGGCGCGCGGGCGCGCGGCAGCCGGCTCCTGCGGCGCCCTTCCGCTTCGGCGCCTGGCAGGTGGATCCCGCGACGCGCGTCGCGCGCTGCGGCGACGCGCGCGTAGAGCTGACGCCGCGCGAGCACGAGCTGCTCGCGCTGTTCGCCACCGAGCCGGGGCGCATCATCGGAAGGCGGCGGCTCCTGCGCGAGATCTGGGGCATGCCCGCGCCCGACCGCGTCGAGACGCGCACGGTCGACATGCACGTCGCGAAGCTGCGCAAGAAGCTCGGCGCCGACGCCGATCGCATCGAGACGATCCGCGGCGAGGGCTATCGCTTCTCCGGATGAGGCGGATCCGCGTCGCGCTGCTGCTGCTCTCGCTGGCGATCCTCGTGCCGGTCGCGGTGCTCGCCTGGCGCGCGCAGAGCGGCCTCGCCTACGAGCGGGCCGTCCGTCACCAGGCGGTGGCGGATCGCGCCTTCGAGGAGATGGAGCGGGCGCTCTCCGAGTTCCTGGCCCGCGAGGAGGCGCGCCCGTCCGCGCAGTACCGCTTCTACCTGCCGGAGAGCGGCGAGCGCTCCCCGCTCGCGCAGGCCTTCCCGGAGCCCTTCGTGGTGGGCGCCTTCGAGATCGACGCGGAAGGCGCGCTGCACACGCCGCTGCGCCCCGACGACGTCGGGGCGGCGCGCGCCCGCGGCGACTGGCCCCCGCCACCCGAGGCCCTGCGCGCCATCGAGGAAGTGTTCGCGGCGGTGGAGGCGGGCCATCGCGGCGCGCCGGACCGCTCGCGCGCCGAGGCCGCGGCGGTCGGCGCCACCGCTCCGGCGCCGGCGCCTCCGGAGGCGCGCGAGAGCGCGACGAAGAGGGCGCCCGAGCAGGCCCCCGGCACGACGCAATCGCTCGCCGGCTCGCTCGCCGACGCCCGCGCGGATCTCGCGCTGCAGAGCCCGGGGGACTCCGCGCGGCGGGAGGCCGACGCCTACCAGGTGCTGAAGAGCTTCAACCGCGCGGCGCGCGAGCGGACGCTGCGCAAGCAGAAGGTCGAGGCGGAGCCGGCGCTCGCGCCCCCGAGCGCGGCGAGGGCCCGGGAGCTCGAGGAGAAGACGGAGGCGCCGCGGGTAGAGGGTCCGGTGCAGAGGCCCGAGGCACGCCCGACTGCACCCCGGCCGCTGCCGGTTCGCGTCGAGCTCGATCCGATGGTCGGCCGCGTCGCCGACGACGCGCACCTGCTGCTCGAGCGCCGCGTCCAGGTGGGCCGCGAGCTGCTGCGCCAGGGCCTCGTGCTCGATCGCCGCGCGCTCGAGCGCTGGCTCCAGGAGAAGGCGCTCGGCGACAGCGATCTGGCGCGCGTGGCTCGCCTCCAGTTCGGACCGGCACAGGCGATGCCCGTCCCCGCGGCGGACGGCGCGGTGTATCGCTTCCGCCACCGCTTCGCCGAGCCCTTCGATTCCCTGGCGGCGCAGCTCGAGCTCTCGCCCCTGCAAGGGGTCGGCAGCAGCGGGACGCTCTATGCGCTCGTCGGGCTCGCCATCGCGCTGGCGACCGTCGGCGTGCTGGCCCTGTACCGAATGGTGTCGGTGGTCGTGGCCTTCGCGGAGCGCCGCAACAACTTCGTCGCGGCGGTGACCCACGAGCTGAAGACGCCGCTCACCTCGATCCGCATGTACGCCGAGATGCTGCGCGACGGGCTCGTGCCGGGCGACGCGAAGCGCGCCGAGTACTACCGCACGATCACCGACGAGTCCGAGCGCCTGTCGCGCCTGATCGACAACGTGCTCGAGTTCGCGCGCCTCGAGCGCGGGCGCCGCGAGCTGACGCTCCACGCCGGCCCCGTCGCGCCCGTGCTTGAGGAGGCGGCGGCCCGCCTGCGCACCCACGCGGAGCGCGAGGGCTTCGCGCTCGAGCTGGCGGTCGAGCCCGGCCTTCCGGCGGTGCGCTTCGACCGCGACGCGCTGCTCCAGGTGCTCTTCAACCTGGTCGACAACGCCATGAAGTACGCGCGGGGGACGGGCGTGCGGCGCGTCGTGCTCGAGGCGCGGCGCGCGGGCGACGCCGTCGAGGTCGCGGTGCGCGACTTCGGACCCGGCGTCGCGGCGCGCCACCTCTCGAAGATCTTCGAGCCCTTCTATCGCGGCGAGGACGAGCTCGTCCGCACCACCCAGGGCACGGGGATCGGTCTCGCGCTGGTGCGCGAGCTGTCGACGCGCATGGGCGCGGCGGTGTCGGGCGCGAACGCGGCGGACGGCGGCTTCCGCGTCAGCCTGGCATTCCACCCGGCCGGGGCTGCGTAGCGTCCGAGACCAGCCGCTCGATCTCGTCGCGGATCGCCGCGCGCCGCCGGCGCAGCTCCGCGGCGCGACCCGGCGAGAGCCGCAGCGTGAGCCAGGCGCGCAGCTCGCGGAAGAAGGACTCGTTGCGCTCGTGGAACCGCAGCGCGAACCAGCCCGAGAGCGGCGCCAGCACGAGCACGGCCGCCGCGGCCCGCGGACCGGCGAGCGCCGCCGCCGCGCCCGCCTCGAGCGCCCAGCAGAGCGGCGCCAGGAGCAGGCCGGTCAGCAGCTTGTAGGTGGCGGGCAGGTCGCCTTCGCGGCGGCCGAGGCGGCCGACGAGTCCCGGCACGCGGTAGGGCACGTAGTTCAGCAGCGTGCCGACGGCCGCAACGGGAAGAGCGGCCGCGAGCACGGCCGCACGGCTGCCGACGTAGCGCGCCGCGAGGGGCAGCGGGTAGCGCGCGCTGACCTGATCGTCGCGCAGCCGGCTCGCTTCCAGCCGGGCGTCGTAGTCGCGCACCAGCGCCTCGATGCGGGCGACGCGCTCCGGCTCGCGCTCGAGCGCGGCGGCGTACGCCTCGCCGAAGACCCGGCGCAGCGGGAAACGCTCGCCGAGCGCGGCCACGCCCGGCATCTCGCGGGCCGCCTCGGCGTAGAGGTCCGCCGCGCGCGGGTTGAGCTGCCAGTGCTCGAAGCTCGCGAAGTTGAGCGTCACCGCGCGGAGTCCCGCCTCGATGCGCTCCGTGAGCGCGCGCACAGCCTCGCGTTCGTCCCGGGCCGCCTGCGCGAGCTCCGACGCCGGATCGAGCGGATCGCCGACCACGAGCAGCGCGCGCGAGCGGAAGGTGGCCTTGTCCTCGAAGCAGAGCCCCACCGGAACGATGCGCAGCCCGAGCGGGCCGCGGCTGCGCTCGGCGCCGAGCGCGATGCGCGCGGCGCCGGTCTTCAGGGGCTGGAGCGCCGGCGCGTGGTACGAGATGCCCTCCGGAAACAGCGCGATGGCGCCGCCCGCGGCGAGCTCGTCGAAGCAGCGCGCGAAGGTCTCGTCGTTGCTCGCGGGCTCCGCGCCGTCCTGGCGCCGGAACACGGGAATCGCGTCGGCGAGCGCGAGCAGCGGGCGCACCGCGAGATTGCTCCAGAGCGTGTGCTTGGCGAGGAAGCGCGCGCCGCGGGGCAGGCGTGCGAGCAGGAGCAGCGGATCGATCAGGCTGTTGCCGTGGTTCGCGACGAAGACCAGCGGCCCGCGCAGCGGCACCCGCTCGCCGCCCGTCAGCTCGACGCTGCGGAAGAAGACCGCCGCGAGCAGCCGCGCGAGGCGCACCGCGCCCTGGCCGCGCGCAGCGCTCACGGCGTCGCTCCGGACTCGCGCACGCCCACCTCCCGCTCCCGCCCATGGGGTCACCGGCGGGGCCCCCGGAGCCTGCCACAGACCCGAAGAAGGAATGTGGTCGTCGTCTTCGAGGAGTAGGATGCCAGTCCGATGGACCCGCTCGAATCGGCCCCTGCTCCGCGGATCGCCGTGGTGATCCCCTGCTACGACGAGGCCGCGACGATCCGCAAGGTCGTCGAGGACTTCCGCAAGGCGCTCCCCGAGGCGGACGTCTGGGTCTTCGACAACAACTCGCGCGACGAGAGCGCCGCGATCGCCGAGGCTGCCGGCGCCCGCGTGGTCCGCTCGCCGCTCCAGGGCAAGGGCCACGTGGTGCGACACATGGCGGACGTCGTCGACGCGGATCTCTACGTGCTCGTCGACGGCGACGACACCTACCCCGCGGACGCCGCCCCCGAGATGGTGCAGCGCGCGCAGCGCGAGGGGCTCGACATGCTGGTCGGCGCGCGGCTCGAGGAGTTCGAGGCCGGCGCCTTCCGCCCCTTCCACCGCGCGGGCAACCAGTTGATCTCCTGGCTGATCCGCATGCTCTTCCGCACGCGCCTGCGCGACGTGCTCTCGGGCTACCGCGTGCTGTCGCGGACCTTCGTCGACCTCGTGCGCCTGCGCCGCCCGGGCTTCGAGGTGGAGACGGAGATGACGCTGCAGGCGCTGACCAAGCGCCTGCGCGTCGCGGAGATGCCGGTGCACTACGGGCGGCGCCCGCAGGGCAGCGAGTCGAAGCTCGACACCTGGAGCGACGGCTTCCTGATCGCGCGCTGCATCCTCATGCTCTTCAAGGACTACAAGCCCCTCGTCTTCTTCTCGTCTCTCGCAGGGCTGCTCGCCCTCGCGGCGCTGATCGCGGGCAGCGCGCCGGTGCGCGACTTCATCGAGATCCGCTACGTGCTGCACGTGCCGCGCGCGATCCTCGCCGCCGGGCTCGGTATCCTCTCCATCATCTTCCTCACGGCGGGGCTGATCCTCGACACGATCGCCAGGTTCCACGAGGAGACCCTCGACCTGTGGAGGCGCAGCTTCCGGGACGGTCGTTAGGTGTCGGTCGTCTCCCGAACCTTCCCGGCGCCGGGCCTCCGAGGGGCGCTGGACGAGGCGCCTCGCTACCAGCGCTTCCTCGTCGACGCGCTCTCGGTCTGGGGCCGCGACGCGGGGCGGCTGCTCGACTTCGGCGCGGGCAGGGGCCGCGTCGCCGGCGCGCTGCGCGAGCGGGGCTTCGACGTCGCGGCCATCGAGCCCGACGCGTCGCTGCGCGAGGCGATCCGGGCGCGCGGCGTCCCGGTCGGCAAGTCCCTCGAGGTGCTCGGCGAGGAGCGCTTCGGCGGGATCTACTCGATCGACGCGCTGGCGCGCGTCGAAGACGACGCCGCGCTGCTCGCGGCGTGGCGCGAGCGGCTCGTGCCGGGCGGCAGGCTCTTCGTCGGCGTGCCGGCCTTCCCGATCCTCTACTCCGCCGTCGACGCGCGCCTCGGCCGCCTGCGGCGCTATCGGCGCGCGGGGCTCGTCGCCGCCGTGTGCGCCGCGGGCTTCCGCGTGGTGCGCGTGCGCCACGTGGACAGCCTCGGCTTCCTGGTGGCGCTCGCCTCCGAGGCCTTCGGAGGTCGGCGCGGCGCACCCGATGCGGCCGCCGCGCGCCTCTACGACCGCGCGGTCTTTCCGATCTCGCGCGCGCTCGATGCGGTCACCGGCGGCCTGTTCGGCAAGGAGCTGTACTGCGAGGCGCTGCGCAGCGACTAGCCGGTTATTCCGCCCGCTCGAGGAGCAGGTTCACGAAGAGGCCGCCGCCGAGGGCGTTCTCCAGGCGCAGCAGGAGCGAGGTCAGCGAGGTGAGCCAGGCGCTGCCATCCATGCGCCCGCGCGCGAGGCGGTCGAACCAGAGCGCCTGGATGCGCAGCCCGGCGGCGCCCGCCGCGCGCTCGAGGCTCTCGCGCGTGAAGAAGACCGCGTGGTGCGCCTCGTGCGTGCGTCGCACCGGCTGGCGCAGCCGCCCGGCCGAGAGCCGGTAGCTCCAGCGCCCGAGGGCCGGCACGAGACTGTGTTCGTGGATCGTCTGCACGTAGAGGACGCCGCGCGGTGCGAGCCGCGCGGCGAGCGCGGCGAGCAGGCGCGCCGGCGCGGGCACGTGCTCGAAGACGTCCCAGAGCGTGATCAGGTCGAAGGGACCCTCGACACTCGAGAGCGACGCCAGCGCGTCCCCCGTGACGATCCGCGCGCCGGGATCGCGCGCGCGCGCCGCGGCGGCGCGCGCGGGGTCGAGCTCGACGCCCACGCGGCGCAGGCTCGGATCGCGCGCGGCGAGGAAGGCCAGGAACTCGCCCGTGCCGGCGCCGACATCGAGCGCGCTGCGCAGCGGCGCGCCTCGCTCTGCGAGGCGCGCCAGCAGCCGCTCCCACTTGTCGCGGTCGAGCGCGGCATTCTCGAAGTACTGCGTCGGCACGAAGGAGGTCGCGGCCCCGCGCGCGAGGGCGTCGCTCGACCAGGCCCCGCAATCCGGGCAGCGGAAGAGCGCGAAGGGACCCGCGTCGATGCGTCGCTGCGCCCGCGTCTCGCACACCGGGCAGGCGTCGCCGCCCTCGGTGACCAGACGCGCGGCCGTCGGCCCTTGTGCGGACATGGCCCTAGCCCTGATCCGAGATTCGCGGCACGCGATCTCGGGTGGCCGACGGGCTCCTCGGGTGGCGCCCTCGCGTCATGGCTCGGCCGCGATCCACCACGGAGGTGAAAGCGAAGGCCGAGCGCGGCCTGCGCTCGACTTCCGCTCGGGCGCCCCCCCACCGTCGCCCGCCGGGCGGGCGCGTCGCGGGGAATGTCGGATCAGGGCTGGTGTGCCGGCTCCGCATCGATCAGAGAGTACGCCGTCATCGCCTCGCTCTCGTCGAGCAGGCGGAGCGGAGCGTCCGGTGCGTTCGCGGCGACCTCGAAGCGGCGCAGTGCGAGCCGGGCGTGCGCGAGGCCGCCGGGGTGGTGGATCACGAGGGTGGTGAAGCCCAGCTCGCGCAGGGCCCGGACCGACTCGCGTTCGGGCAGGCCCGCGGCCACCTGCTCCAGCCGCTCGCGCCCCGGCGGGATGAACGAGCCGAAGCAGGCGGACGTCGGGCGGCCGTGCCAGGCGGAGAGCAGGATGCGATCCGGCCCGGCGAAAGTGGGGACTCGCGCAGTCCCGTCGAGCGGCAGCTCGAGGAGGGGGCCCGCGTCGCGCATCGATGCGAGCCGCTCGAAGAAGGCGATGCTCCCCGGATCCGGATGGACCGCCTCGTAGGTCCAGCGATACGCGGGCGCGGCGCCGAGCAGCGGCACGCCGAAGCAGGCGGCGAATGCCGACGCGATCGCCGCGCCCGAGACCCACGCCCCGCGCCGGCCCGCGAGCCGGATCAGCGCCGCGGTGCCCGCTCCGGCGAGGATGCAGAGCACGCCCTGGACGCCCGCGGCGAGCCGGAGGACTCCGCGCACGGCATCGAGGCCCGGCAGGATGCGTGCGAGCGCCGCATAGGGGTCGAAGTCCGGGACGGGGAGGCCGAGGTCCCGGAGACGCAGCGCCGTGTCGGGCCCGGCGGCGACGAACGCCACGAGCGCAGCGCCGGCCGCCAGCGGCAGGCGCGGGTCGCCGCGGAGCTGCGCCAGGCCGAGTCGGCGCGGTGCCGCGAGTCCGACCGCCGCGAGGGCGAGCAGCAGCCAGCCCGGGAAGAGCCCCGCGCCGGGCGCATAGAGCGCCCACGTCGCATAGCCGACCTGCTCGCGGCTGCCGATCTGCGCTCCGTGCCGCGCCTCGAGATAGGGGCCGAGCACGAGCGCCGCAGCGAGGGCGACGAGGACTCCCGCGAGGGCGAGCTGCGCGAGCGGCAGGCGCGGCCGGCCGCGCCGCAGCGCGAGCCACGCCGCGAAGGGCGGGGTGAGCAGCGCCGCGGCCAGCAGGGGATAGAAGCTCGTGGCGACCTGCATCGACGTGGCCGCCGCGAAGCCCAGCGCGTCGCGCCAGCGGCCGCGCTCGCACAGCCGCTCCGCGAAGTAGAGCGCGAACACCATCCCGGTGGTGTCCCACTCGGTCGGGTGCGTGATGTTGCCGAGCCGCATCGGGTGGAAGGCCGACAGCAGGCCCGCGACGAGGCCAGCCGCGCGCTGACCCGTCCAGCGGCTCACGAGGAGGACCATCGCGAGCGCCGCGATCGCGCTCTGCAGCGCGAGCGTCGCGTTGTAGATCGCGATCGGGTTGCGGGTCACGAGCGACGCGGGGATCGCCAGGATCCCCATCGAGATCATCGGGATGCCGAACGTGAGGGAGCGCTTCTCCGGGTAGCAGTGCTCGGTGTCGAAGAGGCGCCAGGGGCGGTGCCAGAGCGTGCGCGCGTGGCGCGCCACGAGCCAGGCCTCGTAGGTCACGTCGGCGCGGCTGAACAGCGTCAGTCGATAGTCCGGCAGATCGCGCACGGCCGTCGCGGGCAGCCCGTCGCCCGCTCCCTGCCGCCAGACCTCGCCGTAGGTCGCGACGAGGGCCGCCGCGATCGCGAGCGCGACGCCGAGCCGCTTCCACGGCGCGGGATCCGGCGTCCGCAGCGCCGTCACCTCGCCGGCTCGTCGAGCAGCGCGTAGGCGCTCATCTCTCCGATCCGCTGGAGCATCCGAAGCGGCGGGTCCGGCTCGTTCGCGGCGCTGTCGAGGGTCGCCAGCAGCGGCGGGGCGTTCAGGACGCCATTCGGGTGGTGGATCACGATCGTGGTGAAGCCCTGCTCGCGGAGCGCCCGGATCGACTCGCGCGTCGGCAGGTACGCGACCAGGGACTCCAGCGCCTTGCGTCCCGGCGGCACGAACGAGCCGAAACACGCGGAGGTGCGGCGGCCGTGCCAGCCGGAGAGCAGGATCCGCGAAGGTCCGTAGAAGAACCACGTCTCGGACGCGCTGAAGTCGAGGGGCAGCTCGAGCAGCGCACCGCGATTGCCCTGTGCGGCGAGAGCCTCGAAGAACTCGATCGAGGCGGGGCTCGGCGCGATCGGCTCCAGGGTCCAGCGCAGCGGGCCGACGCCGAGCGGAGGCCCGTGGAAGCAGACCGCGAAGGCCAGCGCGACGAGCGCGATCGCGGCGCCGAGCGCGCGGCGGCCGGCGTAGGCGATCGCGCTGGCGACCCCGGCTCCGGCGAGCACGCACGCGACCATGTGCACCGCCGCCGAGAGCCGCGCGATGGCGCGCACCGAGTCGAGCCCCGGGATCCATTCCGCCAGCCCCGCGTAGGGATCGAAGCCGGGGACCGGCAGCCCGAGCTGCGTCAGCAATGCCGCGGTCGCGGGACCCGCGGCGACGAACGCGACGAGCGCGGCGCCGGCGAGCAGGGCGGGGCGCGGATCCCCGGCGACCCTCGACAGGGCGACGTGCTTCGGTGTCATCACGCCGAAGAGCGCGGCCGCGAGCAGCGCGCCGCCGAGGAAGAACGGGCCGCCGGGCAGATACATCGGCCAGCCCGCGAAGAAGAAGGCGTCCCGCGCGTGGATCCGGGCGCTCTCGCGGGCGCCGAGGTACGGACCCATCAGGACGGCGGTGGCCAGCGCGACGCAGGCGGCGACACAGGCGAGCTGCGCGGCCGTCACGCGACGCGGCGCACGGCGCAGCAGCAGCCAGGCGCCGAGCGGCACCGCGAGCAGCGTTGCCGCGAGCAGGCTGTAGAAGCTGGTGGCCACCAGCATCGCGCCCGACGCGCCGAGACCCGCGGCGTCGCGCCAGCGCCCGTGCGCGAAGAGGCGCTCCGCGAAGTAGAGCAGGAACACGGTCCACGTGCTGTCCCACTCGGCCGGGTGGGTGATGTTGCCGAGCCGCATCGGATGGAAGGCGAACAGCAGCGCCGCGACGAGGCCCGCCGCGCGCTGCCCCGTCCAGGATGCGACCAGCAGGTACATCGCCAGCGCGGCGAGGCCGCTCCACATCACGAGCGCCGCGTTGTAGACGGCGATCGGGCTCTGCGTCCACGGCGCGGCCGGCATCGCCAGGACGCCGAGAGCGATCATCGGGATGCCGAAGACCAGGGAATGCGGCTCCGGCGCGCAGTGCTCCGTCTCGAAGAGGCGCCAGGGCCGCGAGCCCAGCACGCGCGCCTGCCTCGCGACGAGCCAGCTCTCGAAGGTCACGTCCTCGACGGCGACCGGCCGGAGTCCCACATCGAAGCCGTCGAGCGTGAGCGGCACGACCCGCGTCGCGCCGGAGAGCCAGATCTCTCCGTGTGCCAGCGCGAGTGCCGCGGCCAGCACCAGGAGCACCGCCGCCCGCGCGAGGGCGCGCGGCGCTCCGGCGACGGGTGCGGGCGCGCGCGCCGGCGCGCTCTCGACGGGGCCCGCCGTCACCGCGGCTCCGCGCCTGGCGCCTCGCCGACGTCGACCACGCCCACCGCGGCGTGCAGCGCGGGGGCGACGACGCGCCGATCGTCCGACATCAACCGCGCAGGAGCGACCGGCACGAAGAGGGCTTCGAATGCCGGGACGAGGCTGGAACGCAGGAACGAGGTGGGAAACGAATGGAGGGTATAGAGAGTCTCCGGGTCGAGCGGAGCGCCTTCCGGGAACCCGATCCGCTCGTGAGGCGCGAGCCCGGCGATCAGGTCGTAGATCGCGCGATTCGGCTCGAACATCGCCGCGTCGTGGCGCCTCGAGTCGACGACTGCAGAGAGGGCGACGCCGTGGACGACCGCTGCGAAGGCGAGGCCCGCGAGGGCGGCCGGTGTTCCGCGGAGCGAGGGGGCGACGCGCGCGAGACCCCGCTGCGCCAGGTCGCCGAAGAAGACCGCGACCCACGCCAGGGGCAGGAAGAAGTAGTGGAACGGGAGGAAGCTGCGCTCGAGGATCACGCGCTCCGCGAAGAACAGCAGCGCGAAGCCCGCATACGCCGACGTCCACGCGGCGCGGGAGCGCAGGGCGACGTTCCGGCGCAGGAACAGGACACAGCCCGCGATCCCGAGCGCGACGAACGGAAGCTCACAGAGCAGGAACGCGCCCTGGGGCGAGAACGGCGCGAGCTTCCAGGTGCCCGCCTTCAGGGCCGCGCCGCTCGCGATCGTGCGCCAGATCATGATGAAGGCGCGCCAGTTGATCCACTGGGAATAGCCGAGGACGAGCGCGCCGCTCACCGCGAGCAGACCTAGCGACGCGAGGATCCGCGTGCGCCCC
>Ga0335070_10003449_pt1 | contig 18475 bp, 14 predicted proteins | sample Lox_Sample_13_FD_206722 | JGI IMG/M metagenome (GOLD analysis project Ga0335070, IMG submission 206722) | Soil microbial communities from Loxahatchee National Wildlife Refuge, Florida, United States - Lox_Sample_1.3 | ecosystem: Environmental > Terrestrial > Soil > Wetlands | place: USA...
AGGCTGTACCATCCCCAGCCATTGATCACGGCCGAGGCGGTACCCTTCACGCTCGCTCCAGTTCACTGAATTCATGACATCCTTCATGAGCACATGGTGAATTTACACCATTGACTGAGACACTAACGATTTTCGCCCAGATATGGCGGTCAAAACGAGTTTGTTTTACAGCCACTGCGTAAGGTGAATTAATAATTAACCCGAGTATGGATAAGATAAAACGCCACTATCAGACAGGATTGAACCTTTTCTTGGCCGCTCTGAGCTTGCCGTCTCGCACCGGCGTGCCGCCGGTGTTCGCCTGTCCTGGCCGGTCAGGCCGGGGCGGCACGAAAGGTGTCGAAGGGCAATTGGAATAAAAATCCAGGCCATCAGGTTGGGCTTCGACGGGCTCAGCCCAACCAAATCAGTGATCCATAATTGACATTAATTTAGGAAACCGGACGAGAAGACTGCAATTTGACTCTCCTTGGAAATCGTGTATAATCTTTAATGCTCTGCTTCCTGGTGTTTTGCCGCCTACGAAGTCTGGCTTTAGATTGCATACAACCCAATGTGGCAAAGGACATAGTGCATGCCCGCTCCCTTACTTGATGTGCAGGGGCTAGAGACACAATTCAAAACTCCCGATGGAATAGTTCATGCTGTCAATGGTGTTTCCTTCATCCTGAAAGAAGGAGAAACGCTTGGAATCGTGGGGGAAAGCGGCTGCGGTAAAAGCGTAACGATGCTTTCTGTCCTGCGCCTGATCCAGATGCCGCCCGGCAGGATCGTGGCCGGCAAGGCTTTGTTCCACGAACAAGATCTGCTGAAGATGTCAACGGAGGAAATCCGCCATGTGCGCGGGGCGCAGATGGCGATGATCTTCCAGGATCCGATGACCTCGCTAAATCCGGTGCTGACGATCAGCCGCCAAATGGAGGAGCCGTTGATGCTCCACCTGGGCATGACCAAGCAGCAGGCCAAGTCACGGGCGGCCGAGCTGCTCGGCATGGTGGGCATCCCGAACGCCAAAGAGCGCTTGAAGGACTACCCGCACCAGTTCTCGGGCGGTATGCGCCAACGGGTGATGATCGCCATGGCACTGTCCTGCGACCCCCAGGTGCTCATCGCCGACGAGCCGACGACAGCCCTGGACGTGACCATTCAGGCACAGATCATCGAGCTGGTGAAACGCCTGCGCGACGAATTGGGCATGGCCATTATCTGGATCACGCACGACTTGGGGGTCATCGCCGGCCTGGCGCAGCGAGTGTCGGTGATGTATGGGGGCTACATCATTGAAGAGGCTGTTGTCAAAGAGCTTTACGCCAACCCGCAACATCCTTACACCATTGGATTGCTCGGCAGCCTGCCTCGTCTGGACAGTGACAAGCACCATCGCTTATTCTCGATTGAGGGTTTGCCCCCGGTCCTTTATGAAAAACCGGCGGCTTGTCCCTTCGCACCGCGCTGCAAGTGGGCCATGGAACGCTGTTGGAAGGAGAATCCTGTCTTGGAAGAGGTTGCTCCTGACCACCGCGTGGCCTGCTGGGTCGACATCAAAACCGGGAGAAGCCGCTGATGGAAGAGAAGAAAAACGAGGTTTTGCTGCGCGTGGAAGACCTGGTCATGCACTTCCCCATCTATCGCGGTGTGATCCGCCGCCAGGTGGGGGCGGTCCACGCGGTCGACGGAGTGTCGTTCAGCATCAAGCGCGGTGAGACCCTGGGCCTGGTCGGGGAGTCGGGATGTGGGAAGTCGACCACCGGGCGCACGATCTTGCAGCTCTACAAACCGACCGCCGGTCACGTTTACTATGAAGACACAGACCTGACCATGCTCAAACGGGAAGAGATGCGCTTCATGCGCCGGGAGATGCAAATGATCTTCCAGGACCCGTACGCCAGCCTGAACCCGCGCATGACCGTCGGGGAGATCATCGGCGAACCGCTGATGGTGCATGGAGTGGCCAGCGGGAAGGAGATCCAGCAGGTGGTGGCACACCTGCTCGAGCTGGTGAAGATGGAGCCGGCCTTCGCCAGCCGCTATCCCCACGAGTTCTCCGGTGGGCAGCGCCAGCGCATCGGCGTGGCGCGTGCCCTGGCACTGCAGCCCTCCCTGATCATTTGCGACGAGCCCATCTCGGCTTTGGACGTCTCGATCCAGGCCCAGGTGGTCAACCTGCTGGAGGACCTGCAGGCGCAGTTCAACCTGACCTACCTGTTCATCGCCCACGACCTGTCGATGGTGCGTCACATCAGCACGCGCGTGGCGGTGATGTACCTGGGCGTCATCGTCGAGATCGCCGATCGGGTCGACCTGTACGATAACCCCCTGCATCCATACACCCAGGCCTTGCTTTCCGCGGTCCCGATTCCCGACCCGGTCACGGATGCGAAACGCCAGCGCCGGGTCCTGGAAGGCGACGTCCCCTCACCGGTCGACCCGCCCTCCGGCTGCCGTTTTCGGACGCGCTGCTGGCTGGCCGACAAGATCTGTGCGGATCAGCGGCCGGAGTTTCGCGAAATTACCCGCAATCACTTCGTTGCCTGTCACATGGTTAAAGCCTAAACAAAAAGGAGGTGAGCCCCTGACACTATAGTGATTCCTTTGGTATGTGTGTTCTATCCACTTTCACCATTTCATTAGCAGAGGAGAAGAAACATGCGTAAGCTGTTAGTTGTTCTAAGCTTTTTGGTTGTTGCGAGCATGCTGCTCACTGGTTGCGGCCCCAAGCCGGCCGCCACCGCAGCCCCCACTTCAGCCGCCACCGCAGCCGCCACCGAGGCTCCCACTGCGGCCCCCACCGCAGCACCCAACCCATACATCGGGTCCGGCAAGCTGGATGGCAACGGCATTCCCCCGGATTTCTTCTCGGATGTCCACATCCGCAAGGCGTTTGCTTACTCCTTCGACTGGGACACCTTCATCAAGGATGTCTATAAGGGCGAAGCCGTCCAGTCTCTGGAAATCCCGCTGCCGGGCATGCCCGGTTACGATGCCAATGCCCCGCACTACACCATGGACTTGGCCAAGGCAGCCGATGAGTTCAAGGCTTCCACGCTCAAGTCCCCGGACGGCAAGTCGGTGTGGGACGTCGGCTTCCGTGTCCAGATGCTGTACAACCAGGGCAACACCACCCGCCAGACTACCGCCGAAATCCTGGCCGGCAACCTGGCACAGATCAATCCGAAATTCGTGGTCGAGATCCTCGGCCTGCCCTGGCCGGCTTACCTGCAAGCTCAGCGCGCCCATCAAATCCCGCTCATGACCGGCGGCTGGTTGGAAGACATCCACGATCCGAACAACTGGTACCAGCCCTATACGCTGGGCACCTATGGCGGCCGCCAGGGTCTACCCGACGACCTGAAAGCCCAGATCAAGCCCTTGCTGGATGCGGGCACGGCCTCGGCCGATCCGGCCGTCCGCGCACAAGCTTACTACAAGGTCAACCAGCTGTACTATGACCAGGCTATCGGCATTCCGATCGTGCTGCAAACCGCACATGGCTTCCAGCAGAACTGGGTGCAGGGCCGCCTCTTCAACCCGATCTTCTCGAACATCTACTATTACACGATTTCCAAGAACGGCGGCAAGGATCCAACCACCCTCACCTACGCCACGATCGGCGATGCCCTTACCATGGATCCGGCCTGGGCGTATGATACCTCCAGCGCTGAGGTCATCCAGAACGTCTACGAGGGGCTCGTCTTCTACGACGGCGAACAGCCCGCCAAGTTCCGACCCCAGTTGGCCGACTCCTGGGATATCTCTGCAGACCAGAAGACCTTCACCTTCCACTTGCACCCGGGCGTCAAGTTCGCCAACGGCGATGTTATGACCGCCTCGGACGTGGCCTATTCGTTCGAGCGCGGCCTGCTGCAGGGCGGCACCTCCTCCCCGCAGTGGCTGATGAGCCAGGCCTTCCTCGGCTCCTCGATAAGTGATATTGCCGAAGTGGTCGATCCGAGCGGCGCGCTGGACGATGACCGCGAGGGCCTGTCGAAAGCCGATCCGGCCAAGCTGAAGGCCGCCTGCGATCAGGTCGTGGCCGCCTTCAAGGCCGACGATGCCGCCAACACCATCACCATGACTTTGGCGCAGCCGTGGGGCCCATTCCTGCCCACCATCGCCCAAACCTGGGGTTCCGTTATGGACAAGAAGTGGGTGGTTGAAAATAAAGCCTGGGACGGCTCCTGCGACACCTGGCAGAACTACTACAGCGTGACGGACGAGACTGACCCGCTCTCCAAGATCATGAACGGCACCGGCCCCTTCGTGCTGGATCACTGGACGCCGGGCCAGGAGATCGTTTTGGCCCGCAATGACAACTACTGGGGCGGGCCGGCGAACAAGCAGGCCGCCCTGAAGCGCGTCGTCATCCAGGTCATCCCCGAGTGGGGCACGCGCTTTGCCGAGCTGCAGGCTGGTGACGCCGATATCGTCGACGTCCCGGTCGCCAACCGCTCGCAGGCGGACGCACTGGTGGGCGTCGACTGCGTGTGGGACAGCGCAACCAGCGCCTACAAGCCCTGCACGGTGATCGATCCCAAGAAGCCGCTGACCCGCCACATCGGTCAGCCGCAGCTCATCATGGACGTCATCCTGCCCAACTTCGCCATCCGCTAGGGTTAACCTAGACCATATCGTTGGTTGTGCGGGGGCCTGTTCCCAGGCCCCCGCACCCTCTGGACAGTTTTGTCCTGCGCAGTGGAATGAATTGCAATTCAATCTACTCCGGACGACAAAACCCGTGAGGTAATCCTATGACCACTTACATCATCCGCCGCTTGCTGCTCGTGCCGCTCTTACTGTTTGGGGTTACGGTGCTGATCTTTGCTATGCTGCAATTCCTGTCGCCGGTCGAGCGTTCGGCCCTGTATGTGCGGGATATTCCTAAAAACCAGAACGCCATCGACGGTATTATAAAAAAGTATGGTTTGGACCAGCCCATCTATGTGCAGTACTGGAGATGGATGGTAGGGCAGGTCGATCCATTGACCCACAAAAGGATTGGCGGGATTCTCTTTGGGGATTTTGGCTACTCGCGCACCGCCTCCCAGCCGGTTGTACAGTTAATCCGCACCCGCTTCCCCAACACTCTCGATCTCACCCTGTGGGCGGTCGCCCCGGTGATCCTGGTGGGCATCTGGCTGGGCGTGGCGGCAGCGGTCCACCAGAACGGGTTCATTGACCAGGCAGCCAGGATTTTCAGCATTGTGGGCACCTCTTTCCCGACGTTCGTCTTCGGCCTGCTCATGCTGATGATTTTCTATGCCAACCTGCACTGGCTGCCGCCCGGCCGAATGTCCGATTGGGCGAGCCAGGCTGTTTTCCTGCCCAGTTTCCATCACTATACCTCCCTGCTGACGTTTGACTCGCTGCTCAACGGGCGCTTCGATATTTTTCTGGACGCGCTCCGTCACATGCTTTTGCCGATCTTGACCCTCTCGTACATCAACTGGGCGACCTTCGTGCGCGTGACGCGCTCCTCGATGCTCGAGACCCTGCGCATGGAGTACGTCACCACCGCCCGTGCCAAGGGCCTGCGTGAGCGTGACGTCATCAACAAGCACGCCCGGCCGAATGCCATGATCCCGGTCGTGACCCTGGCCGGCTTCCAGGTGATCGGCCTGCTGGGCGGGGTGGTCATCACCGAGACGGTGTTCAACTATCCGGGCATCGGCGCCGCCGCGGCGAGCGCCGCCGCCCAGCTCGACGTCGTGACGGTCTTGGGGTTTGCGCTCTTCGATGGCCTGATTTTGATCGTGTCCAACCTGGTCGTCGACGTGCTCTATGGCGTCATTGACCCGCGCGTACGTTTATCGTAAGGAGATTCCCGATGGCTGAAACTGGCATTCCTTCCGGTGACAACACCCTGTTGCGTGAAGCCATACCCATCCGTGAGATCGGATGGCTGGAGCGCTTCCTGGGACCGGAGAACTACCGCATCGTTACCGGCCTGCTCAAGACCCCGGCTTCCATCCTGGGATTCATCTTGATTGCGCTGTTCATCTTCATCGCCCTGGCCGCCCCGCTCATTGCCCCGCCGGTTACGCCTGCCAATCCTTACAAAATCCCGCGCGATGGTTTCAGCGCCGAGCCGCGCCCCATGATGTCAGAGTGGCGGGTCCGTCAACCACCGCTGCCTTTCTGGTGGAAACCCATCATGCGAACGGACGCCTGGGTACATATCCTGGGAACCTCCGAAGGCCAGTATGACGTGTTCTACGGCATTATCTGGGGCACGCGCACGGCCTTTAAAACCGGCTTCGTCGTGGTGGTGGCCACCTTCCTGATCGGCGTCATCATCGGCTCGGTCTCGGCTTACTACGGCGGCGCGGTGGACAACGTCATCATGCGCATCGTGGATATCTTCCTGACCCTGCCGTTCATCCTGGCGGCCCTGATCCTGGCGGCCGTGCTCACGCCCAAAATCGGGCAATCCGTGTGGCCTTCAGTCATTGCCCTGATTGCTTTTGGCTGGATGGGTTATTCCCGCATCATCCGCGGCGACATCCTCTCGATCAAGGAGCGCGACTACATCATGGCGGCGCGCGTCATCGGCGTCAAGGACGGGCGCATCCTCTTCCGCCACATCCTGCCGAACGCCATCTTCCCGACCATGGTGCTGGCTTCCCTGGCCATCGGGGATGTGGTGCTCAGTTTCGCCGCCCTCTCCTTCCTGGGCATCGGCACGCCGGTCGGATACGCCGACTGGGGCCAGGTGCTTTCCTTCGCCCGCAACTGGATTGACAGCCTGTCCACCTACTGGTACATCATCATCTGGCCCGGCCTGACTCTGGTGATGTTCGTCATGGGCTGGAACCTGGTCGGCGACGCCCTGCGCGACGTGCTCGACCCGCGTATGCGCGGCAAGACCTAATCGATGCAGCCTCGACCATTTTGCAGTTCTCGCCTGGATGGGAAGCGTTTGCGGATCCCTGCCCCGGGCGGGAACTTTTTTTATCCGCCGGTCGCACCGGCCGCGGAGGGCTTGGAGGCGGTACGGATACCCCTGTTCCCCCCTCTCCGATTCGGGGAGCACCCTTCTGGCGCGCTACGTGAGGGCCATGGCAGGCCTAGAAAAAAGGCGATAAAGGTTTGGTATGAATTGTCCGAAATTCCCGGCTGTACAACCGTGACGCTTACCACGAAGGCACAAAGACACAAAAATTGTCAAGCCCGTTTTCCAAGGAGATAAAGCCTCTTGAAAATTTCGTGTCTCGGTGTCTTCGTGGTGGATATGTATTTCCCACCGGGCGGTTTAAGAAAGCCGCAGCTACCGGGCCCGGAAGGATTCCAATAACACAAAGATGTGTTATGATTTTGCGTAATCGAGCTGTGCGGAGAAGCCTGTGACTGACCAACCCCAACCACTGCTGGAAATCAAGAATTTGAAGACCTATTTCTACACCGAGGACGGTGTGGTGAAAGCCGTCGACGGCGTGGACTTCGAGGTATACCCTGGCGAAGTGCTCGGATTGGTGGGCGAGTCGGGCTGCGGTAAAAGTGTCACCCTGCTCTCCGCCATGCGCCTGATCAGCAACCCCGGAAAAATCGTCGCGGGGGAAATCGTCTTTGACGGCCAGGACCTGTTGAAATTGACCGAGGCGGAGATGACCCATGTGCGCGGCAATCGCATTTCCATGATCTTTCAGCAGCCGCAGACGGCCTTGAACCCGGTCTTCAAGGTCGGCGACCAGATCTCCGAGGTGCTCAACATCCATCAAGACCTGGGCAGGGAAGCCGGCAGGAAACGGACCATCGAGCTGCTCAAGATGGTCGGGATCCCGGAGCCTGAGCGCCGGGCCGAATCCTTCCCGCATGAGCTGTCGGGCGGGATGGCGCAGCGCGTCATGATCGCCATGGCACTGGCCTGCATCCCGGAACTGCTCATTGCCGACGAGCCGACCACGGCCCTGGATGTGACCATTCAAGCCCAGATCCTCGACCTGATGCGCGACCTGCGCAATAAGGTGAATGCGTCCGTAATCCTCATCACCCACGACCTGGGAGTGGTGGCCGAAATGGCGGAGCGCGTGGCGGTGATGTATGCCGGCCAGATCGTCGAGCAGACGGATGTCAAGACGTTGTTCGCCAAGCCGCTGCATCCTTACACCCAGGGGCTGATGGGCTCGATCCCGGTCCTGGGGAAGATCAAGGACCAGCTGGATGTCATTCCGGGCAATGTGCCGAACCTGATCGACCTGCCCCCCGGCTGCCGCTTCGCTCCCCGCTGCCGGGCGCGGATCAACTATCAGCTGCCGATTTGTACCGAATCCGAACCGGCCTTGACCGAAGCCGCCCCTGGGCACAGCGTGCGCTGCTGGCTTTACCAGGACGCGCAGGACCACCGAGCACCTCTGGCCTACGGCGGCAGGAGATAGGGCGGGCCGTTCCCGGTGTGCAGTTTCATCCTATCAATCCAGATGGAGTGACCATCCATGAGTGCAACGGTGACTAAAAGCAGCGCCCCGAAAGACCTGGTCGTCGTCAAGAACCTGGTCACCTATTTCCCCGTGCGCGCCGGTCTGCTGCAGCGCACCGTCGCCTGGGTGCAGGCGGTGGATGACATCTCCTTCGCCGTAAGGGAGGGGGAAACGATGGGCCTGGTGGGCGAATCCGGCTGCGGCAAGACCACCGTCGGCCGCTCGATCCTGCGCCTGATCGAGCCCACGCGCGGCGAGGTGTCCTTCGACGGGACGGACGTCCTGAGTCTCAGAGGCCGCGCCCTGAAGGCCATGCGCCGCAACATGCAGATCATCTTCCAGGATCCTTACGCCTCCCTGGACCCGCGCATGCCGATCGGCGAATCGGTCATGGAGGGCCTGAACGTCCACGGCATCGGCACGCACCAGGAACGCTTCGAGATCATGATGGACACCTTGAAAAAGGTCGGCCTGGAGAACTATCACGCCCGACGCTACCCGCATGAATTCTCGGGCGGGCAGCGCCAGCGCATCGGCATCGCCCGCGCCCTGGCGCTGCGGCCCAAGTTCATCATTTGTGACGAGCCGGTCTCGGCGTTGGATGTATCCATCCAGTCGCAGGTGTTGAACATCCTGAAGGACCTGCAGCGCGAGTTCGGCCTGACCTACCTGTTCATCGCCCATAACCTGAGCGTGGTGGAACACATCTCGGACCGGGTCATCGTCATGTACCTGGGCAAAATGGTGGAGCTGGCCGACCGGGATGAGCTCTACCGCCGGCCGCTGCATCCCTATACCAAGGCGCTGATGTCGGCCATCCCGATCCCCGACCCGACACTTAAGCGCGAGCGCATCATCCTCAAGGGCGACGTGCCCAGCCCGCTTCACCCGCCCAAGGGCTGCCGCTTCCACCCGCGCTGCCCGGTGGCGATCGACAAATGCTCCGTGGAAGAGCCCGTCTTCCGGGAGGCCGGGCCCGGCCACTGGGTGGCATGCTGGCTCGTGGATTGAATCTTCCTTGAATGGAACCCGTTTTCGCGGCCCCCGCAAACGGGTTCGTTTTTTGGTCTTGTGATAGAATTTATCTAAATGGCATCCCACCGCATCCTGATTGTCGAAGACCAGCGCGAGGTCAGCCGGCTGCTCCGCTCAGCATTGGAGACGCTGGAGCACAAGCTGACGATCGCCGAAATCCCTTCGGGCGAAGAAGCGATTCTGGACAGCTCCCGGAACCAGATCGACCTGCTGGTCTCCGACTATCGCTTGCCGGGCATGTCGGGGATTGAACTGATGCGCAAGGTGCGCGGTCACCACCCGCAGGCAAAGGTCATCCTGATCACCGGACAGACGGACCCCAAGGTGCGCAAGGAGGTTGCCGAGGCCGGCGCCGACGCCTTCTTCATCAAGCCGGTCCCGATGGCCGATTTCCTGGATGCGGTCGAGCGGCACCTGGGCCTGGTCGAGACCATGCTGCCTCCTGAGCCGATTGTCCAGGATGACGAAGAGGTGCGCCGCAGCCTTCCCGACCTGCTGGCCGGCTTGCGCCAGGAGTTGGAGGCGAACGCCGTCCTGCTGTTGAGCGACGACGGCCGCGTCCTGGCCCGCGCCGGCGATCTGCCCGACAGCCGCGCCGAGATCTCCCTGCTCTCCTCCCTGCTTTCCATTTTCAGCGCCAGCCAGAAGATCTCACAGCACCTCGGCCAGAAGGCGACCTCGAACTGGCACATCTTCGATTCGGGGAAACACGACCTCGTCTTTGCCCCGGTGGGTAAGGCCTATGCCATGCTGGTCATCGGGAAGAAGTTGGCGGATGAGAAGCGGCTGCAGCAGACGATCCGCATGTTTATGACCTGCAGGGATGCGATCGAGAAGGTGTTCGGCGAATCGGCCGTCGTGCCCAAGTCGGCCAAGGCTGCCGAGAAGGAAGCTGCCTCACCGCCCCCCACCGAGACCGACGAGAAGAGCGCCAAGGAATTGGAACCGCTGCTCAAGGACTCCAAGAAGAAGCTCAAACCCGAGGAGGTGGATGCCTTCTGGGACAAGGCGGTCCATAAGCATAAAGCTCCGGCCAAGCCCGACATGCTTTCGTACGAGCAGGCCAAGAAGCTCGGCCTGGCCCCCAAGGACGAGCCCTAGCCGGCCCCCGGTCGGCTTGGCGGGGATTGCCCCACTGCACTGCCTGTGATACAATTTCCGCCGCCCTGGGGCGTTGTGCAACGGCAGCACGTCAGCCTTTGGAGCTGATTATCTTGGTTCGAGTCCAGGCGCCCCAGCCTGACTTTCCCGCCCGCAAGCGGGGCTTTTTTTCCGAGGACGGGCCTCGCGCCGCCCCGCTGGCAGCGCCTGGCTCGTTTTTATTCCCCTCATTCCTTGCCCCTCTCCCTTGCCCCCTTCGGGGTGCTTCGCAAGGAGAGGGGTTGGGGTGAGGGAGGTGAGAGTAGGAGATGACCATGAAGACAACCGCCGTGATCCTTGCCGCCGGCCAGGGGACGCGCATGAAGTCCGAGCTGCCCAAGATGCTGCACCCCGTCTGCGGGCAGCCGATGATCGCCCACAGCCTGGCCGCCGCCCGGGATGCCAGCACCGAGAAGCCGGTCGTCGTGATCGGGCACGGGGCAGAAGCGGTGCGCGAGATCCTCGGCGATGCGGCCCGCTGTGTGGTCCAGGAGCCCCAGCTCGGCACCGGACACGCCGTCCGGCAGGCCGAAGCGCTCCTGAAGGGCAAATCCGACCTGGTCCTGGTGACCTACGGCGACATGCCCCTGCTGCGTGCCGAGACCCTCGGCCGCCTGACCGCGGCACAGGAGGAAAACCCCGGGCCGGTCAGCATGCTGACGGTCCGCGCCGCCGACCCGCGCGGCTTCGGACGCGTGCTGCGCGCTCCGGACGGGAGCGTGCAGGCCATCGTCGAGGAGGCCGCCGCCACCCCGGAGCAGCTGCAGATCAACGAGCTCAACGTCGGGGCGTACTGCTTTTCCGCCGCCTGGTTGTGGGAGGCCCTCTCCCGCCTGCCCCTCTCGAAGAAAGGTGAATATTACCTGACCGACACGGTCGCGCTGGCGGTCGAGGCCGGCCTGCCCGTGCAGTCGTTGGTGGCTGGTGATGGGGTCGAGACGATCGGCATCAACACCCGCGTCCACCTGGCCGAGGCCGAGGCGGCCATGCGGGTGCGCATCAACCAGGTCCACATGCTGGCCGGCGTCACCCTGGTGGACCCGGCGGCGACCTACATCGAGGCCGGCGTGACCATCGGCCGCGACACGGTCGTCTGGCCGAACACCTATCTGCGCGGCCGCACCCGCATCGGCGAGGGCTGCATCATCGGCCCGAACACAATCGCCGAGGACTCGTCCATCGGGGATTACTGCGAGGTGCTGGCCAGCGTCCTGGAGGGGGCGGTGGTCGAGGACAACGTCGGCATGGGACCCTTCGCCCGCCTGCGCAAGGGCGCGCACCTGTGCAAGGGCGTCCACATGGGCAACTTCGGCGAGGTCAAGGACTCGACCCTCGGCCCGGGCACCAAGATGGGCCATTTTTCGTACATCGGCAATGCCACCATCGGCCCCAACGTCAACATCGGTGCCGGGACGATCACCTGCAACTACGACGGCGTGCGCAAGAACCCGACCGAGATCGGCGAGGAGGCCTTCATCGGCTCGGACACCATGCTGGTCGCGCCGGTGAAGATCGGGGCGCGCGCCAAGACCGGCGCGGGTGCCGTGGTGACCAAGGACGTGGAAGACGATATGCTGGTGGTGGGCGTGCCCGCCCGGCCGATCAAGAAACTGGAGCGGTCCAAAAAAGAAACGCCGCACAAGGTCCGCCGCCCGCGGGGTAACTAGGAAACCCCTGTGCAGAAAAGGTGAATTTATGATTCGCTTGACCGACGAAGAACGCCGTCACCTGCTCGACCTGGCGAATGAAGCCCGCCGCCGGGCGCACGCCCCCTACTCCAACTATTTCGTGGGGGCGGCGCTGCGCACCCGTTCCGGGCGGCTCTTCACCGGCTGCAACGTGGAGAGCGCCGCCTACCCGACCAGCATGTGTGCCGAGCGCGTCGCCATCTTCAAGGCAGTCTCGGAGGGCGAGAAGGAGTTCGACGTCATCGCCGTGGTCACCTCGAACGGCGGCTCGCCGTGCGGCGGCTGTCGCCAGGTCATGGCGGAGTTCGGCCTGGACACGGTGGTGCTGATCGGCGACGGCGACGGCCGCCTGGTGCAGGAGACCACCGTCGGCGGGCTGCTGCCGGGGGCCTTCACTCCCGAATCTTTGAAACGGTAGGGGCACGACATGTCGTGCCCCTACGACACGATATGACCGAACAACGTTCCTTTCGCCTCGAAGCCGTCGTCCTGCGCCACGCCGATTGGGGCGAGGCCGACCGCATGCTTACGCTGTACGCGCGCGAGCGCGGCAAGCTGCGCGCCGTGGCCAAGGGGGCGCGCAAGGTGCGCTCGCGCAAGGCCGGACACCTGGAACCGTTCACGCGCGTGACCCTGCAGCTCGCCAAGGGCCGCGACCTGCTCATCGTCACCCAGGCCGAGACCCTGGACGCCTACCTGCCGCTGCGCGGGGACCTGGTCAAGACGAGCTACGCCTCCTACGCCGTCGAGCTGCTCGACCGCTTCACCTACGAGGATGAGGGGGAAAACACCGCCATCTTCCGCCTGCTGACCGAGACCCTCGGCCGCATCGCCGCCCAGGCGGACCCCTGGCTGGCCCTCCGCTTTTACGAAGTGCGCCTGCTGGATTTCCTCGGCTACCGCCCGCAGCTCTTCGAATGTGCCAACTGCGGTCAGCCCATCCAGGCCGTGGACCAGTTCTTCTCGCCCGCCCAGGGCGGGGTGCTGTGTCCCCGCTGCGGTGCCGGGCTGCCGGGTGCCTGGCCGGTCTCGGTGGAGGCGCTCAAATACCTGCGCCACTTCCAGCGCAGCGACTACGCCGGTGCCCAGCGGGCGCGCCCGGCCCCGCAGGTCCGCGACGAGGTCGAGGCGCTCGTGCAGCGCTATGTCACCTACCTGCTAGAACGCGAGCTAAATTCCCCCGGTTTCATCCGACAAATCAAGGCTTAGCTGCGCCTCTCCTGGCGCGCCGCCCAGCCGATCATGAACCTTTGCATGATCCAGGTGATGGCCCAGCCCAGCCGCCTCCAGGCCAACCGCTGGACCCACGGCCAGCGCAGGCGGTAGAAGAAGCGCGCCCACCACGTGCGCCGGCGCAGGGACTTGCCCATCTCGGAGCGCAAAATGGCGGATGGGTAAGATTGGAAGGAGAAGTCCTGGCGCGTGAAGGCGTCGAGGATGGCCAGGGCGGCAAGCCTGCCGTAGCCCAGGGCGATGCTGATGCCCTCGCCGAACAGGGCGTCGGCGCCGGCGGCGTCGCCGGCCAGCAGGATGTGGGGGGCTGAAAACTGGCTTTTGGCCTCGAACCAGCGCAGCGGATGGCCCTCCAGCCTGTAATCGCCCAACTCATAGCCGTGGCGCCTGAACTCGTCCGCCAGGGCGGCGCGCAGGGGAATGGCATCCGGGACGGACTGCACGTTGCTGTCGTAGACGCCGCGCACGCGCACCGGTTTTCCGCCTTCGAGGGCGGGGAAATCCCAGGAGTATCCCAGGATGCCCTGCGGGACGTAGACGAAATCGAAATACGAATCAGCCTGCACGTGGAAGGAACGCTCCGGCCGCGGCTCGGTGACGATCTCCAGCAGGCGGGCGGTGTGCGCCTCCTCGCGCGTCACCACGGCGCGCCGCACGACGCCTTTCGAGCCGTCCGCCCCGACCACCACCTGTGCCCGGAACGTGCCCGCCTCGGCCTCGACGGTCACGCCCTCGCTCCCGGGCGTCACCGATTTGACGGTCACCCCCTCCCTGATCTCCACGCCTCTTTTCCTCGTCTCTTCCGCCAGCCAGGCGTCGAACTCGTGGCGGCGGATGACGCGGAAGGCAAACGCCCTGCCCGGATCGGGACGCATGCGGAACCCCCGCCGGTCGTAGTCGAAGCGCGCCCAGTCCACCTCGACCTGCGGGACCCGGCGCAGGTCCAGGCCCAGGTTCTCCAGGACCACCTCGGCATCCGGGAGCAGCCCGCCGCCGCACAGCTTGTGGCGCGGGTGATGTGCCTTTTCCAGGACCAGCGTGCGCGGGACCAGCTCCGGGGCGAGCTGTGCCAGGTGCAGTGCCGTGGACAGTCCCGCCGGCCCGGCGCCGACGATGAGAATGTCGTATTTGAAAAAGTCATCGTCCATTGAGCACCTATTTTATGTAATCTGGCCCATTTCGACAAGCCGACTCCGAAAAGCAGTTATAATCTGCCCATCCCATGGGAAAATTCTGGACCCTATGACTCAACCCGTCACCTTCCAATCCATCATCCTTAAATTGCAGGAGTTCTGGGCCGCGAAAGGCTTTCTCATCTGGCAGCCCTATTACACCCAGGTCGGCGCCGGGACGATGAACCCGGCCACCTTCCTGCGCGTGCTGGGCCCGGAACCGTGGAACGTGGCTTACGTCGAGCCCTCCGTCCGCCCGGACGACGGGCGCTACGGCGAGAACCCCAACCGCTTCCAGATGCACTACCAGTTCCAGGTCATCCTGAAGCCCGACCCCGGCAACCCGGTGGAGCTCTACCTGGAGTCCCTCGAAGCCTTGGGCATCGACCCGCGCAAGCACGACATCCGCCTGGTGGAGGACAACTGGGAGCAGCTGGCCATCTCGGCCTGGGGCCTGGGCTGGGAGATCTGGCTGGACGGGCAGGAGATCACCCAGTTCACCTACTTCCAGCAGGTCGGCGGGCAGAGCCTCGACCCGGTGGCGGTGGAGATCACCTACGGCCTGGACCGCATCCTGATCGCCCTCAACAATGCGCCCGCCATCTGGGACGAGCCCTGGAACGAGACCGTCACGTACGGCGAAGTGCGCCGCCAGGAAGAGTTCGAGCACAGCAAGTATTATTACGACGTGGCCGACGTCGACCGCCTGCGCCAGATGTACGACCTCTACCGGGCCGAGGCGGAAGCCTGCCTGGCCCAGGGGCTGGTCGTACCGGCGCACGACTACGTGCTCAAGTGCTCGCACGCCTTTGGCAGCCTGGACGCGCGCGGCGCCATCGGCGTGACCGAGCGCCAGGCCTGCTTCAGCCAGATGCGCGATCTGGCCCGCCGGGTGGCCGAAACCTACCTCGAGCAGCGCAAGGCGCTGGAGTATCCGCTGTTGAAAGAAGGTAATCAGGGATTAGGCGCTCAGGGCACAGGTGCCCGGGCGACCAGGGAAAAACCTGATTACCTGATTCCTAATTCCCCAAATCCTTTCTTGCTCGAAATCGGCGTCGAGGAAATGCCCGCCGGGGACCTGGACTCCGCCCTGGAGCAACTCCAGAGGAACGTCCCTGCCTGGCTGGACGAGCTTCGCCTGGAGCACGGTGCCGTCACCGTCTCCGGGACCCCGCGCCGGCTGGCCGTTTTCGTCAAGGCGCTCGCCCCGCGGCAGTCCGATCGCGAGGACCTGGTCAAGGGGCCGCCCGCCGAGCGCGCCTTCGGCCCGGACGGCGTCCCGACCCCCGCGGCGATCGGTTTTGCCAAGGGGAAGGGAGTGCTGCCCAAGGACCTGCAGGTCCGCGAGCTGGACGGCGGCAGGTATGCCGTCGCCGTGGTCCGGCAGGCCGGGCGCCCCGCCCCGCAGGTGCTGGCCGAGACCCTTCCGGGGCTGGTGGCGGGGATCAAGTTCGATAAGTCCATGCGCTGGAACGCCAGCAACGTGGCCTTCTCGCGCCCGATCCGCTGGCTGGTCGCCCTGCTGGGCGAGACGGTCGTCCCGTTCGAGTACGCCGGACTGAGGTCCGGGAGGGTGACGAGGGGTTTGCGCCCGTACGGTTCCCCGGAGATCGAAATCCCCTCGGCGGACAGGTATTTCAGTCTCATCAAGAAGGCCGGTATTCTCCTGGACGTCGAGGCACGCAAGTCGGCCATTGCCGACGGGGTCAGGGAGCTGGCCGCCTCGGTCGGCGGGGAGGCGATCATGCCGCCCGAGCTGCTGGCGGAGGTCGCCAACCTGGTGGAAAAACCGACGCCCCTGCTGGCCAGTTTCGCCAAGGAATTCCTGGCCCTGCCCGAGGATGTGCTCATCTCGGTGATGAAGAAGCACCAGAGATATTTCCCCATCCGAGGCAAACGAGCGGACGACCGTCGGCCCCTATTGCCCAACTTTGTGGTCGTGCGCAACGGGGACGCCAAATACCTCGACCTGGTGCGCCAGGGCAACGAGCACGTGGTCGGGGCCCGCTTTGCGGATGCGGATTTCTTCGTGCGCGAGGACCTGAAGCACAAGCTGGAGGATTTCCGCCCGCGCCTGGCGGCGCTGGTCTTCCAGAAGAAGCTGGGCTCGATGCTCGACAAAGCCGAGCGCATCGAGAAACTGGTCAATGCCCTGATCCCGATGTTCGGGCTGGACGGCGACGAGGCGGTCTATGCCCGCCGCGCCGCCCACTTGTGCAAGGCCGACCTGGTGAGCCGCATGGTGGTGGAGATGACCTCGCTGCAGGGCACCATGGGCCGCGAGTACGCCCTGCGCTCGGGCGAGAACCCGGCCGTGGCAGAGGCCATCGCGGAGCAGTACCAGCCCTCCCCGGCGACCAAGCCCGGCCTGGCGGTTGCCCTGGCCGACCGCTTGGATTCGCTGGTTGGCTTGTTTGCCTCCGGCCTGGCGCCCAGCGGGGCCAAGGATCCTTTCGGCCTCCGCCGCGCCGCCCTCGGCCTGGTCCAACCGCTGATCGAGCACAACCTTTCCTTCGATCTGCGCGCGGGGTTGAAAGCCGCCGCCGCCCTCGAGCCGATCCCGGCCGGGGACGAAGTGCAGGCGCAAGTGCTGGAGTTCATCGTCGGGCGCCTGCGCGTGGTGCTGATGGACATGGGCGGCCGGTACGACGTGGTCGACGCGGTCCTGGCGGCCCAGGGTCACGACCCGGCCGCCGCCTCCCGGGCAGTCAAACAGCTCGCCGCCTGGGTGGGGCGAAAGGATTGGAGCACGATCCTGCCGGCGTATGCCCGCTGCGTGCGCATCACGCGCGACCAGGGGACGAGGTTTGAGGTCAAGCCGGGGAATTTCGTCGAAGCCGCCGAGAAGGACCTGTTTGCCGCCCTGCAGAAAGCCGAGGCGGCCCGAGGCGCCCCCGGCTCGGTGGACGATTTCCTGAACGCCTTCGTGCCCATGATCCCGGACGTGAGCGAGTTTTTCGACAAAGTCCTGGTGATGGCCGAGGACCGGCAGCTGCAGGAAAACCGCCTGGGCCTGCTGCAGCGTCTCGCCGCCCTGGCGGACGGTGCCGCCGATCTGTCGAAATTAGAAGGATTTTAAGTTCGGGAAGACGAGCGATCCCGGTTTAGCGCCGATTGTCCGTCACCGAAGAAACTTTTTCAGGAACATTTCCCTCGTCATCCAGAACTCGCTGCGTCTCAGCTCCCCCAGCCGCCGGAAGCGCAGGCTGGCCGGGGCGTAGGTCCACATCAACGCCCAGGTGAAAAGGTTTTCCCAGAACTCCCCGAAACGGCCCAGCGGGCTGTGATAAGGCAGGACGGTGAAGCCATACTGCCGGATCATGGCTGTGCCCCCGTCAGCTTCCCCGGCCGGGGCCAGGACGGTAACTCCTCCGATCACCCGCGCCTCGCGGAATTCGTCTGCGGATTGCAGGTAGCCGGCCACCAGCCGCAGGGAGTGGGCCTGGCGGCGGCTCAGGTCGAGCGCATAGCGGAGGTCTGCGCCGCCGGCAGGCAGCGGCGGCATGCGCTCGTTCCAGTAGTGGATCAGGAGCGCGTCTGCCCCGGGGGCAATTTTGCCCTCGGGCAGGGTAAGCGGATGGGTCACCCTGCCCGGGCTGATGCGCAGCACACAGCCCGGGTCGGCAGTGAATTCCCGCACACGGTTGCAGCGACTGATCAATCGGTCGAGACAGCGGACGAGCGCTCGCATGGTGCCGGCCTTCCGGTGCCGGATGGATACCCTTGATTTTACTCGGCTTGCGCCGCCTTTCAAGTGCGTCTATAATTCAACCACGCCGACATTCCCTTCCCT
>Ga0335070_10003450_pt1 | contig 18475 bp, 18 predicted proteins | sample Lox_Sample_13_FD_206722 | JGI IMG/M metagenome (GOLD analysis project Ga0335070, IMG submission 206722) | Soil microbial communities from Loxahatchee National Wildlife Refuge, Florida, United States - Lox_Sample_1.3 | ecosystem: Environmental > Terrestrial > Soil > Wetlands | place: USA...
CTTCAGCCTCCTCTGCCCCGATGATTTCATTTACCAATTCCTTATAGTTATTAAGCTGAGGACCATATGGCAAAGCTGCGTAAGTAGCACCAGTCATACTCTGGCCGGTCTCTCTAAACGCAACCATATCAATATACCAGGCATATTTGGATGCAAAAAGCATTTTATCGCCTTTTTTTAGAACCTTTCTCTTTAATTCCAGTTCCAGTTGATTCATAACGATTTTGATCCTTGGAATTGAAAAAGGTCTATTTCCGGTGCATGGATCGCCGCTAATCCCGCCTGAAAGTGTGAAGCGCAGCATCTTGTTCATCGATTTGCTCTGAATGATAGCGCCCTCCCACCGCTTGATACTTGCAACGCCCACGTTCATTCTATTGGCCAAGTCCTCTTGAGTGAGTTTATGTTTCTTTCGATACTCTACAAGCTCTTCACTTGTTAGGAGCCCAACTTTTTTTCGATATGCATCTGCTATGGCCTTTTGCGTTTCGCCTGTTTGCTTTAGTGTTCCTGCTTCAAGGGCGCAGGTCGGGCATACATAACAATCCACTGGATAGCTGATGTCCACACCACGGAATTTGATATGATTCAGCTTACGCTTTATCTTCATTTCCCCATGACCGCTGGGACAATTCAATATTACTTCTTTCATATTACTTCTCCTTTTCACTGAACCTATCTTCATGTAGAGAGGCTATCCACAGGAAATTATCGACCAAGGCAAATTTTAAATATATCGTACATCCTACGGACCGGCTCTCGACCTTAAATGCGTAAAGCTCACATCCTGAAATTTCCTTCTCATAAGACCTCTGTGGTGGACGCGTGCCAACATATTGAGCGGGGGTAATGTCCTCAAGAAGCTCCATGAGAAGATCGGGCACCTTGTCAATTTCACATCCAAGTTCTAAAAGGTCCGCTGCAATCACATCTTGCTGGATAAAAGCAATACTGCCTGCTTCCAAAGCTTTGATTGCCTGGCGTATCTTTCCAGTAAGAGCTTTATGAGAAGGGTCCATTTGAGTAAATGGTATCAATTGATACTTTTTTTGTCAAGAGAAAATTCATAAGAGAACTTCAGAGAAAGAATGAAATGGATTAATTTGTCAGAGAAGTTTGCATAGTGTGCAAATATCTCAATTTTCTCTTGCAATCGACTTTTTTCTATGTTAGAAACTTTCCGAAAATCATCTTGTACGTACGTGATGAGTGGGCGGTTGCCCACTTTTTTTTTCCAAGAAGGTACAAGAGCCGAGTAAAAAAGGTCGATATTATGCATATTTACCGGGAAGAGATAAGGCAGCTCATAGAGCCCTTACTTGAATCTGAGGGTATGGAATTGGTTGATCTCGAATGCCTGAAGATGAAATCCCGCTGGCTGATAAGAATCTATATAGATAAGGCTGGGGGAGTTACCATCGATGACTGTTCCGAGATTAGTAAACAGGCCGGGGATATCCTTGATGTTCATGATGTGCCTCCCGGCCCTTATACCCTGGAGGTCTCCTCACCTGGTCTGGATCGTCCGCTTACCAGGGATAAGGATTTCATAAAATACCGTGGACACAAGGTAAATATAAAGGCGAATGAAAAGATTGAAGGAAGCAGGAATTTTCGGGGAAAGCTGATTGACTACCTGGATGAAAACGGCAGGAAGACTCTGATTGTCGATGTTTCAGGAAAGAGTTATCACATACCAAGAGATTTGATAGCTAAAGCTAATCTAGAATATGAATTCTGATATGAATATGGAGGATTCGCAATGTTACCAGAACTTAAACGTCTGATTGAGCAGATGGGTAAGGATAGAGGTATAGACAAAGGTGTCATAGTAGAGGCACTGGAATCGGCTATGTTAACCGCTGCGCGGAAAAAATTGGGTCCCCAAGTGGATATCGAAGCCCACTATAATGAGGAAGTAGGAGAGATTGAGGTATTTCAGTTCAAAACAGTAGTGGATAAAGTATTGGATCCGGATATGCAGGTTTCGGTAGAACAGGCAAGACGCGATTTAGATGAAGAAGCACAGCGGGGAGACAGCCTCGGAATGAAAATTGATACGAGTACCTTCGGAAGAATCGCCGTTCAAACGGCCAAACAGATAATAATCCAGAAGGTTAAGGACGCTGAGCGGGATAACGTCTATGATGAATACAAAGATAAAAAAGGTGAACTCGTAAGCGGGTTTGTTCAAAGATTTGATGGCGGGAATATTATTGTTAACCTTGGCCGGGCTGAAGGTGTGATACCTACATCGGAACAGATTTATCGGGAGACTTACAAGCGGGGGGACCGGATTCGCGCATTTGTGTGTGATGTTAAAAGAATATCTAAAGGCCCTCAGATCATACTTTCCCGCACGCATCCGGGCTTCCTTAAGGCCCTGTTTGAAGTAGAGGTCCCGGAGATATCAGAGGGGCTGATCGACATTGTAAATGTAGCAAGAGAGCCTGGAAAGCGCGCCAAGATCTCTGTCAGAACAAAAGATAAAGATATCGACCCGGTGGGCGCGTGCGTAGGCATGAGGGGTTCCCGCGTGCAGAGCGTAGTCCAGGAATTGAGGGGAGAAAAAATTGATATCGTACCTTATTCTGTCGATAACGCTAATTATGTTTGCAGTGCCCTTTCACCGGCTAAGGTTAACCGGGTAATAATGGATGATGAAAATCGGTCCATGGAAGTGATAGTGCCCGATGATCAGTTATCTCTGGCTATAGGGAAAAATGGACAAAACGTCAGACTGGCCGTTAAATTAACAGGATGGAAGATCGACGTTAAGAGTGAATCCATGGCCGCATCGCAGCAAGAAGAAGGATTTAAATCCCTTATGAAAATATCCGGCATAGACGAGGCTATGGCGGAGAAATTATATGATGAAGGGTTTAAGAGCGTTGCGATGATCGCAACAACTGATCCCGATATGCTGTCAAATATTCAGGGGGTAGGTGAAAAGAACGCATCACAATGGATCGATGAAGCAGTCAAAATCATCGATCAAGAGACAAGTGTAACGAAGAGCCCTTAAAAAAGAATGAGCAAAGGGGAGTTTCCTGGAAAGAAACTTTTCGCAAAGGTCTTTTATATTACCATTGTTTTAATTATATACGAGGATTTCAAGAATGACGAAGAAAAGAGTTTACGAGTTAGCCAAAGAGCTGGGTATTGACAGCAAGGAACTGATATCGCGCTTGGAAAAACTCGGCATCGCTGTAAAAGCTCCCCAGAGCACACTCGAGGACACAGACCTGGATAAAATACACTCAGAGTTGCTTTCCAATGAACCAAAGGAAAGGGTTGAACAAAGGATTAAATCCACCGTTATCAGAAGGCGGACTGTGCGTCCGGTTGTCGAGGAGGCTAAACCGGCATCTGTCGAAGCGGAAGCTCCCATAAAGCCTGAAAAAGAGAAGATCGAAACGGCTGTTCCAAAAGAGGTCAAAAAAGATAAGGCTATACCAAAAGAACCGAAACCAAAGGTAGCCCCGCCTGTCGAGTTGGTACATAAACCCGTTGTTCCTGAAGAAGTAAAACCATCTGTGCCCCCAAAACCGGAGGAACCCGTTGTTGAAAAGAAAGAAGAAATCCAGAAAAAGGCAGCCGAGGTAGCTGAAGAAATACCGAAGAAGCCTAAAAAGAAAATTGAAGTAGTTGAAAAGAAGCCAGCTCCTCCGGAAGAAAAAGAGGTCCCGAAAAAAGAGGAGATATCCCGTCAAATACCGAAGGAACCCGTCGTAGAAGCTAAAAAAGAACCAGTCAAAAAGCCCGAACTTAAGATTGTAAAAGAAATTACCCCTCCCAAGGTAGTGGAAAAACCAGCCAAGTGGGAACCTGAAAAACCTAAACTAAAAGGTAAAAGACCCGTTGAAGTGGTGATGGAGGAACTGCCATCGGCACGGAAAAAGGCTTTTATTAAGAAGCTTGTCGACAAAAAAGACAGGCGTGAGGATTTGGATAGGGAAGAAAGGGTCATCAAATGGAGGGATGGCAAAAAGCAGGCTACTGCTAAAATGAAAAAGACAGTTATTACTGTCCCGAAAGCAATAAAAAGAAGGATAAAGGTGGGGGAGGTCATAACCGTCGGTGAGCTAGCTAAAAAAATGGGAGTTAAAGCAAATGAAGTAATTAATAAACTTATAGGACTTGGACTTATGGTTACAATAAATCAGGCTATTGAGTCTGATGCCGCGACGCTCATCGCCGGTGAATTTGGATATCAAGTAGAATCAGTCGGTACCGAATATGATGAATCCCTCCAAAAAGTTGAACCGTTATCCGAAAACCTGAAAGCAAGGGCGCCTGTTGTCACCATAATGGGACATGTTGATCATGGGAAGACATCTCTTCTGGACGCAATAAGAGAGACAAACGTGATAGCAGGAGAGGTAGGAGGTATTACGCAGGCTATCGGTGCATATCATGTGCATATTAAAGACAGGGATATCGTATTTCTCGATACACCCGGTCATGAAGCTTTCACTGCCATGCGGGCAAGGGGAGCGCATGTAACTGATATCGTTATACTGGTAGTTGCTGCTGATGATGGTGTAAAAGACCAAACCATAGAGGCCATTAACCACGCGAGGGTGGCAGGAGTCCCCATAATCGTTGCCGTCAATAAAATAGACAAGCCTGGTGCTGACCCGGCAAAAATCAAACAGGTATTGACAGAATATAATCTTACACCGGAGGAGTGGGGTGGGGATACCATATACTGTGACGTCTCCGCAAAAAAGAAGATAGGTATAGAAGAACTCCTGGAAATGATCCTCCTTCAGGCGGATGTAATGGACTTAAAAGCAGACCCGGATCGACCAGCCCGCGGTGTTATCATCGAGGCAAAACTTGATCGTGGACGCGGACCGGTAGCAACAGTTCTAATTCAGGAAGGTACCTTGAAAGAAGGGGATGCCTTTGTGTCTAAAACGGAATTCGGCAAGGTCAGGGCCTTAATTAACGACCAGGGAAAACGTGTTAAAGAGGCAGGACCTTCGATGCCGGTGGAGGTAATCGGTTTTTCAAAAGTCCCCCAAGTCAGTATAGAATTTATTGGCGTGGAAGATGAGAAAAAAGCACGCAGTATCGGTGAATACTGGATTAGAAAGGAGCGGGAGCGGGAGCTTTCCAAATCGTCGAAAATTACCCTCGAGCAGCTATATCAAAAAATTAAAGAGGGGGTTAAGGAACTGAATGTCATTATAAAAGGAGATGTCCAGGGTTCCATAGAGGCGTTGACCGAAGCTTTGAACAAGCTTAGCACACAGGATATCAAAGTAAAAATTATTCATAGTTCGACGGGCACGATAACAGAGACAGACGTTATGCTGGCATCGGCATCCAACGCCATAATCATCGGATTCAACGTCAGGCCGGACAGTAGAGTGGTAGACATCGCAGAAGAAGAAGGTGTCGAGATAAAACTTTATGACATTATATATAACGTAATTGCCGACATGAAAGCTGCCATGGAGGGACTTCTGGAGCCTGTCTATAAGGAAACGGATATAGGCCGGGCTGAAGTTCGGGAGCTGTTCAAAGTCCCCAAAGTGGGAACCATCGCCGGAAGCTATGTAACCGACGGCAAGATTACGAGAAACGCTAATCTCAGATTGGTAAGAGATGGTGTATTGATTTACAACAGCAAGGTACTATCTCTGAGGCGGTTCAAGGACGACGTAAAGGAAGTAGGTGTTGGTCTTGAATGCGGTATCGGAATTGAGGGTTTCAATGATATAAGAGTGGGTGATATTATTGAAGCCTATGTTAGTGAGAAGGTAGAGAGAAAATTATAAAACCCTTAAAAGAGACATAGTCCGAAATTCTAAATACTAAATCCTAAAAAACACAAAAGAACCAACTGACCGGAGCGTTAAGAATGTTGATATTTGTATCTCGGATTTGTTTCGTATTTCACGTTTCGAATTCAGGTTTTTAGACATGGTTATCGGATCGGGTATAATAAGCTTATTGATCGTTGAAAGCAGGTCTCTGAAGGAAAAGAGAGGGATTCTGAATAGGATATTAAAACGGACTCAAAACGAGTTCAATATTTCTATTGCAGAAATTGGCGAGAACGATCAGTGGAAAAGGGCAAAGATCGGGTTCAGTGTCGTTGGGAATGATAGACGTTATATAAACGGGAAAATTGACCACGTCTTGAAATTCATTGACAATCTTCATCTCGCTGAGGTGTTGAACACAAAAATTGAAATCACTAATATCCCCGATTCGATAGATCACTTCGAATATAATGAGGATAAATATAATGAATTTTAAGAGGGCAACCCGTGTGGCAGACCTCATCATGGCGGATATTTCAGATATCCTCTTAAGAGAGATCAGAGACCCCAGGATTAAATCTGTCACTATAACAGGAGTCAAATTAACCGATGACCTGCGTTTGGCTAAGGTATATTTTGTAGAGATGGGCAAGGATACATTTGATCCTCAAACTAAGATTGCACTTCAAAATGCAACAGGTTTTTTAAAAAGGGAGCTTGGGAAAAGAATAAAATTGCGTTACGTGCCGGATATTATTTTCGTGTCCGACGAATCATTCGCATATGGAAGCCGAATTGACAGACTGCTGGCAGAAATACGAAAGGCTGAGGAACCGGATGTTGAATAGCATCATTGATATGATAAATAGGTACAAATCTTTTCTTATTTCATCACATGTAAGACTTGATGGTGATGCCTTGGGATCGGAACTGGCCCTGTACCACATGCTCGTGAATATGGGCAAAGAAGTTATGATTTATAATCAGGACGAAACACCGGGCAATTACTGTTTTCTTCCCGGCAGTGATAAGATTGTTCATAAACTTCCGGCCATTGAAACTTTTGATGTGGCCTTCATTTTGGATTGCAGCGAACTAGATAGGATCGGAGACGAGGCATCCCGTGTAGGCAAGATGGAGCGGGTCATAAGTATTGACCACCACATCTCAAACGGAAATTTTGGTAAGATAGTATTTACTGAACCCCAGGCAAGTTCCACGGCAGAGCTGCTTTACAGGCTTATGACAGATATGAATATTGATATCACCAAGGATATAGCTACCAATCTTTATGCTGCTATACTCACTGATACGGGAGGTTTCTGTTATGGGAATACAAGGAGGGACACACTTGCAGCCGCGGGTGTGCTTGTGGAAAGAGGTGCTGATCCACAATGGATTTCAGAAAATATATATGAAAACAACCCCCTATCTAAAATCAGACTTTTAACAAAAGCACTGGCAACACTTGCCTTTGATTGGGATAAAAAGGTTGGTTACATGGTCGTCTCCCGGAAAGATATAGAAGACGCGGGAGCACGTGAGGAACATACTGAAGGCTTTGTCGACATACCCCGTTCCATTCAGGGAGTGGAAGTCTCTATTCTTTTCACTGAATTGTCAGAGCATGAATATAAGTTAAGCCTCCGCTCTAAAGGAAAAGTCAATGTAGAACGTGTTGCCGTCGCATTCGGAGGAGGCGGGCATATTAATGCCGCCGCCTGCCACATAGATGGAAATTTCAATACCATTTTACATCGAGTCTTAAACGTGATTAAGGACCTCTCATTAAATCCATGAATGGCATCATTGTAATCGATAAACCTACCGGTAAAACGTCATATGACGTGGTTGAGGATGTCAAAAAGGCCCTCTCAGTCAGAAAGGCCGGACATACCGGTACCCTGGATCCTATGGCTACAGGTGTCCTTCCTGTTTGCATAAACGAAGCAACGAAATTAGTACAATTCTTATCAATGGACACAAAAGACTACAGGGCGACGATGCTGCTGGGTGTCAAAACGGATACCCAGGATATAGAAGGTAAAATTATCGCTCGTGATGAACCGTACGTCGGGCTTGACGACATAGACAATGTGTTTAATCGCTTTATCGGACAAATAGAACAGGTACCTCCCCGGTATTCTGCTATAAAATTTAAAGGAAAATCTCTTCATAGATGGATGAGGAAAGGTATCGCTGTTGACCCACCACCAAGAACTGTAGAAATATATAATATTGGAATTGATGAACTGAAACTGCCCTATATCACCTTTTCAGTTTCATGTTCAAAGGGTACTTATGTAAGGTCTCTGTGTTCTGACATCGGTGACATACTGGGATGTGGCGCGTGTCTTGCGAGTTTACGAAGAACAAGAAGTGGAATTTTTTCTGAAGTATCAGCCGTACCACTTGCAAGTATTGATGAGGCAAAGGGAAAAAGACTGCCAGAGTACATTATATCCCTTGTTAATGCACTGCCGGATCTTCCGGTAATTTATGTAGATGACATATTTGCTAAGAAATTGAAGGGAGGTCATCAACCAGCAGCGGAAACATTCAATACATATCATATCCCTTCCCTTGCAGCTGGAGATATGATAAAATTTGTAGATAAAAATAATAACCTTGTATCCATTGCGAAATTACTTTATTCATCCGACCAGATCAAAACATTGGACGGTATGAAACAAGCCGTTAAAATTTTAAGAATTTTTAATAACGATTGAAAGACTTAGGATAAGTATAAAATTTTAATTTGCAAATAATCGTAAACAACTAAATTTTGGGAGGATATAAAGCGGTGTTAGATTCTGAAAAGAGAAAAGAAGTCATTAACAATTTCCAATTGCATGAAGTGGACACTGGATCTCCTGAGGTCCAGATTGCTCTCCTCAGCGCCAGAATAGAGTACCTGACGGAACATTTCAAAATGCACAAAAAAGACCATCATTCTCGCAGAGGCCTCTTGAAACTCGTCGGGAAGAGAAGGCGTATTCTGGATTATCTTAAGAAAAAAGACTTGGATAGATATAGGACCGTGATTCAGCGTCTGGGTCTCAGAAAATAATCCCGGGCCCAATTTTGTCAATGGAAGACATAAAGAGAAAATGATGTATTTGAATTGCGGATTCGTCCGTAGTTTTTTTGCTGTGCGCAATATAAGGAAAATATATGACCATGAAAAATCATGATGTGAGGATAATTGCATGAATAATTTATTTAAAACAGATTTTGCTGGAAGAAACATATCCATTAAAACAAACTACATGGCAGGTCAGGCCGATGGATCGGTCCTTGTTACCTATGGTGATACGGTAGTCATTGTAACCGCAGTTTCACTTAAAAATAAAAGGGAAGGTGTAGATTTCCTGCCCCTTACAGTGGATTATCAGGAAATGACTTTTGCAGCGGGAAAGATACCCGGAGGCTTTTTTAAGCGGGAGGGTCGTCCTAATGAAAGGGAAATATTAACTTCACGAATCATAGACAGATCTATCAGACCCGTTTTCCCGAAAGGCTATTTTTTTGAAACTCAAATCGTGGCGACATTACTGTCTGTAGATAACGAAAATGATTCTGTGGTAGCAGCCTTACTTGGTGCCTCTACCGCACTGGAAATGTCGGATATCCCTTTCAACGGGCCTATCGCTGGTGTCCGGGTCGGTCGCAGTGACGGCTCATTTATATGTAATCCGTCATCAGATGTATTGGAGAGAAGTGATCTTAATCTCTTTATCGTTGGAAGAAAAGTCTCGCCCGCATCCGGTAGTAAGGAATATGATGTAAACCTGGTGATGCTTGAGGGGGAAGCCCTTGAGATTGAGGAGGACGTAATCGTCGAGGCCATCAATTTTGGTCTCGAATCAATAAGGCCGGTAATTGAACTTCAGGATCAAATTCGCCAGGCTATTGGAACTGAAAAGAGAACGGTAGATAAAATCGCCTTAGACGAAGCCCTTCTAGCCAAGGTTACTGAAGCCGCGGCAGACAGCTTGAAAGAAGCCTATACAATATCGAGAAAACTCGACCGGCATAAAAAACTCGACTGGATAAGAGAAAAGACAGTCAAAGAATTAAGTGCCGATGATGACAAGATCGGTCACCAAGTAAGAAACATTATATCGGACATTGAGCACCAAATAGTAAGAAACATGATTTTAAATGAGAAAAAGAGGAGTGACGGAAGATCCGTTACCGATATCAGACCGATCAATTGCGAAGTGGGGCTTTTACCCAGAGCGCACGGATCAGCTCTCTTTACCAGGGGTGAAACCCAAGCACTGGCAGCCCTCACTCTCGGCACATCCTCAGACGAGCAGCGTCTGGACTATGTGAGCGGGGAAGAAATGAGAACTTTTATTTTGCACTACAATTTCCCTCCTTACTGTGTAGGAGAAGCAAAGCCATTAAGGAACCCGGGAAGAAGAGAAATAGGTCATGGTGCACTCGCCAGAAAGGCTTTATTACCTGTTCTGCCTTCTGAGGAAGCTTTCCCCTACACTATAAGGATCGTTTCCGAGATACTGTCATCCAACGGGTCATCATCAATGGCTACAGTGTGCGGCAGTTTGCTTTCCCTGATGGACGCGGGTGTACCGGTACGAGACTTTGTTGCCGGCATCGCTATGGGGCTATTAAAGGAAGACGACAAGGTTGCCATCCTTTCCGATATCATAGGTGATGAAGACCATGCAGGTGATATGGATCTAAAGGTATGCGGGACGAAGAAAGGAATCACAGCCTTGCAGATGGATATTAAAATTGGCGGACTGAATGAGGACATTTTAAGAAGCGCTTTATACCAGGCGAAAGAAGGGCGATTTTTCATTATCGAAAAACTTAAAGAAACAATTGCCGAACCAAGGAAAGATATATCTCAATATGCCCCGCGTATTACAACACTTAAAGTTAAACCGGAAAAGGTAAGGGATGTGATCGGCTCCGGCGGGAAAAATATCAGACAGATTATTAACGAGACAGGAGTTACCATTGATGTTGAAGATGACGGTACCGTAACCATTGCATCGAATGATGCAGAAGCGGCATCGAGAGCTGTGGCCATGGTCAAGTGGTTGACCGAAGACGCGGAAGTGGGGAAGATCTATCGCGGTATTGTCAAAAAAATAGTTGATTTTGGGGCCTTTGTCGAAATATTGCCGGGCACTGAAGGGTTGGTACACATATCACAGTTATCCAGGGAAAGGGTTAAGAAGGTAACTGATATTCTTCAGGAAGGGGAAGAAGTAATGGTTAAGGTGCTCGAGATCGATAAACAGGGGAAGATCCGGCTAAGCAGGAAGGATGCACTTGGTGTCCACGCATAACAAGACCGTTCTTCCTAACGGTATCAGAATAGTATCCGAAGAGATCAAACATGTAAGGTCAATATCCATAGGGGTCTGGGTGCAAAGCGGCTCCCGCTATGAAGACCGTACCATAAACGGTACAGCTCATTTTATCGAACATATGCTCTTTAAGGGGACTAAAAATAGGTCCTCTTTTGATATTGCATCAGCAATTGATTCTGTCGGTGGAATTATAAATGCCTTCACCGGCAAGGAACTGACCTCATTTTATATAAAGATACCGGACTATCATCTCGCCATGGCGGTAGACCTTCTCGCGGACATCTTCATAAATTCACGATTTGATGAAGAAGAAATAATTAAAGAACAGTCTGTGATCCTTCAAGAAATTAAAATGGTCGAGGATTCACCTGATGATTATATCCATGATTTTTTTGAGAGCGTATTCTGGAATGGTCATCCCTTAGGTCTTTCGGTTTTAGGGACAAGAGATTTAATATCTACATTAAATAGAGAAACACTTGTTGCCTTTTTTAATGACCGGTATAAGGGCGATAATCTTGTGCTGGCTGCCGCGGGCAATCTGAAGCATGATGAGTTTGTTGATCTTGTAAATCGGACATTTGGGTCCATGTCGGGAAAATCCCTCAAGTCTCAAACAAACGAGCCCGTGATATCATCAAAGACAGCCGTTGTTAAAAAAGACCTGGAGCAGGTGCATGTGATAATCGGTACTGTTGCACCTTCTGCAATAAACCCCAAAAGATATTCGAGCTTTATATTAAATGCCATTCTTGGTGGCAGCATGAGCTCAAGACTGTTTCAAGAAATCAGAGAAAAAAGAGGGCTCGCATATGCAATTCATTCCTATCTTAATCCTTACAGTGATGCAGGTTTTTTGGGCATATATGCTGGAACCGGTAAAGATAGGCTTCAGATTGTTATCAGTCTGATTCTTGAAGAATTGAAGCGATTGCGTGATTATCAACTGACTGAGAAAGAAATGACACAAGCTAAAGAACTGATCAAAGGAAATTTTCTGCTCTCTATGGAGAGCACTGACAATCGTATGATTAAGTTGGCAAAGAATGAAATCTTTTTTGGAAGGTTTATACCTGCAGAAGATATTACAGCCTTTGTAGATGCTGTTTCTGCAGAAGATGTCAGGAATATGGCTGTTGAAATTTTCAATCCTGGGAATATCTCCCTGGTTGCTATGGGAATGATTTCAGAAAAGGATGTTTCTCTTAACTGTTATAAAGGATAAAGTTTTAAGAGTAACATTTGAGTTCCTATGATGGAAGAAATCGCGATACCAATTCAAAATTTGTCCGATTGTGACGACGTATCCTTTCCACGATATATGACTGAATATTCGGCAGGCATGGATATCTTTGCAGCAGTGGAAGCAGATGAGACGATACTCCCGGGGCAAAGAAAGATGATCCCTACAGGAATAGCAATTGCGCTGCCGATAGGTTATGAAGCAGAAATTAGGCCCCGTAGCGGTCTTGCCGTAAAAAATGGTGTGACTCTGGTTAACTCTCCTGGAACAATTGATGCGGATTACCGCGGCGAGATTGGAATAATCATGATTAATCATGGGGAAAAACCTTTTGTCATCAGGCGGGGAGATCGAATAGCGCAGATGATAGTACACCGGGTTTGTAAGGTTTCATGGATAGCATGTCAGCAGCTTGATCAAACCTCAAGAGGAAATGGAGGGTTCGGTCACACGGAGTAATTGAGGATGGGCACTTCATGAAAAAACTCAGAGTAAATAAAACGTATAAAGAGATCAATGAGAAGATCAAACAGGGAAAGGCCGTTGTTGTGACAGCCGAAGAGATGATCGACATTGTTAAGAGGCATGGCAACGTCGATGCAGCCCGAAAAATAGATATCGTCACAACTGGAACTTTCGCTCCTATGTGTTCGTCAGGTGCCTTCCTAAATTTTGGCCATACTGCTCCAAGAATAAGAGCCTCGAAAATATGGCTCAATGATGTATCCGCCTACGGGGGTATCGCCGCAGTGGACTGCTATATAGGCGCAACTGAGGTTGTCGAAGGAGACCCGCTCAACAGTGTCTATCCGGGGGAATTCAATTACGGCGGAGGGCATGTCATTGAGGATTTGGTCGCAGGTAATGTAATCAGATTGCGTGCAGAAGGCTATGGAACTGATTGCTACCCAGCGAGGAAATATGAGAAAAATATTACTATTAATGATCTAAGAGATGCCATTCTCTTCAACCCGCGAAATGCCTATCAGAATTATAATTGCGCTGTCAACATGTCAGACAAAACAATTTATACTTATATGGGCGTGTTGAGACCCCGCATGGCTAATGCCAACTACGCAACAGCGGGACAACTGAGTCCTCTATTAAATGATCCCTATTACATGACAATTGGCATAGGGACAAGAATCTTTTTGGGAGGAGGCCAAGGTTATGTATCCTGGCACGGCACGCAGCATAATCCGGATGTTGTGAGAGGTAAAAATGGTGTCCCAAAAGGGGGGGCGGGAACTATAGCAACAATAGGAAATCTAAAAGAGATGAATCCTAAATGGCTTGTAGGCGCCAGTATGTTGGGGTATGGGGTTTCCCTGTTTGTCGGTATCGGTATTCCGATTCCGGTTTTGAACGAAGAGATGGCTAGGTACACCTCGGTTAAAAATGAAGATATCTATACACAGGTCTATGACTATAGTATGAATTATCCGAAGGGCGGTGTTCTGAAAAGCCTTGGCGAGGTAAATTACAAGGACCTATACTCGGGAGAGATAACACTAAACGGTAACAGAATTATTACCGCTCCCATATCCAGTTATTATAAAGCAAAAGAAATTGCCAATATTCTTAAAGAGTGGATCGAACGGGGAGAATTTCTTCTCGGTGAACCACAGCAGCTCCTGCCTTCCGTGTCTCAATAGTTTTCTATACAGATTATTCAAAATTCCGTTCGCAAGCGTTTACTAGCCGTGAAAGCAAAGGACAGCTTGCTGTTGCATTCCTCTTCATCATTAAACATAGCAGCATTTTTCCGTCTGTGCATCATGCTTCGCATGAGCTCTCCCTGAGCCTGCCTTAGAATATTTCTTATCTCCAGAATTTTTTTAATGCAGCTTCCTTTATTCAATGTCCTTACTACTTTTGGGGGGTATAAAAGATTACGTTTTTATATACATAAACAGTATGTAAAATTTATACTAAAGTTTTATCATTAAATTGGCGATAAATAAGAACAGCAAACAATGTTAATTAATATTAATTAATATTAAGCATAAATGATACTTTTCACTTGACATTATTTATATTTCATATATTTATTTCGTTACATAAGGCAAACTATTCAAATACGTTATGATGAGAAGAAACAAAGTTAGACAGCTTCGTGAATCCATTCCTCTTAGCATTGCCGAACTCGCGCGTAAGGCAGGGTTAACACCTCAAACCGTCGCAAAGATGGAAAAGGGATTGCCGACACGAAAGTACTCCGAATTGAAGGTCGCAAAAGCGTTACATAAAAAATACGAAGACGTTTTTTTGTGATTATTGTCACAGATTGTTTTATACAATAATATATATACTTTTCGTCAGCTTGGATGGGATGATCGGTACGAATGAAATTAGGCAGATATCTCATTGTTTTTGTCTTTCTGATTAGTATGCTCATTACTTTTGGTAAAAGGGGGCTCATCGATAACTACGCGATGAAGGAACGATTGATGACTCTCAAAAAAACGAATCACGATATTACCCTTGAAAACACGGAATTGAATAGAAAAGTCTTGTTGCTTAAAAGTGACATGCAATACATTGAAATGGTAGTACGGAATGAACTTGAAATGGTCAGAAAGGATGATCTTATTTACCGGTATTTAAAATAAACCCTAATTATGAATTTTTTTACGAGATCATTATGATAAATATTAAAAATTTATTATCAGAAGGCAAAAAGATTTTCGAGGTTGATCTCCTCGGAGGCAGTAAGCAACTGGTTGGGCTTGACATAGGATCAAGTTCTATAAAACTTGCTGAGATACAGGATACACCAAAGGGGCACATTCTCAGCCGGTTTTCTCAGGTACCTCTGGCAAAGGGTGTAATAGTAGATGGCATTCCTGTGGAGCCGCAGGAATTGTCCCTAAAAATAAAGGAACTGTTCAAAAAATCCGGCTGCAAAAAGAAAGGTGTTGTAATCTCTCTTTCTGGACACTCCGTCATTGTAAAAAAAGTAAACTTTCCTACCATGGATGAAGAAGAGCTGCGTGATCTGATAAAAGATGAAGCAGGCAAATATTTACCTTTTGATAACATGGAGGCAGTGAGCTACGATTTTCAAATCCTGGGTGAAAATGAATTCAATCCTAATCAGATGGATGTCATTATTGTCGCAGCAAAGAAAGATATTATCTCCAATTATACAGACACTATACAGAGTGCAGGGTATTTACCCACAATCATGGATGTAGACTCCTTTGCACTCGAAACTATGTATGAAGAGAATTACGAATTTGAAGAGAATGAGATGGCCCTTCTTATTAATATAGGGGCAAGTATTACAAACATAAATGTCCTTAAAGGAGGTGCTTCTATTTTTACCAGAGATTTCACGCTGGCAGGAAATTCTATAACTGAAGCACTTCAGAAAAAGTTAGGCATAACGTTTGAAGAAGCGGAAAGAATAAAAATCGAAGGTCCCGGCGGCGATGAATCCGCAGAAAGAGAATTCCAGCAAAGTCTCCTTTCTTATGCTGGACCTATCTGTTCAGAAATTGAGAGGTCGGTTGATTATTTCAGATCAACCTATGGGGGAGAATATATTAAACATGTCCTCGTTTCCGGCGGAAGTGCAAAAATCCCAGGTATAGTGAGTGACCTGACACAGAGGCTCAACATTGAAGCAGAGATTGCCAATCCCTTTAAAAAAATAGGATACAATATAAAGACTTTGGATCCAGCAACGATTGAAGATATTAAACCGATCGCCACTGTAGGAGTCGGGCTGGCATTAAGAAAAGTAGGTGACAAATGATCAGGATTAATCTTCTTCCTTACAAGGAAAAGGTAAAAAAGGAGGATCTAACAAGGCAGATTGTGATCATTGCCATCATCTTCATATTCTCTATCATCGCAATCGGCGCTTTCCAGCTTTATCTCAACATGAGTATCAGCTCACTCGATAAAAGCATCAAGGCTAAACAAGAAACTCAAGCGCGTCTGGAGAAAGTCATTGTGGACATAGAAACTTTTAAGAAGGACAAGGCGCTATTGGAGAAAAAACTGGCCATCATCAATAACCTCGAAGAAAACCGTCTGGCCCCCGTTCGTATGCTGGACGAGTTGACAACACTGGTTCCCACACATGACGTCTGGCTTGAGAAATTAAGCGAGAAGGGGACAGATACTAACTTTGAAGGCATGGCCAGAAACAATATCGCCGTTGCACACTTCATGAAAAACCTGGCGGGAGCTACTTTTGTCAAGTCCGTTGATTTAATATCCACGAAGGAAAAAGAGATATCCGGCCACAAACTGCAGCAATTTGTTATATCGTGCGTGAAAAAGAAGGGATCATAATTTTATGGCTATTACCCTGGACGATATCAAACGTATGCCCCTAAAGCGCAAGGCATTGATCGCCGTTGTAATATGTCTACTTTTGGGCGGTGTATATTTTTATATATTCTTGCAACCGGACATACAGAAAAAAGGGTCGCGCGAGGCGACATTATCCGATCTTGAGAAAAAGGTTGCGGATCAGGAGCGCATTGCAGCACAAAAAAGCAAATATGAGAAGGAAGTTGACGCCCTTAAAGAAACATTAAAGCTAGCCCTGGCGAAACTTCCTGATCAGCGTGAGATTCCCGGACTCTTATATGCTGTAGCGCAGGCGGGAAAAGATGCCGGTATAGATTTTCTCCTGTTCGAACCAAAACAATCTGAGAAGAAACCCCAGGAAACACAGAAAGAGGGAGCGAAGCCCGCGGATAAAAAAACCGCCGACGCCAAAGGTTCTACAGCAAAACAGACTGAAGAACAATTTTATGAAGAAATACCCGTAAGGGTTACGGTAAGCGGCAATTTTCATAGTATAGTCGTTTTTTTTGAAAAAGTTGCAAAGCTTCCCAGGATTATCAATATTGAGGATATAACAATGTATCCGGGAAAAGAGATAAAGGGATTGGGACGGCCTATAAACACGTCTTGTGTCATTAAAACTTACATGTTCGTGGAAAAACTTGAAGGAAAAAAAGTTGAAGAAAAAAAATAAAACCGCAGCTTGCTTGGCAAAATTTTTTATGGCTTTAATTGTCGTGATGTGGGCATCCACGTCTATTGCAGCTGATCCAAAGGCGGCAGATGCAAAAGAATCTGATGCACAGGGAGTTGAAACGAAGGTCGCAGATCTGAAAACAACCCCTGAATATAGATACAATCCCATTGGAAAGCCAGATCCTTTTAAACCCTTTATAGATCTGGAAATCGATCTCACGAAAAAGCTGAAGCCAAAGGCACTTCCCATCAATCCCCTGCAGAGGGTCAGTGTCGATCAATTTAGAGTAGTAGGCATTGGAGGTGATGAAATCTCCAAAATAGCCATGGTCCAAGATTTCAAGGGGAAATTTTATCCCATTTTTTTAGGAACCTATATTGGCCTGAATAATGGTAGAGTAATACAAATACTCGCAGACCGTGTCATCGTTGAAGAAAAGATTAAATTAGAGAACAACAAGACGAAGACAACGAGAATTACGATGAAGCTTCATAAAGAAGAAGGTGAGGGACAACCATGAAAAAGAATATTCCATGGATTATATTTTTAACTGCTTTTGTAATGTATATTAGCAGTGGAGAATCCGCAAGGAGTGCGCCGCCTGAAGCGGCGAACCCCCCACAGGTATCTGCACCCAAGGAACAGGCAGCAGACTTTGGAAATCTTGAGGGCATAACTTTTGAAAAGATGAAAGGTAAAGAGCGCATTACCATTGTTTCATCCAAACTGTCCGGTGTTGATGTTGAACCATTGGCCGGCAATAATGTGCTTGTAAAACTGCCAAAAACATTTGTGCCTGAGGAGCTCAAAAAGGTCTTAGGTGAGGGAAAACTTGCCAATGTGATCAACGTCGTTCCTGCCCAAAAAACATCCGATGGTCAGCAGTGGGCCCAAATCACAATAGTACTAAGGGAACGTGTTCCTTATAATGTCAGTCAAGAAGGTAAAAATGTTTTCATTGATTTCAATGTAAGCAGCCTGGAGAGTAAACCGCAGGAAGCCGAGCAAAAAGCTACGGAGACCCCCAAAGAAACAGCAAAAAAAGAGGTGAAAACTGCCGAAAGGCAGCCCGATAGGGACAGAGACGCGAAGAGATACCGCA
>Ga0335070_10003451_pt1 | contig 18474 bp, 15 predicted proteins | sample Lox_Sample_13_FD_206722 | JGI IMG/M metagenome (GOLD analysis project Ga0335070, IMG submission 206722) | Soil microbial communities from Loxahatchee National Wildlife Refuge, Florida, United States - Lox_Sample_1.3 | ecosystem: Environmental > Terrestrial > Soil > Wetlands | place: USA...
ATTTCCGGCCCCTGGAATGAAACCAAACGAAAACGTATCGGGCTCTTCTGGCCGGACCAAGTCTTCAAGGATGCAGTGGTGGTCACATTCATTTTTGTCGTCCTGGTGGGTTTGGCTGCTTATTGGCATGCCCCTTTCGCCGGTCCGTTGGATACCCTGCAGACATTCTATGTTCCCAAGCCGGAGTGGTACTTCCTCTTCTTTTACCAAACCCTGAAGGCCTTTGCCGGCGTGCTCGAACCGATCGGCACGATAGGAATTCCATTAATGGTCACTCTGCTCTTTGTATTCCTCCCATTCTATGACCCAAGCCCTGAGCGAAACCCAGGCCATCGTCCCGTCGCAATGGTCTGTTTCTTCGTGTTCATTGCCTGGGTGCTTACCATGGCGATCATCGGGTTTTATAGCAAGCCAGCAGCCACCGAAGTAGGCCCTCAGGCCGTCACCACAGCAACCACTCAAACCGTGTCTTCATCTCCTGCTGGGCGACCCTCGCAGACCCTCGCTGCTGGAAAACGTGGATCTCAGCTTCTTAATTCCCTTGGCTGCATGGTCTGCCATCGAGTCAACGGCCAGGGGGGCGCGATCGGACCTGAATTGACCGGCGCCCTCCTTAAAGGAAAATCCCGACAGTGGCTGGTCACCCAGATTCGGAACCCGAAGGCTCATTTTCACAACAGTATCATGCCCGCCTTTTCTTCGTTAGCTGACGAACAAGTGAATGACGTCGTCGACTTCCTGTTGAACATTGCTCAAAGCCAAAAAGCCTCTCCCTCGCCGATACCCAAAGCATCTCTTTCCACGCCACCATCACCGGGAACCCGAGCAGGGGCAGCCCCTTTGGCGCCAATCGCCACTGGCCCTCAGGGCCCTCCCGGGCCAGCCTCTTTTGTCATTGGAAATGTCGAGCTCGGTGAATATCTGTTCAGGCAGAACTGCGAACAATGCCATGGTCTCCAGGGCAAGGATAAGATTGCAAACCCCGGCTCTTCGAACGGCTTCGTGCCAGCGCTCAACCCAGTGAGTCCTAAGCTCTTCAGTGAAAACGCACGTATTTTTGTCAACAATATCGATCCCTATCTTCAACACGGCTCCATCCCCAAGGGACCAAACCCTGTTCTGCGTATGTTGGCCTTCGGAAAGACAGAATCCCTGACGCAGCAGATGATCACCAACGTTGAGGCTTACGTGTTGCACTTAAACGGGGTAGAGAGGGCGCAGTTGGTTCATCCGGGACTTCAACCACATCTATTTTTCTGGTTCGTCGTCTTGGCAGGTTTCGCGATCATCATAGGGGGAGTCGGAATAAAGTTGGCAAGGGGGAAAAAGGAAACCCGGAGGCATTTCAATGACCGAGATACAGCTGGCGGATCTTGAGGAAAGCACTCGGCGAGGCTTTCTGAAGTTTCTTATCGGCGCCTTCAGTACGCTCGTCGCTTTGGCTTTAGGAATTCCCCTTATCGGCGTCCTCATCGGACCATCCACTCGCGTCAAAAAACCGCCGTGGGCCAAGGTGGGAGATATAACCTCGTTGGCTGTCGATCAACCGGTCAACTTTAAATTTCCCTTGAAGACGGAAGACGCCTACCTTCGCGAAACAACCATTCACGACGTCTGGATCGTCAAACATTCTTCTTCGGAGGTAACGGTTTACTCTCCCATCTGTCCTCACCTGGGATGTCATTACGACTGGCACCCCGACGGAAATGAGTTCATTTGCCCCTGTCACGGCAGCGTCTATTCGATGACGGGCAAGGTGCTCGGGGGGCCAGCGCCTCGTCCCCTCGACACTTTATCCTGGAAACTGGAAGGGAATATACTCTCCGTTGAATGGGAGACATTTAAAGTTGGGATATCCCAAAAGATCCGAACGTAGAAGACAACTCGCTGGTTAACGCGAACCTAAAGGAGAATCTTCATACAAGAACGAGGGGAAAGAATTTCATATTGACGTTCTTATGGATTATTTCTGGAGGAGGCGTCCGCCTTGCCGAGGTGAGTCAGGTTTGAGATCAGCCCCCGATTGACCCGAATCCATGATCCCTCTGAAGGACACCATTCCGCCATGGGATTCTCGTTCATGACATGGACGTTTATTCCCTTAAACTACTTGTTTTCATATTCAAAATATCCATCCCAAGGATCTCTTGCACCAATGGTTCTATTTCTTCGGTCTTGTCCCGAAAAGGTTTGTATCGCCCTTCCCAGATGGACCCCATCCTTACGTTTATCGTTAACCGAGAGGATTTCAATAGGAGAGCAAGATGAAATTTGACATCCCGACGATCCTCTGGCTATTCTTTAGCTATTGCGGCGCTTCAGCCCTTCCGAAGGAAAATATTCCTTGTGACGATGAGACAGAGGCTGATCGTCTCTTGTGAGAAAACGAGAAGTCAAGGATAATTTTCTCAGGGGAGCAAATGTCATTTCACGTCCTTTTCTTGGTCTCGATCGTTGCCGGGTTCGTGGGTGCCATGAGCGGAATGGGCGGTGGCGTGATCCTCATTCCGGTCCTCACATTGTTTGGAATGGACATCAAGTACGCCATTGCTGTAAGCATTGTCTCCGTCATCGCTACATCGAGCGGTTCGGCTTCAGCGTACGTGAGGGATCGCATCACCAACCTCAAAGTTGGCATGTTTTTGGAAATGTTTACAATTGTGGGGGCGCTGGCCGGGGCTGCGATCACCTTGGTCTCTGGAAGAAGAATCCTCTTCATCCTTTTTGGTATCGTCCTCTTATCTTCCTGGGTTGCCTTGTTCCGACAAAGAAACGAAGGCTGGCGGCCGGTGGCTCATCAAGATGCCTTCTCTCGATGGCTTGAATTGGAAGGCGATTATTATGACCGGTCTGTTCGCCAAACGATTGTGTATCAGGGGGCTCGATCCTATCTCGGCGGTCCCTTAATGTTTGGCGCAGGGTTGATTGCCGGGCTTTTGGGCATCGGTGCTGGAGCTCTTAAAGTCCTGATCCATGATCTTGTGATGGGACTCCCGCCGAAAGTATCCACCACCACCAGTAACTTAATCATCGGTGTCACAGCTCTGGCGGGGACCAGTGTGTACCTCGCAGCGGGAATGATTGATCCGGGATTGGCCGCTCCGGTCATTCTCGGTGTGGTCTCCGGTGCCTTCATCGGCACCCGCGTGCTCGTCCGGGTAACCAACCAGACCGTACGTCATATTTTCTTGGGGGTGTTATTGGTTTTGGGAATCGAGATGTTGCTCCGGGGTCTCTGGAGAGTCTGAAGGGCGAAAATGCAGGTATCGACCCATCATCCTGACAAGACGCAGAGGAATGACCGTTTCGATATGGAAAGCCTGGTCGGCTATATCCTCTTGACAGGGGTTCTGTTGAGCGTGGCTTTACTCGTGGTTGGTTTTGTCTGGCGTTGGCTGAGGGTGGGCAATCTGCGATTCGAACATTCGATTGCTGGAATGAACTTTTTCGAGTTCATCCTCTCCACCCTTCAGCAGATGGCTTCTCAGGCTTTCCGTCCCCGTCTGTTCCTCAATTTGGGAATAGGGGTCTTAATGTTAACCCCTTTTGTGCGTGTCCTGGCTTCTGTGTTCTACTTCGCTTTCGTGGAGCACAACTGGAAATACTCTCTCTTCACTGCCTTTGTCTTGAGCGTGCTCACCTACAGCCTCTTCCTGCGATGACCCATTCTGCTAGCTCCTCTTTGATTCCCCATACCCCGACTTGCACCTTTCTGACGCAAGGAAATGAATCCCTAAAATACTGCCCCCCTAGCCATAAAATACAAAATTCACCTTATTCCATTCCCAACACTAATCGAATTTAATGGAAGTTGAGTGCCGGCTTTGAAAGAAGGAAGAAAGATGGAAATAGGACAATAACTTACTGCTCGCGCATGTTTTTAATTGGAAAGGACTCTTGTCACCCGAAGCCTGGATGATATCTCGTTTTCCTCGGAGGGAAGAAAGATGCTATCAAAAATACCCATTGACCTTGGAAGGATAAAAAAAGACGCCCTGGACAAAGAACTTCTCAGATCTGCGATCATTGCCGAATTGGATGCGATCAATCTTTATGAGGAGATGGCGGAGATGACATCGAATGCCAAAATTAGAAGCGTGCTTCTGGATATCGCAAAAGAAGAGAAAACACACGTGGGAGAATTCCAGACCCTTCTCCTGATCGAAGACAGAGAACAGGTTCGCGAGCTGGAGGAAGGAAAAAAAGAAGTCCAGGAATTATTGGCCCGAAAAGAATCTTCGTAGCATTACCGCCCCACCTGTCAGACCGTATTTCCGCGTCTCCCCGTTCCATAAGGATTGACAGGGAAGAGTGATTATTTCCCCCTGGAGGATCCGATCTTGCTGTAAAATTCTTGCTGCTTGGAGCTAAGCTTTACCTTCTTCGGCTTTTCTGCTCTACGTTGTGCCATGGTTGATTACCTCCAAATTCACTTTAATTCTAAGATAATCACGGTCGAACAATATGGCAAGACGGGAGGACCGCGATCGACATCTGAGAAATCTCTGAAAAATACAGAATTTCAGGTCGAAAAATACGGGAATTACCTTATTCATTTCGCTTGATTATCGTGAGAATATGATCCCTTGGTAAGTGGGCTCAAGAGACCTGAACGTGAAGAAAGGAGGATGAGTATGCGACTTTCGATTTGCTACCATCGGTCCGTATCGCTTCTTAGCCTTCTCTTATCAGGAATGATTTTAGCCTCACTCCAGTCCATGCCCGCCCAAGCTGCGGAGAGGGCGAAAACAATCGATCTAACCACAGCCATTATCCAGGTGGCGAAACAGAACCTCCCTGCTGTCGTCTACATCGAAGTGACTGAAAGCCGGGAAGTCACCAATCCCTTTTTGCCCTTTCAAAATGACCCGTTCTTTAGACGCTTTTTTGGCGCTCCCAAAATGCCCAAGAAATTCAAACAAGAAACGAAGGGGCTGGGGTCGGGAATGATCATTGACCCGCAGGGTCATATCCTCACCAATTTTCATGTTGCAGGAGGGGCTACCAAGATCGAGGTTACCCTGGCCGATGGAAGCAAACATCCTGCGAAACTCGTGGGAGGGGATCCGAAAACAGACCTGGCGGTGATCAGTATTTCGACAAAGGAACGCCTCCCTCAGGTCACCTTCGGCGATTCCGACAAAGCGGAAGTTGGAGAGTGGGTGGTCGCGATTGGAGCTCCCCGTGCGCTGGAGAAATCCGTCACTCAGGGGATTATCAGCGCAAAACATCGGAGCGGTGTCACAGATCCGAACAGCTATCAGGATTTTCTCCAGACGGATGCAGCCATTAACCCGGGCAACAGCGGCGGCCCACTCTTGAACCTCTCTGGAGAAGTGATCGGGGTGAATGCCGCGATTGCCACCGAGTCAGGCGGTTTTGAAGGGATTGGGTTCACAATCCCGAGCAATATGGCCCAATATATTGCCAAGGCACTCATCGCCCACGGAAAGGTGGAGCGCGGGTGGCTGGGAGTAACCATCCAAAGTCTTACTCCGGAGTTGGCGAACCAGGTTCATGCGGAAACGCTCAAAGGGGCTCTCATCGTGGACGTTGCCAAGGGGGGACCTGCAGAGAAGGCTGGCTTACGGAAGAACGACGTCGTGATCGCTTACCGTGGAAAAGAGATTTCAGACTCCAGCACACTTCGAAATGATGTCGCGGAGACGCCCATCGGCACAGAGGCGAAGGTAACGGTCCTTCGCAGCGGGAAGAAGGAGGAACATACCGTCAAGATCGGAACCCTTGAGGAAGCTACGAAGGTCCTCACGGCTACTGTGAAGGAACGCTTGGGGGTAGAAGCCAGGTCTCCTAATTCCTCGGAGGTCAACAGATACGGGTTGAACCCCAATCAAGGGGTCGTGATCACCTGGGAAGATCCGAAAGGCCCTTTAAGGGAAGCAGGTTTTGAAATAGGAGATATGATCCTCGCCATCAACGACCAACCGATTGACAGCATGGAGAGCTTCGTGGATCAGGTGAGCTTGTTAAAGCCAAAGGATAATATCGCTATCCTCGCTCTCGACCATCGAACAGGCAATACCGGAACCGTCCAGGTGGTGGTGAGATAAGCGAGGGAAAGAGTAAAATGAAGAAATTACCCTGGTCCTTTGGGCTGCTCCTTTTCATTGCCATTCTGGGATGTGCTTCTCTTCCCGTCTCTCCTCCCGGAACGAAGCCTGTCATCACTCACGCACTTATTAATCAGGAAGGGGGAACTTACGGAAGCGTTTTAAGGATCTACCTCGAGGCGAACGACCCTCAAGGCTTTATGTTTAGAATTGCCACGGCGGTGGATCAAGTAGGATATGGCAGTTATCCGACCGATTGGATCTATCTTAAACCGCAATATCAGCATCAGCTCATCGGATATCTCCAGTGGAATACCTTTAGCGTCCACGCGTCCTGGATGCCCGAGTGGACACAGATGACGATCAAGGTCTCCATTATTGATACGAATGGAAATGAGAGCAACATGGTGGTCTTCCCATTTGAGTTCGTGTCAGAGGCTCTTCCTGAGACTCCGTTGTCTCCCCCCTTCCATCAAGGGAATGTTCCTCTGTTAGGGTATATTGGAATCGATCTCTTTAATCCGCTCGAAATGGAGGATGACCGCGATCGGCGGGAGTCCATCTTTCCATGATTCCAATCTCGAAACGGTTGAAAGTGAGGTGACCATCGTCTTTCCGGATGTCTTACGAGCAGATCTTTTTCCTCCCATTTGCATTGAGCGAAACCGGCGGGACACCTCCAGCGAATACTCATTCGGGTTTTGACGCCCGATCAAACCCCGGCTTCTTTATGGCCGGAGCTACGTGGAGGGAATAGGCATGAAATTGTTCGAATCCTGATGGGTTTACTCCCGATCGCTTCGCAGCGATTCTTTTTTCGATCCGATCGTTGATGGCTTTCATAATCCAAAAGAATCGCGGGCCAAGCGGAAGGATTCAGCCGTCGAAATCCTGAGAATGAATCACGTTACAGAAGAAAACTTCAGCAAAGATTGTGAATACGAACAGTCGTAGGAGCAAGCGCCGTGGACAAAAAAGATGTGGACCAGGGTAGTCTCTACCGTAACACCGTGAGTTACTTCGGCGGTCTGATCGTCCTAGTCAGTATCGTCATGATTCTCCTGTTCCTGCTACTGAGTTTTAGCCTCAGGGCACCCAGCCCGTATATTGGCATTTTGACCTATATGATTTTTCCCGTGTTTCTCATGCTGGGAATTCTGGTATCCCTCTATGGGCTCTTTCGGGAGAGTCGGAGAAGACGCCGCATCGGAGCCACGGCGGCATTGCCCTATCCCAAGATCGATCTAAACGATCCGCTTCAGAGAAAGAAGTTTACTTTTGTCTTGACGGGTGGCTGTTTTCTTGGAATTCTTCTCGCCTTTGTAGGTTACAACGCTTACCTTTTCACCGATTCGAACACATTCTGCGGAAAATTGTGCCATTCCGTGATGAAACCAGAATACACAGCCTACCTGAATGGGCCGCATGCTCGGGTCCCTTGCGTGGATTGCCACGTAGGAGCAGGAGTCTCTTGGTACGTGAAAGCAAAAATCTCCGGGGTTCCTCAAGTCTTCGCGACGACCTTTCATACCTATTCGAGGCCCATCCCGGTCCCCATCAAGAGCCTGCGCCCTGCAAGGGAAACGTGTGATGAATGTCACTGGCCGCAGAAGTTTTACGGGGCGCAGTTGATCCAAAACCCCTATTTCCGCTACAACGAGAAGAATACCCCCGAGCAGATCAGCCTCCTGGCCAAAACCGGAGGCGGAACCCCTAATCTCGGTGAGAATGCGGGAATTCATTGGCATATGATTATTAACGAGAAAGTCTATTTCAAGGCGACAGACCCCATGCATCAGCAGATCCCGTGGGTTAAAGTCGTTTCTGTTGACGGGTCTATGATCGTTTACAAAGACCCAAGATCAAAACTCACCGATGAGGAACTGGAAAAACTCTCGGCCAACCTCATGGACTGTATGGACTGCCACAACCGACCTTCTCATGTCTTCCTTCCTCCCGAAACAGCCGTGGACAAGGCGATGGCAGGCGGGCTCATTTCATACAAACTGCCCTGGATCAAGAAGCTTGCCCTGGATGCATTGGTGAAAGATTACAAGGATGCCGATGGAGTGCAGGACGAAATGCGCCTGTTCATCGAAGGGTACTACACCAGGTATTATCCGGATGTGCTCAAGCGTCAGAGAGCTGAAGTCACGCAAGCAGTCAACACGATCTTCTCCATTCATAGTCGTAACGTTTTTCCCACGATGAAAGTAAACTGGACGACCTACCCCAACGATATCGGGCACCGCAACTGGCCCGGGTGCTTTAGGTGCCATGACAACCACCATGTGAGCCAGTCCGGGAAGGTGCTCACCAACGTGTGTTCGGTATGTCATACGATGCCGCAGCGCGGACCTCTCCTTCCCCTCGGGGCCACTCCCTCCGCGAGTTCAGAGCCCTGGCACCCGTGGCCGCTCAAGGGAGCCCACGAAAGGATTCTCTGCAGCCTTTGTCACCGGGCAGGCTACCGGCCCCCCTTGGACTGCATTTCCTGCCACAGAATTGATACCTCGGCTCCGATGATGAAGATGGCTTGCAAAACATGCCATCTTCAGGAGGCGGAAGTTCTGCCTATGGCCAATTGCAAGTCCTGTCACCAGAGTCCCAAGGGGTTGCATAAAAATAATCAACACTCGACCCCGTCCTGCACGACTTGCCATCGGCCGCACATCTGGAAGGTGGCGACACGGGATACCTGTCTGACCTGTCACGAAGACAAGAAAACCCATTACGCTCCTGAATTCTGCGGATCATGTCACTCCTTCCGCATGAAAGGAGAGTTGAAGAAGGAAGGGGGTGAAAGGGGAAATTGAACGGGGTGAATGACCGGGCGAAGCTTTCTTTTCGGGTCTGACAAAAAGTTGATTTTTACATCAGGGTTAAAGCTGAGGAGTGTAAAGGATGTCAGGAGAAAATGCTGAAGAAAAAATTCGTTAAAGATTATTTGGAACCGATCATCGTTGCGGTCCTGATCGCTCTTTTCATCCGAGCCTTTGTTGTGCAAGCTTTTAAAATCCCTTCCGGGTCGATGGAACCGACGCTTCTCGTAGGAGACTACCTCGTCGTTAATAAATTCATTTATGGGATAAGAATACCCTATACGGATGTCAAACTTTTCCAATTCAAGAAACCCCGGCGAGGAGATATCATCGTATTCATTTTTCCACTCGATCCGTCGAAAGATTTTATCAAGAGAGTGATCGGGATAGAGGGCGAAAAAGTGGAGATCCTCCGTAATGAAATTTATATTAATGACAAGTTGATTGATGATCCATGGGGGTACTTTGGGACGGATGATTTTCCGAGAGGTTTTGTCCAAAGGATGGAGAATTTTGGTCCCGTGGTTGTTCCTAAGGATTCCCTCTTTGTCTTGGGCGATAATCGTAACAACAGTGAGGACGGCCGTTTCTGGGGTTTCCTCAACGTAAATGCTGTCCTGGGGAAGGCTATGATCATCTATTTTTCATGGGATTGGAATGCCGGGAATTTTCTTGATCAAGTCAGGTGGTCCAGAATAGGCAAGTTGATTCGCTAGCCGGCAATGCTACTGAAGAGGCATCGTTTGCGGTGCCGTGAGGAGTAAAACCGATGGACGGAAGATTAAATCCTCGAGGCCAAAAACAAGGCCAGGGCGGCCCGCAGAGCCCCGCCTTTAACTGGAACCTCATTCTCTGGATTTTCATCCTCTTTTTTCTGATCGGGCCTTGGATATCAAGACAATTGACCAGCAAAGGAACTGAGATTAGCTACAGTGCGTTCCGCGGCCAACTGGAAGCTGGCAATGTGGAAAAGGTTACGGTGCAGGGAGAAAAAATTTCTGGAGAATTCAAGAGGTCAGTGGAAACGAAGAACGTAGAGGGGAAGCCGGTTCCTTACAAAGATTTTCTGACGTATTTGCCGTCCTTCGGAGACAACACGCTCCTGCCCATGCTGGAGGCCCAGAAGGTCGATATTGTCACGCAACCCAGGAAGGATGTCTCCTTTTGGGGGGAGATTCTGGTGGGCATCCTTCCTTTTTTGATCCTCATCGGCCTCGGCATCTTCTTCTTGAGAAAAAGAGGATTCGGAGGGGCACAGAATATCTTTTCCTTTGCTGGGAGCCGAGCCCGCCTGTATGAGCGCCGGAAGGAGAGAACGACCTTCAACGATGTCGCCGGGGCACGGGGGGCCAAGATTGAACTTCAGGAAATCATCGAGTTTCTTAAGGACCCGGCGCGAATTCAGCGCCTGGGGGGAAAAGCCCCAAAAGGCGTTTTGCTTGTCGGACCGCCCGGGACAGGGAAGACGCTTCTGGCCCGCGCTGTGGCCGGTGAAGCGGAAGTGCCCTTTTTAAGCATTACGGGTTCCGATTTTATGGAGATGTTCGTCGGCGTGGGCGCCTCCCGGGTGCGAAGCATGTTTAATGATGCCAAAAGGATGGCTCCCGCCATCATCTTCATCGACGAGATAGACTCCATTGGACGAAAGCGGGGCGCGGGCATCGGAGGAGGTCAAGACGAGCGTGAACAGACTTTGAATCAGCTACTCTCCGAGTTGGACGGTTTTGAAGCCAATGAGAATGTCATCGTGATGGCTGCCACCAATCGACCGGACGTCCTTGATTCCGCCCTGTTGCGACCCGGTCGATTCGACCGACGCATCACCGTCGACCTGCCGAGTTTGAAGGATCGCGTCGAAATCCTCAAGATTCATGCCAGAAACAAATCTCTATCCGATGGCCTGAACCTAGAAGAAGTGGCACGCGGTACTCCCGGTTTCAGCGGGGCTGATCTGGAAAACCTTCTTAACGAGGCCGCTATTCTGGCTGCTCGCAAAAATAAGGACAAAATTGAACAGAAAGATGTTGACGAGGCAGTGGACAAGATTTTGATGGGCTTAGAGCGTGAAAATATTGCTATTACCAGTGAAGAGCGGAGACTTCTGGCCTACCACGAGGGAGGCCATGCGGTCGTCGCCGCATTGTTGCCCAATGCGGACCCCGTCCACAAGGTCACGATTGTGCCCCGGGGGCAGGCCATGGGGGTGACACAACAGCTTCCGGAAAGAGAAAAATACATTTATCCGAAGGAGTACATGATTGATCGCTTGGCGGTGATGATGGGCGGGCGTGCTGCCGAGGAAGTGGTGGCCGGGACGGCCACCAGCGGTGCTGCGGATGATCTTAAGCAGGCAACCGGACTGGCCCGCCGGATGGTTCTAGAATGGGGGATGAGTCAGAGCCTTGGGCAGATGGCCATCGGGGATGGTCGTGAGAACGTCTTTCTGGGCTATGAGATTGCCCAGAGACGTGAATACAGCGAGGAAACGGCAAGGGAGGTTGATGAGGAGATCAAGAAGATTCTTAAAGAGTCTTATGACCGGGCGGTCGATCTCTTGCAGAAACACCGCGATGGGCTTGACCGCGTCGCGAAGGATCTTCTGGAAAAAGAGGAGATCACAGGCAAAGAGGTGCTTGAATTGGTAGGGGTTGAGAAGATACCGGCGTCGGTGGAAGCGTCTGTTTCAAAGTCCTCCGCCTGACTTGGCCAAAGCAGGGAACAAAAACTTTTTCTGAATGGCCTAAAGGAAAGCACGGATGTTTTCGTAAAGGTTACACAAGAGAGGAACAAGCTGATTCCTGAGTCGATCAACGTTCGTCCAGTCACCCAAGTCCAGCTTCCAACACTGAAAGAAGTGGGCATCAGGGAATGAAGGCGCACAGATGGAGTGTGCCCTTTTGATGTTCTTATGATTTGCAAATCACACCAAGATCCTCATCTCCTGTCTAAGAATCCTCAAAAAAGCGGCGTCAAAAATGGTGTATAATTGAATCTTCCGTTAGCTTCATTCTTGAACATAAATAAGAATTACGGTGGCCCTCAAGTAGCCAAAGCCTAAAGAGTTTTTTATGGATGATCCAAAAGGGTTAAGGCTGATCTTCCGAGCCCTCTATTCGAGAAACTATCGCCTCTTCTTCGGTGGTCAAGGCGTCTCTCTGATCGGCACCTGGATGCAGCAGATCGCCATGAGCTGGCTGGTGTATCGCTTGACCAGCTCTGCCTTCTTCCTGGGACTCATTGGGTTTTCGAGTCAAATTGCGAGTCTTTTCTTCTCTCCCTTTGCCGGCGTCCTTTCTGACCGGTGGAACCGTCACCGCATCCTGGTAATCACTCAAGTACTGGCTATGGTCCAAGCCTTTTTTTTAGCTTCTCTCACGCTGATGGGTGTCATCGCTGTTCCTCACCTGATCCTGCTGTCCATTTTCCTTGGTCTTGTGAATGCTTTCGATATGCCCACGCGTCAGGCATTTGTAGTAGAGATGGTAGAAAAGAGAGAGGATCTAGGAAATGCCATCGCTTTGAACTCATTCCTTTTTAACGGGGCGAGACTCGTCGGACCCTCCATCGCTGGCATACTCATTTCCATCTTGGGGGAAGGAATGTGTTTTCTCCTCAATGGGTTCAGTTTTCTCGCCGTCATCATCGCTCTTTTGGCGATGAAAATGACTTCAAATAAGAAGGATTCTCAGAAGCCCCGGGTTTGGCCAGAGCTCAAAGAAGGGTTTATTTATGCCTTTAGCTTTCCTCCCATTCGGTCAATTCTTTTCTTCATTGGGTGGATCAGCTTCGTCGGGACGGCGAACACAACCCTCATGCCTGTTTTTGCCAGGGATATCCTCCACGGCGACTCAAAGACCTATGGTTTCCTGATGGCAGCGATCGGTGTGGGCGCCATCATCGGAGCTATTTTCCTTGCCTCCCGGAGGAGTGTGCTCGGGTTAGGCAGAATCATCGTGATTGCCTCCGGAATCTTTGGGATGGGATTGATCTTCTTCTCCCTATCTCATATTCTATCGGTCTCAATTTTCCTTCTGTTGCTCTCGGGATTTGGCATGATGGTGCACATGGCGTCGAGCAATACGATCCTTCAAACGATCGTGGATGATGACAAAAGGGGCCGGGTGATGAGCCTTTATGCAATGGCATTTATGGGGATGGCTCCTTTGGGAAGCCTGGTCGGAGGCAGTCTGGGAGGGTGGATCGGGGCACCCTCTACCTTGATCCTCATCGGAGCCTCCTGTATGATGGGTTCTTTCCTGTTTAGAAAAATACTCCCCTCCCTGAGGGCAAGGATTCGGCCAATCTATGTAAGAAAAGGGATCCTTTCAGAAGACTCAGAAGTGGAACAGGAACTAAAAGCTCAAAAAAGGGACTCATGATTTTCTCGATGCGAGGAAATGCTGGATTCTTGAAAAAGGCCTGGTATAATTTATGGGATGGTCGAAGTATCCCCTCTCGTCGAACATTCTCCCTATGCCGGGATATTCCTTCTCCTGATCTTCGGAGAAATTGGACTACCCTTCCCGGAGGATGCGACGCTTATCCTGAGTGGATTTTTGATCGCTCAAAAAGTGACCGAGCCGGTCCCCACGGTCATCGTCGTCTATTGCGGTCTCCTCTTGACGGACTTCTCCCTCTATTGGGTAGGCAAGAAATACGGTCGAAAGGTGGTTGAGCATAAGAAATTCCGTCGTATACTGCCCGCCGAGAGGCTTTTAGCTTTAGAAGAGAAGTTTAAGAAATGGGGGATCTACGTCGTCTTGGTTGGAAGACATTTCCTGGGAATAAGGGCTCAGATTTTCTTAGCGGCAGGAGTGATGAGAATGTCTGCTCTGAAGTTCATCATGGCCGACGCCGCTTCAGCGATTCTTACAATAACGCTGATGGTCGGCATAGGTTTTTTGGGAGGCAATAGCATCCAGATCTTGCAGAAGGATGTGAAAAGGGTTGAGCATGTCGGGATTCTTGTTCTTGCAATCCTGCTGACCGGCTGGGTCCTTTACAAGTACTTCAGGAATAGGAAAAAGTGATGGGAGACTCCACCGCAGAATTCGCATGGAGCATATCTGAAATAATGTCTTTTCTCCCGTAAAATACGGGGTTTAACCCATATATCTTTCTTAATTTTTCGGCGATTCTGACATAAATGGAGGTGTACAAAATGAAAAAGGGAGAGGGTTCTCGGAGAATGGTCTTCTTACTATCTCTCATGATTCTGATCCTCGTGTTTCCGGCATGGGGTCTGAGCGCTGCCGAGAAAACCACGGCAAAGGACTGGAGAAAAGGCTTTGTGGAGGTAGCGAAGAAAGTGAAGCCGTCTGTCGTCTCCATTCGATCTGAACGGACAGTGACGGTCGGACCGGGGGTCGGGGAAGATTTCTTTAAAGGAACGCCCTTTGAAGATTTTTTCAAAGAGCACGGAGGGCCTCCCGCGAAACGAAAGCAGATGGGCGAAGGCTCAGGAGTCATTGTGGACGCCCAAGGCTATATCCTCACAAACTATCATGTCGTTGCAGGAGCCGAGAAGATATCCATCCATCTTTTTGACGGCCGGGAGTTGAAGGGAACGGTTCGAGGAACCGATCCCAGGACCGACCTTGCCGTCGTTCATGTGGAGGCTGCCAACCTTCCTACGGCCACGCTCGGCGATTCGGACAAGCTGCAGGTGGGCGAATGGGCCATCGCCATCGGTTCGCCTTTTGGTCTTGAAGAGACCGTCACCGTAGGGGTGATTAGCGCGAAAGGTCGCTCAGGGCTTGGAACGGGTAATTATGAGGATTTTATACAAACCGATGCCTCCATCAATCCTGGGAATAGTGGCGGTCCGCTGGTGAACATCGACGGCGATGTGATCGCAATCAATGCCATGATTATCCAGCCGGGTCAAGGGATTGGTTTTGCCATTCCCATCAACCTGGCCAAAACCATTATGGTGGAGTTGATCAAAACCGGGAAAGTCGTTCGTCCCTGGGTGGGAATCGGACTTCAGGATATCACCTCGGACCTGATGAAATTCTTCAACCTCAAGGAGAAGACCGGAGCATTGATCAGCCAGGTCTATGCTGGAAGTCCTGCAGAAAAGGCCGGCCTTAAGGTGGGAGATGTTGTGATCGAAGTCGGGGGGGTGAAGGTGACAAACAGTCAGGATGTGGTCCGTGAAGTGTTGAAGAAGAAAGTAGGGCAGAGTGTGAATTTTGTTTTCCTCCGGGAGGGAAAACGGACCGAAATCTCTGTGACGACCGCTCAGATGCCTGAGAAAATAGGAGAGCGTGGCCCTGTTCAGCCTCCAAGAGAATGGTTTGGCCTGCGCGTATCGAATGTCACTCCGGATCTTGCCAAACAACTGGGTCTCAAAAAAACCGAGGGGATCGTCGTGGTAGGGGTGGAACCTAATTCCGTTGCCCAGGCGGCGGGTTTGAAGGCTGGAGATATGATCTTGGAGGTCAACCGCCAGAAGGTCTTAAGCGAAGAGGACTACCGTAGCGTCATGGAAAAAGCAAACCTGGACCAAGGCGTCCTGTTCCTGATCGATCGGGCAGGCTCAACGTTCTTTGCTACCCTGACCGAAGAGAAATAAGAACGGAGGTTAACATTGAAACGTCTGTGGCGAACGAGAGCGATTTTTCTCTCCCTGTCTCTTTCTCTTCTTCTCACAACCATTTCAGAAGCGGGGTTGAAGGAGAACGTCTTTGAAACCGTTCTGCCTAACGGCCTCAAGGTGATCCTTCTTGAAAATCACAAGGCGCCCCTCGTCACCTTTCAGGTCTGGTATCGCGTAGGATCTCGGAACGAAACCTGGGAAAAAACGGGTCTCTCCCACATGCTCGAGCACATGATGTTCAAAGGGACAGAAAAAATCGGTCCCGAGGAGTTTTCCAGAATCATCCAGGAGAACGGGGGAAATGACAACGCCTTCACTTCGTACGACTATACTGCCTACTTTGAGAATCTCAATGCCGATCGTATCCAGGTTTCGATCGATCTGGAATCGGATAGAATGCAGAACCTCCTCCTGCGGGAAGAAGACTTCCGGACCGAGCGAATGGTGGTGATGGAGGAGCGGAGGCTTCGCACCGACGATAACCCGCAAGCCGTTTTGGCGGAGCAAGTCATGGCGGCGGCCTTTGAGATGCAGCCTTATCATTGGCCTATTATCGGTTGGATGGAGGATATTGCCCGTTTCACCCTGGAGGATTTGAAGACATACTACAAGACCTACTATAACCCCGTCAATGCCATTCTTGTAATTGTAGGAGATTTTAAGAAGGATGATCTTCTTCCTAAAATCGATCAAGCCTTTGGCTCCTATCCCAGAGGAGCGGCCCCTCCGCAAGAGAAGGATATCGATCCTCCGCAGATTGGGGAGCGAAGAATCTTCGTGAAGAAAGAGGCTCAGCTCCCATCCCTGGTGATGGGGTACCATGTCCCCAACTTTCGAGAGCAGGATAGCTACGTGCTGGAAGTCATTGCCACGATTCTCTCCGGAGGCAAAAGCTCCAGACTCTACCAGAGCCTCGTTCGGGAAAAACGACTTACCCTGAGTGTGGATGCTGACCACTCGCTGACCTCCCGAGATCCGAGCCTCTTCACCCTCTCTGCTGAATTGCTTCCCGGAAAAGAGGTGGCCGAAGTGGAGAAGGCATTCGATCAAGAAGTCGAGCAACTTAAGAAAGACCCGGTGGAAAAGCAGGAACTGGAAAAGGCAAAGAATCAACTCGAAGCCTCTTTTATCTTCGCTCAGGATTCCCTCTTCTACCAGGCCATGCTTTTGGCCCGGTATGAGATCGCCCTGAGTTGGAAAACGATCGACGACTATCTTCCTTCCGTTCGTAAAGTTTCGCCGGAAGACATTCAACGAGTTGCAAAAAAATATTTGACTCCAGACAATCGAACGGTGGGCATTCTTATCCCGCTTCCGCTCAAAGAAGGGAAATCTGAGCCGGCGGGAAGTTCTGTCAAAGAGCACCTGGTGAGATGAGGATTTGTCCCCCACCCTCTCCTCTCGGCGACGAGGGACGTGGGGAGCTATTTTAGCCTGGAGAAAGGGAAGAACATGTCTTTTGTTCCGCATTCTGCATCCCGCACTTCGCATTGGAAATGCTTTATCGTCCTCTTTTTCTTAGTCTTAGGCGTGGGGGTGCCACAAGGTGGCCTCCGGGCCATGCCTCCTGTCCAGAGGATGGTCCTCCCAAATCATCTTGTCCTTCTTGCTTCCGAAGACCACTCTCTGCCGTTTGTAACACTGCAGCTCCTCGTTGACTCGGGATCATGGAGGGATCCTCGAGGAGAGGAAGGCTTGGCCTACCTGACTGCCAAAGGGCTTCTTCTGGGGACATCAAAGCACAACGTCAACCAGATCAACGAGACGCTCGATTTTATGGGGGCCACTCTCAATGCTTCATCCGGAAGGGACTATGCGACCCTGACCCTCCGGGTTCTGAAGAAGGACTTGGACAAGGGATTCGATCTTTTCTTGGAAGTACTGACACAACCCGTCTTTCCTGAAGAGGAACTCAAGAGGGAAATCGAGAAAACTTTGGCGGCCATTCAATCGCAAGAAGATCAGCCCGACGAGGTCGCGGAAAGAACATTTGTGAGGACCCTCTTTCTCGATAGCCCTTATGGTCACCCTGCGGAAGGAACGAGAGAATCCGTCCCCAAGCTCACACGGGAAGGAATCGTTCGTTTTTATCGCTCCTATTACCATCCGAATAATGCCATCCTGACGGTGATCGGTGACATGACGGATCAGGAATTGAAAGAAAAACTCATATCCCGTCTGGAAAAATGGCCTAGGGGCGACATTCCGAAACTGCCTTTCGTTTCCAAATTTGAAAAGGAACAGAAGACCGTGAAGGTGAACCGCCCGATCACTCAAGCCAACATTCTTCTTGGCCATGCCGGCGTGAGCCGTGAAAACCCTGATTTCTACGCCCTCACCGTGATGAACTATATTCTCGGAGGGGGAGGCTTTGCTTCTCGACTCATGGCGGAGATTAGAAACAAGAGGGGACTTGCTTATTCAGTCGGAAGCTTCTTTGATCCGGGAAAATATCCCGGTTCTTTCCAGATCGTTCTTCAGACGAAAAATCCCTCGGCCCGTGATGCCATCTCACTTTCACTCCAACAGATCGAGCGGATTCAAAAAGAACTCGTTTCGGAAAAAGAACTGGAAGGAGCAAAAAAATATCTCGTCGGAAGTTTCCCGATGCGGTTCGATACTCAAGGAAAACTGGCCAATTTTCTCATCCAGGTGGAGTACTATGGATTAGGTCTCGATTATCCTGAAAAGTACCCTTCCCTTATTCAGTCCGTGACCCGGGACGAAGTGCTCCGGGTCGCCAAGAAGTACCTTCATCCGGAAAAATATGTCCTTGTCATCGTCGCGAATCTCAAGGAAGCGGGCATGGAATGATTTTTCTCGTTCCACCTGTCCTCCATCAAAGAGGTCATCCTATCCACAGGCCTCGCCCACCCCCCGTTTTTCCTTGCGTGCGACCAGGGGAGGTCCCCTCCGAGCCTTCATAAGGCCCGCGTTGAGGGTAACCGGGATCAACGCCCGTCATGTCATGGATACCTAC
>Ga0335070_10003452_pt1 | contig 18468 bp, 18 predicted proteins | sample Lox_Sample_13_FD_206722 | JGI IMG/M metagenome (GOLD analysis project Ga0335070, IMG submission 206722) | Soil microbial communities from Loxahatchee National Wildlife Refuge, Florida, United States - Lox_Sample_1.3 | ecosystem: Environmental > Terrestrial > Soil > Wetlands | place: USA...
GTCTCTACGAGAAGCTGGGCGCTCATCTAATGAGCAGAGAGGGTGTGGAAGGGACCTGCTTCGCCGTCTGGGCCCCCGACGCCGAACACGTTTCCGTCATAGGTGACTTCAACGGCTGGGCGAAGGGGAGGCACCTGTTGCGCCCAAGGGGCCAGTCCGGCATCTGGGAGGGGTTCATCCCCGGCGTGGGCAAGGGTGCTAATTACAAGTACCACGTGGCCTCCCGCTACCTCGGCTACCGGGCCGACAAGGCGGACCCCTTCGCCTTTCATACTGAGACCCCGCCCCGGACCGGTTCCCGGGTCTGGGACCTCGGCTACACCTGGGGAGACGAGGGATGGATGGAGAAGCGCCGGCGCACCAATCCACCCGAAGCCCCCATGGCTGTTTACGAGGTGCACCTGGGGTCGTGGATGCGGGTCCCTGGAGACTGGCGTCGGTTCCTCACCTACCGGGAACTCGCCGAGAAGCTCCCTCAGTACGTCGAGGAGATGGGATTCACCCACGTGGAGTTCCTGCCGCTCATGGAGCACCCCTTCTATGGCTCCTGGGGATACCAGACCACCGGCCACTTTGCGCCCACGAGCCGCTATGGTACGCCGCAGGACCTCATGTACCTCATCGATCAGTTGCATCAGCACGGAATCGGCGTCATCCTGGACTGGGTGCCCTCGCACTTTCCCACGGACGAACACGGCCTCGGGTATTTCGACGGCACTCACCTCTACGAGCACGCCGACCGCCGCAAGGGCCATCACCCTGACTGGGACAGCTATATCTTCAACTACGGCCGAAACGAGGTGCGGGCCTTCCTCATCGGCAGCGCCCTCTTCTGGCTCGACGTGTACCACGCCGATGGACTCCGCGTCGATGCGGTTGCCTCCATGCTCTACCTGGACTACTCCCGCAAGGATGGGGAGTGGATCCCCAACATGTACGGCGGCAAGGAGAACCTGGAGGCGATCAGCTTTCTCCGCCGCTTCAACGAGGAGGTGTACCGGGATCGCCCCGGGATCCAGACGATCGCCGAGGAGTCCACGGCCTGGCCCATGGTCTCCCGCCCCACCTACGTGGGTGGCCTGGGCTTCGGGTCGAAGTGGGACATGGGCTGGATGCACGACTCTCTCGTCTACATGACCAAGGAGCCCGTGCACCGGAAGTTCCACCACAACCAGCTAACCTTCCGCCTGCTCTATGCATTCCACGAGAACTTCGTCCTGCCCCTCTCCCACGACGAGGTGGTGCACGGCAAGGGCTCGCTCCTCCAGAAGATGCCCGGGGACGAGTGGCAGAAGTTCGCCAACCTCAGGCTCCTCTATGCCCACATGTATTCCCAGCCGGCGAAGAAACTGCTGTTCATGGGCGGCGAGTTCGGGCAGTGGAACGAGTGGTACCACGAGGTGAGCCTGGACTGGCACCTCTTAGACTACCCCCTCCACGCCGCCATGCGGCGCTGGGTCCGGGACCTGAACCGGCTCTATCGGGCGGAGCCGGCCTTGCACGAGCTGGACTTCTCTCCGGCCGGCTTCGAGTGGATCGACTGCAACGACTCCCAGCAGAGCATCCTCAGTCTGATGCGCCGGGGGCGTTCTATTGAAGACGTCATCATCGCGGTCTTGAATTTCACTCCCGTTCCCCGTCCCGGCTACCGGGTGGGCGCGCCGCGGGGCGGCTTTTGGCGGGAGGTGCTGAACAGCGACGCCGGAGAATACGGCGGGACCGGTTGGGGGAACTTCGGCGGTCTCGTGGCGGAGGCTGTTCCTTTTCACGGCCGGCCGTTCTCCATCAATCTCACCCTGCCGCCCCTGGGAGCAGTATTCCTGAAGAGCGGGGGGTAGACTGAGGAACGGGGGAGGGGTGAGCAGGCGACGAAAAAACCCGGACCATGATCCGGGTTTTTTCGTCTTCTTGGTCGTCGAGGAGAAAACGACGATAGCCACGCCGGAGAGCCGGTCGGGCTACTCCCGCTGGCACGCCCTCGCCCTTTCATTGCTTTCACGGGCTGCGGCCTGCCGGCAGGCGTCATGCTCCTCCACACTCGTGGTGCAGTAATCGCACTTGCGCAAGTCATCCAGCAGTTGCTTTCGTGCCGTATGACAACACCTCTGCTCACGGCTCATTGAGGATCTCTTCATAGGTCTCACCTCTCTCTACCCGGTACCGCTTCCGGAGGCGAGGCCGCCGGATTGCCCGGGTTTCACCTGCGTCCGCTATACCCCCCGTGGGCAGCCCTCGCCAGGAGGCGCCGCCAGGAACCGGAGCGAAAGCCCGGTGAGGGCAATCGCCAGGATCACTCCGATCACCGGCAGGAATGTCACTCCCAAGACCAGGAAAAGGCCCGCCAGGAGCAGCAAAGCCACGCCAAGCTCCGCATCTACCACTCTTTCCAGGAGACACTTGCTCGTCATATGATCACCTCCCCCTCCGTATTCGGGAGCGGCTACTGTCATGCATAAGTTTAACTCCAAGGGAGACGGGGGCAATGGGGATGCGACAGCGGCGGATCAGGAGCTGGCGACCGAGGTATGCTCCCTCGACAAAGGCGGGACTTCACCGCCAGGACGGATGGACGAAAGGCTGGGGCGCCGGGCAGCCAAGAAGATCGGCCCGAGAACGAGATTCGCGGAAATCGACCAGGCCGGTGAAAGGATTTGTCAGCGTGCACTTCTGGATGGAGAGCCCTGGGACGGCGTATGCGGCCGCCGCCCCAGGGGCATGGATGGGGGCTCCGAGACGGGACTACTTGACCGACTCCACAGGGTAGCCTGCTTCTTTCCAGCCAAAGATACCGCCGAGGCAGCGGTAGACATTTCGGTACCCGAGCTTCACCGCCCACATGGCGCCGTTGTGGCTGCGGCCACACTTGACGAAACCGCAGTAGACCACGATGATCCTGTCCTTGTCCGGGCCGAGCAGATCGAGGTATTTTTTCTCCATCTCCGGAGACATGGTGGTCATCTCCGGTATGGGAAACTCGAATTGCACCGCACTCGGGATGTGCCCCTTCGTGTAGCTGTCGGCGTAGGGCATGGTGTCGATGATGAGCATCGGCTCCTTGGCGTCCAGCCGCTTCTTGAGATCCTGGAGACTGATGAGCTTATAGCCGCCGCGCTGTGCCTCACCGCATGCCTTTAGCGCGAGAGCCTCGGTCTGGACGTTGGCCTCGGTGACGCCGATCTTCTCGGTGCCGGCGCAGCCGGAAAGGAGTGCCAACCCAACAGTCGCCACCAGCAGGCACAACAACAACGATCTCTTGTCCATGAGACTCCTCCTTCTACTTCACCCTGACCAGCACGGGGACCTCTACCAAGCTCATCCTGGCGTTGGCTACCGCAATACGAATAGAAGACTGCCGCACTCGCCCCGGTTCAAAACCCTCTAAATGAATCTCGTAGGGGATCGTTCTCTCTGCTCCCGGCGGCACCTCTCCGGGAGGTGAGAGCAGGCGGATGAAGTCGGCGCCGGCGGCTACCTCGCGGATGCGCAAGGGCACACCCATGTAGTTCACTATCTGGAGTGACTGTTGATAGTTTCCGCCGGCGGCGAGGTTCGTCAGGACGAGCCGGTCGGGTTTCACCTGCCACTGCCGGAAGACCGTGCCCCGGATGTGCAAGGTCTTCAACGGCTCCTTCGCATCGTTGCTCTTCACCAAGAGGGTGAGGTCGACATCACCGCTGTAGCCTCGGAAACGGAATGTCGTGCGCACAGCACCTCGCTCGCCCGGATTCAGGGGGCCGCTCGGATATTCCGCTGTGGTGCAGCCGCAGGAGGTGGAGACATCATGAATGATGAGGGGCTGTGAGCCCATGTTTCGAAAGGAAAAGGCGACCTCCACCGAATCGCCCTCGAGAACCGGCTGAAAGGTGTAGAGCTCCTGGTCGAAGCGGATCGTCGGCTGCGCAGCCATCGCGTCTGCATCTAAAATAAGGAGCGCGAGGAACAGGCAGGGGAGCAATCTCCCGCAGCGAGCAGAGCAAACTGACCGAACGCCCTTGAGCGTTTTCCCTGATCCTTCCACGGCTCAAGCATCCCTGGAATAACTGTTGAAGCGACACTCCGGATCATTCAAACTCAAACAGGGGCCTCCTCAGAGGTCCCTAACCCTCAGCTTTCTTACGGGATGTCGGGAGGAAAGGCAAATAGATAATATTGATGATCATGATGAGTCGTATCGGAAAACATGATAAGCGGCGGGATAAATGCTCTGGAGAAGAGGCTTTCAACGAAAGGCCCCATGCGCGCGGCCAGATGAATTGACGAGGGGTCATCCCCGCAGCGGCGAGGCAGGCCTGTCGCCGGGGGGAGCTTTCCAACAAACGGAAGTGGAGATGGCCGCAGAAAACGTTCCAGCGCACAGTTTGCATTTGGACCGTCGAGTAAGCCGTCTAACCGATCGCGGACGTCCCGCTTCACCTCTAAAGTTTATTTAGTCAACGACGTCCCCAACTTCCACGATTTCCTTTTCCACTCTTCCCGATACGGCGAATGTATCCTTCGATGTACCTGACGAGCGACGCATGCGAGCCACGATCTGGCCTCACAGAGCTGGAAAAAGAGAAAGGTCAGTGGCTGTAACTCCACGCGACCGTGGGACAACCCGCGCCGGACCAGGAGGGTGAGATTGCCAAGGAACCGCAGCGAGCCGGCCTCGGGGCACGCCGATTGCTGTCTAGTGGCGGTGAACCCCCGAACCCTCCAAATTCTGAAGAAGAGACTAGGCGAAGCTTCAGCGAGAGAGAAAGTGCCCCTGAATCAACGCGTGGAGAAAGGGATGAAGAGCCTACGTTTCGAGGTTCTATCTCATTCGCCTGACAGCCGCAGCTTCTTGAGACTCAACTCCCGTCAATACTACGCCCCTTCCCATGGAAAGCGACGTCTCATCAGGTCAGGTCAAGTATGAGGGTCGGGCCTTATCAGGGAGGGCAAGAGTATGACGAACATCGAGAGGATCATCGAGACCCTGAGGGCAAAGAGAACAAAACTAACGAAGAGGAGGAAGCTCATACTCGTAGTTGCCATCGTTTTATTGTTCGCAGCATCTGGAGGGATCATTCACGCCAAGTTCTCTGCACAAGATCCGGGAGTTCGAGGCGGGCCTCCTGGAGCAGGAGGTCCTATCGATGGGCTCGCGACTTCGCAGACGAATTTCTTCAACGATGGGTTGGACGCTTTTAATGAAGCAGAGGGGATCGGCGATGGGCTTGGGCCACGTTTCAATTTTGACAGTTGTGTGGGGTGCCATTCGCAGCCAGCCCCTGGGGGATCAAGTCCAGCCCCGAATCCGCAAGTTGCCCTAGCCGCTGCTTTTGGCAATGTGGTGCCGTCTTTCATCAACCTGAACGGTCCTATCCGGGAGGCACGGTTCAAGTACAAGCCGGACGGCACCCGCGACGGCGGCGTGCACAACCTCTTCGTTATCAGCGGCTGCAACATTGCACAGCCTGATTTTGCAGCACAGTTGGCACGGAATAATGTGATTTTCCGGATTCCGACGCCAGTATTTGGAGCTGGGCTGATAGAGCAGATTCCCGACGCAGCGATCGTCGCCAACCTGGGCGCGAATGCGGACAAGAAGGCAGCGCTTGGGATCGCCGGTCGCCCGCATCGCATCTCTGGAAGCCCCAACACCAACGGCAACGACGGCACCATCGCCCGGTTCGGCTGGAAAGCGCAGAACAAATCGTTGCTCCTTTTCTCGGGCGAGGCGTACAACGTCGAGATGGGGATCACGAACGAACTGTTCCAGACCGAGCGAGACGAGACGCCAGAGTGCCAGGTTGCCACGGTTCCCAACAACGTGACCAATACTGACGGAGTAACCGGCCTCGATACCCTTAGCGACATTGAGAAGTTCAGCCTCTTCATGCGCTTCCTTGCGCCGCCAATGCCGTCGTCAGATACGCCAGGTGGAGCTGATTCGATCTTCAGGGGAGGGCAGGCGTTCGAGGCTGCTGGTTGCGCTTACTGCCATACGCCTATGCTCAAAACCGGGAATTCCAGCGTCGCAGCTCTCCGCGACCAAGAAGTTAAACTGTTCTCTGACCTGGCCCTGCATCAGATGGGCAAGGATCTGGCTGATGGTATCATTCAGGGGGAGGCCCAAGGAGACGAATTCCGCACTGCGCCTCTGTGGGGCCTCGGGCAGCGGATCTTCTTCCTCCACGACGGGCGCACGAAGGACCTAGTCGAGGCGATTCAAGCTCATGGGAGCGGCTCGTCAGAGGCCAAGAAAGTGATCAAGAACTTCAACGCACTCGACGAGGGGGCAAAACAGGACTTGCTGAATTTCCTGCGTTCCCTGTAGTTGGACTTCCACCAGGCGCGCGATCTTCGGGCGCGGCATTTCTCCTCGCCGCGCCCGGGGACTTGCGGCTCAGAACGGTGCGAGAACGGCGTCGGGCCAAGCCACCCGCAGCGGCCGATCGCTGAACTCGGCCAGCGACAGGCCGCGGAAGAGCGTGCCGAGGCACCAGGCGAACCACTTGCGAACCGCAATGATGTGCCGTAGTCTCCCGGCACAGCAAAAGCCCGTTCCCCCTCTGCAACCTCTGTCGCCACGAGAAAGGTTTCTCAGCGGCCTGCTAGTCCCATTCCCGCGCGCTTTCGTCTGAGACCACGGGCGACGAGTAAGGATCTGATCGCTTCCTCCCACTATTTCTTTGCTGCCATGGTCTCCAAGAGCCGCTTTATCTGACTCAATTCCTCGCCATACTTGCCCCAGTTGCCCTGTTTCAGATAATCCAAAGCCTTGTTGTAGTGGTTTAGCGCCTCCTGCGCCATGGTGGAAAGCGGGCCGGTCGGTACTGCCGCGAGCGCTTTCTGCACCTGTTCCTGTGGCACGGCCTCCACCGAAAACACGGCGCGCAGGGCCTCGTCCAGATCCTTTCGCATCTCCACTTGTCCACCCTGAACCGCAATCACTCGTTTGAGCTGCGGAATCTGCCCCTGTTCTGATTGAAGATAGATGGGCTCAACGTATATGAAGGAATGCTCAATCGGGATGATGAGTAGATTCCCCCGAATCACACTGGATCCCCGTTGCCCCCAAAGGGTCAATTCCGCGGATATGTCCGGCTTTTGATTTATGCGAGCTTCAATTTGCATGGGACCATAAATTAACTTTTCTTTAGACAGCATATAAATCACAAGCTGCCCGTAACTATCGCCGTCGCAACGAGCGCACATCCAGGCGACCATATTGTTCTTGCCTGACGGAGTTAAGGGAAGCATCAAAATGAATTCCTCCGAGGAGCTGCCAGGGAGCCGCATTATAATGTAATAGGGCGGTAATGCTTGCTGCGTCTCCTTGTAGATTTCTTGTGGTGTGCTCCATAGGTCTTCCCGATTATAAAACACCTGTGGATCTGTCATATGGTAAGTAGCATACATTTGCGCTTGAATAAGGAATAGGTCCATAGGGTAACGTATATGTGTCTTTAAAAACGGCGGCATTTGCTTGATCGGTTTGAACAGAGTGGGGAAAATCTTGCTATAAGTCTGAACCACAGGATCGGAAGGATCGATTATGTAATAGGAGACATCTCCATTGTATGCATCAATAACAACCTTCACCGAGTTGCGAATGTAGTTCAGCCTATCTCGACTCGACCCCGGAGAAAGAGGCTGTGAATAGGGAAACATATTGGACGTAGTATATGCATCATGAATCCAGTATAAACGTCCGTCCTCCCCAACCACGATATAGGGATCCGAATCATATGCGAGAAACGGAGCTATGGTATAGTCGCGATCCGTAATGGTGCGGTGGAACATGATGCGGCTCTGGCTTGTGATGTAGCGAGACAACAAGAGATTCACATCAAGGAAGTCCGCCGCGTAGACCAGCCTGCGAAGAAAGCTCGAAATTTGTACGCCGCCTCGTCCATCGTAAGACGTATACACATTCTCGTTACCCTTCGGGTAATCGAACTCTTTGGTCTCGGTGTTGACAACGCAAAATCTCTCCGTTTCCTCGCCGAAGTAGACTTCCGGCCGGGTAACCTTTGTCACACCAGTTGAGCGGGGTGGGATATCCTTGATAGCAAACTCGGGTAGGCCGTCTTCGGTGACCTCGTTGACCGGACTCATGACTGCTCCGTAGCCATGAGTGTATACCAGATGCATGTTGACCCACGTTCTCGCGGGACCCGGAAGGAGCGAAGGAGGAAGTTCCCTTGCGGCGATGGCGACCTGGGTATACTTGCTCCCAACCTGGTAGCGATCGACGTCCACACTTTTGAAGTCGTAGTAAAGCCTGATTTCCTGCAACTGTTTGTAGGTGGCGATCAAGGGTCGATGATCCCACAGGCGGATATTATGGATTGTTGGCTCGTTCTTCTGAATGTCAGTGTAAGCCATGCTGTCATTGACCGAAAAGGGTAGCTCTTGGGCTCTGTCTAAGCCAAACGCCAGCCGAGTAAAGTCAATGGTATTCTTGATGTACGGTGTCTCCTTCACCAACTCGTTGGGTTTCACCACATACTGTTGGATTAGGCCGGGATAGACCCAAGAGAAGCCTATGAGAGTAAGAAGATATACCACGCTCATATAGAGAAGCCATTTCCATCTCTTGAGGATGGGCATAAGGAAGAAAAGAGCCGCCATGGCTAACGCCAGAATGACTAGAGTCCAATAGGCCGGGATCTGCGCATAAACGTCCGAGTAGCTGGCGCCGTAAGCCACGCCGCTGCTGGAATACATTAACCCATAGAGCTTCAGCCGGTATGTCCAGGCGATCCCCAGCAAGAATAATCCGCCCAAGACGCCCAAATGGGATTTTACCCAGGGATGGATATAAAAACGGTTTTCGTGGACCCCTATGGCCTGGTCGAGATAGTATGAGAGGGCGACAGCCACGGACACAAGGAATAACGTAGTTAGGTACCATCCCCGGAGGAAGAGATAGAGCGGCAGGGCAAAAACGTAAAAGCCGACATCCTTGTGGAAAATTGGATCGGGGACACCAAATGGGGAGCGATGCAGGAATTGAAGGATGGCCATCCATGAGTCGGAAGCACTTGACGCCATTATGACAGCAAGAAGGAAAATAATTATGGCCCATACAGAGTCAACGTATGTCCGATGAAAAATGATAGCAAATGGTGTCAACGGCTCTTCCGGAGTAGTCACTCTTATTAAGCGGGTGGGGCGTCCCCATCTTCTCGCGATAGCAATGTTCAGCCCGGCAAAAATTCCGAAGATGGCGAAGAAGACCGCGAAAGCCAGAACTCTTGCCCAGAGAATCGTGGTGAACACTTCGGCGAAACCCACATTCTCAAACCAGAGCCAATCGCCGTAGTAGCTTACAAAAAAGCGCAGCATCACCAGGGCTGCAATGATCAGCCCGAGAAGAATCAACGTTTTTCTTTTCAGGTTCATGAGAAGCCTCCAGAGGTGGATACTTAACCGCATGAACGGAAACACGCCAGAATGCTCGCCGCGGGTCGGAAACGCGTGCACCGGTGGGGTTCAGCCTGGCGAAGAATCTCGCTGACTCCCTGAACACTTAATCTCACGGAGCGGGCAACCGACTTCTCTGGTTCCTAGAGCTTGAATCAGTTCTGGATCTCGGGGGGCAAATCGCCTCCGACCATCTCGTTTCTTCCCGCTACGCTCATGGAGAGCAACGATACATCCCCTTTTGTTATTCTAACACCCCTCCGCGTCGACAGGGTAAGCTTTAGCCGCCCAGGAGGGGTAAGCCTCTGTAGGTCTGCTGATGCAGCGCGTCTCTCTTCACGGGAGTGTCAGGCATGTGGCGCTTCCAGGCACGAGCATCAACCTTGAACGGGGAGCTGCCATACGTAAACGCGGCGATGTCGCTCTTTTCAGCCCTCGCAGGCCGATGATTCGCCGCCTAACCATGATCGTCTCTTACGGTCAGCGAGATTCCGCCCGGAAAGGAGTCAAGTAGGTGCGATAGAATCCCAGGTCTCTCGTGAGGAGCCGATTAATCTGTATCAGAACGTGGCCGCCGGGCGAACCACTTGTGGACCGCGATGATCGGCCGGTAGTTCTGCTGGATCTGCTTCTCTTTCAGCGCCAGCGCGCCAATGAGCGAGATATCGAGTCGTTCTCTAAGGCCCATGCCATTTTCTGAGCCAACGTGCGATCCCCAGCTCAGTAGACTCTATGATCCAATGGCACGCGTCCATTTCCTCCGAGGTGCATTTCACGCTTGTCAGATTCTTGGAATCGCATGTAGCGACTACTTCGGGATTGCCACGTTATCATCGTCGTAGATACCCTGGTCTGCGGTCTTGTGGCAGGCTGAGCAGTTAGAGAACGAACCAACTGCTTTCAGACTGAAAACTGCGGTCGGTATATCGTGGTGTTCGCGACGAATGTAAGGAATCTCGGTAATCCGAGAGGGTGTCTGGCCCCTGAGGCATTTCATGATCTTGACAGCCAGTTTCGCATCCGAGTGTTCCGCCGCATTGTCCGTGAGGTACGTGGCGATAGTTTTCTTCGCTCCGGCATCGAGGTCAACTGCTTGCCCGAAGTGATCGCCAAGGTTCCCGAGAATCCCGGCCCATGAAGCGGAGGGCAAGAGCTCCGGCTGATAGGCGAAATGGCATGCGCCACATGTCTCTTTATAGGTCTGATTGGCTACCGGTTTCAGATCGGCATCGCGATCATCGTTGTTATCGCCCTGGTGCAGTCCTCCTTGATACCCCCGATTTCTTTTCCGATAACCGCCGTCAGCAAGGACATCATAGAACATGCCGAAGGCCAGCAAGAATACCACGACCAAAGCGGTGTATTGGATCGCCTGTCTCACAACTTGCCTCCTTTATTATGCGTATGATCTTTTCAGCTTATAGTAGAGACGGCAGAAAGGAGCTTCATAGGGATGCGGGAACCAGAGGAACATCAATTTCTTCGGCCCTCCAAGCCGCGTAAGCCAGGGCCTGGTCTATGTCTTCCGGTTCCAGGTAGTGGTAGAGTTTCAGGATATCATCCTTCGCATGTCCCGTGGCAAGAAGACCGACAATCATGCCAACTGTGACCCGCATACCGCGGATGCAGGGCTTACCGCCCATCACAGCAGGATCAAAAGTGATTCTGGTAAGTTGTTTCATCTTCGTACCTCTCTTGGTGCCCTATCTCTGATCGATGGCGACCATTATACGCCGCCCCGCTTGCCAAAGCGAGCCATGAGACGCGGTTGGCCCCGATCAGCGGCGTGTCGCCGCCCATGAAGGGGTCGGTGGAACCGGCTGGGGGAGTCGTTCCCTCGGAAGAAAGTTTCCGCCAGCGGCCGATCGCTGAGCTCGGCCAGGACCAGCCGCGGAAGAGCGTTCCGGTCATTCTGCTGAATCTGCTTCTCTCTCAGCGCCAGCGCGCCAATAGGAGCGATCTCGAATCGTTCTTCAATGCCCATGGAACTTTCCGAGCCGACGTGCCATACTCAGATCACATCCCACCGCTCTCACTCCCGCGCCATAGCCCCGCAAACCGGTATCTGCCGGGGGCGCCGGGCGACCGGCATCCCTGCCGCGACCCTTTCACCTAAGGTTCTCGGTCCACCGCCAACGCATGGGGAATAGCAATGAGTTGTTCTAGCTGCCTCGCAAAACCTTCAAGCCCCGGGAATAGGGCTGCGCGATTCACATTCATTCTATGTAAGTCTTCCAATGCTTCAATTAGGAGGCTTGTATTGCATTTTATCTCGAGCTTTATTAGACGATCAAGCTCATGATTCGAAAGACACAATGCCCTAATATTATCCATAAACGATCGAGTTATATCGCCGGGAGCAAGAAAAACTCCCTGCTGAGCTACAAGACGATCATTTAATCTAAAAGGGTTTAAGGGATGGATCAAGGGGATCGGAGGTGAGCCCTTGAGAATAGCTTTGATCGTATCCGGGCACTTCAAGTTCGGGTCCTCATTCTGAATTCTTCGTTGAAGCTCACCTGGCAATGCTGCCCTTGCTTTCTGTCCCCACCAAGCTGAATCGAGTGCCCAAATTGCGCATATGCTTCCGGGCTTGGCAGATTCAAACGCGAAATAGGCGGCAACAAAGAAGGAGTAGGTCCAGTCCAAAAGCCGCGTCGGTGCACCATAATGCCGCATGAGAGCGTACCATTCTATCGTATCCTCTTTTGCCGGGCTCGTGATAACATATTGGTGAAGCTGACGCTGAAATCTTCTAAGTAATCCATCTTCAATTCGAGGTAAATTTTGCCAATCAGTTCTGAAGCGATCGACGGCTGCTCTCTCTAGAGTGGATGATAGTTCCCATCTATTAGACTCCTGCCCCCTAAAGATCCAATTACGCCACGGACGACTACGGTAGTACTCGACCAGATCTTGCCACCTCTTGAACACTGGTTCCCTTCTATATGGTACATGCGGTCTTGTCACGCTAACAGCCTACCGGTAATGGTTCGCAACTGCGGATTATCTCGTTCTCTATGGAATGTCAGTCTTCAGCACAAAACTCCCGAGTCTTGCGGTTACAGTGGTCACTCCAATCGCGGCATCTCAAAGCGCGCGCAGACAGAATCCGTAAGCCTCCGCGTTCCTTTTGCACCAAGATTCGGGAAGTACATGTAGAGCATTCGTGTCCTGACGTCCTTATGGTCGACGAATTTGATAGTTTGACGCCGGTCTTTTCACTTCTACAAAATCTACAACACCCGCGAAGGCCTTAGCAAGAGAATTATCAGGCGGTTCCGGCCGGAGGTCTGCCTGAGACGCCAACGGCATGGAGCGGAGAGCCTTACGGCTCGTCGGTGTGAGGTTTGAGGCAATAGGGGAAGGGCGCAGAGGGCGATTAAATAACGGGCAGGAGGCAGCCGACAGCGGGCAGTCGAAGGCACGGGCGTAAGGCGAAAACGGCATGGAGCAGAGAGCCTGACGGCTCGTTTGAGGTGCAACGTTTGAGGCAATGGGAGAAGGGGACAGAGGGCGGGGAAATAGCGGGCAGAAGGCATTCGGCAGCAGGCAGCGCTTGAGTGCCGAATGTCAACGGACGCCTGATGAAACAAAGGGAGGATAGGGCCTGCGTGCAGCTCCTCGACATCCTCAGGCCCGCATCTCTTAAACGGTTCTCCCTCCGCCTGTTCCCGAGGAAAGGCAAGGCAGAGAGAAGTCTGGCGCCTTGAACATGATCAGTTCCGTCAAGTGTTCTCTCGTTTCTGTTCGATCTCTCCCAGGATTCGCCCGAGCTCACGGATGAGAGGGGGCAAGTCGTATTGGACGATATCCCAGAGTATGTCGAAATCCACCTCGTCGTAGCCATGGATGAGCCGGTTCCTAAGCCCAACGATATGGGTCCATGGGATTTCAGGGTATCTTGTCCGGGTGCTCTCGCTGACACGGGATGCCGCCTCGCCCACTACCTCCAAGAGACGCACCAGCGACAGGTTGAGTTGGCGGTCTATGTCTAGGTCGCCCCTTACCCGACCGCGGGCGATACTTACCGCCTCGCTCGCGCAATCTGCCATATGCCGCAGTCTTATCCGGTCCTCATGCCGTGACATACTGGTCCTCAGCCTCGGCCAGCACCTCGTCGCGAAAGTACTTGCTGAGGAATCCCGGAGTATTCAGGTCCACTTTCCGCCCCAACATCTCAGAGAGTTCCCGCTCAATGGCGAAGAACTTCAACCCGACCCGTGTACCCGGCTCGAACTCGACCAGCACATCCACGTCGCTGTCTGGACCGAAATCCTCCCTGAGGACCGACCCGAACAGAGACAATCTCCGGATCCGGTACCGCCGGCAGAAATGCGCGATGCTCTCTTTAGGAACAACTATCCTGGCCCTCGCCATGATTGCCCGCCTGCAAACGTCTCTTTAGAGACGATGGAGCCCAGAGTCGCCCCTGGATCTACTCAATCTCGGCCTTCCAGCAAACCCGGGCTGATCACGAGATCAATCGGTGCGGTAAGGCTATCTCCCAAGACCGGCTTTGTCAAGGAATGTGAAGCGCTTAAAGCCCCAAGGCTTCAACAGGGTAGAGCATAGCGCATAGAGCAAGGGGGCGTGAATCCCCCCTTGAACGGGCGCTACAACTCAGCAGAGACCGTCATGACGCTCCGATAGATGTGGGACCGCCAAGAAAAAATAACTTCCTGTTCTGCCTGTGATTTTCAAATCCCCCCGTAGCCCACTTTTGTTAAAGGGGGGGCACCAGTTTCCTGCTCCGAATGATGGTTGCTCAATCAAGGGCGCTAGCGGCAAGCGCTCAGGGTACAGCGCCGAGGAATGCGCCTTCAGGCCACACCTTTTCAGCCGCCTGGCCGGAAGTCGGCGAGTATTTGCGTCAGCTTTTTCGGGCCGAGCGGTTCGAGCTCGGCCAAGGGGCCCGCTGCCACCTCTTTCCGGAAACGCGCGGCAAAGAGCTGTCGGGGCGCCGATCTGTATAGGATGCCGATAGCGATCGTTTCTTCCCACTCCCTGGTCTTCTCCAGGGCGGCCTCGCGGTCGCTCGGGTCATAGTCCTGACCCACCTTGTACACCCTCTCCCGATACCAGCTCACCGGATGTGTCCCCCAGGTAATGCAGGGCTGAATCACCTCGACCAAGGAGAGGCCCGGATGCTTAACGGCTTCCACAAGCAAGCCCTTCAGGTGCTCGATGTCGCCGGCAAAGCCGCGAGCCACGAAGGTGCAGTTGTGGACAATGGCGATCGCCAGCATGTTCAGCGGCTCGATCTCCACTCCTTTTGGATGGAGGGTTCGTTTCTCCCCCGGCAGGGTCGTCGGTGAGGCCTGCCCCAGAGTCAGGGCGTAGAACCCATTGTTATGGACGACGACGGTGATATCCGGGTTTCTCCGCAAGGCATGGATGAAGTGGTTTCCGCCCTCGCCGTAGAGGTCGCCATCCCCTGAGGTGATGATCGTCGTCAGTCGGGGATTTGCCACATGGATGCCCACGGCAGCGGCAACGGCCCGGCCGTGGAGACCGTTGAAAAAGTTACACTTGAGGTAGTGGGGGAGCTTGGCCGCCTGGCCGATGCCTGAAACGAGGCAAACCTCATGAGGTTTCTTCCCCAGCTCCACGAGTGCCATTTTTACCGCTTGCAGAATGCCGTAATTGGGGCAGCCGGGACACCACTGAATCTCAGCACGGCTCTTATAGTCGCTGACGCTGCTCATTGAATCGCCTCCTTATGTAATCGCCGGTGAGGGGCAGGCCGTCATATCGCGTCAGACTTCCTGCCACTGCCAACCCGTATTCGGAGCGGAGGAGCCGGGCAAGCTGCCCCGTGGCGTTGCTCTCAACCGTCCAGTACGTTTTCCCCTTCGGAAAGGCGTACTCCGGGAGCGGCCATACTTCCGTGAAGTGAATCATCCCAGCGGCGACACCCTCGTCCTTGAGGAGTTGCAGCGCCTCGAGCAGAGCGCCGCGAGAAGAGCCGAACCCCAGGAAGACGACCTCGGCCTGGTCAACGAGGATCTCTTCGGGGGGACTCATCTCGGCTCTGAGCCCTTTGGCCTTGGCGAGCCTCTTTTCCACCATTACGGGAGCGGTGTAGGCGAGGTCTTCGGTGATATGACCTTCTTCATCATGCTCATCACTGTCGATGCCGACCAGATGTTCGCTCTGTCCCGGATAGAGGCGCGGCGAGATTCCATCCCCAGTCAGCCGGTAGCGCTTGTAGTCGTGAAATTTGCCAGGATCGGCGAGGTGGAACACAGGCTCCTCCTTCGTGAGGTCCAAATCAGCGATCGAATAGCGCGAGTCCGCGAGAAACTGGTCGGTAAGGATGATGGCCGGCACCTGATACTTGTCTGCGAGGTTGAAGGCACGGACGATCTTGTGGAAGGCGTCCCTCGCATCCGAGGGAGCCAACACCAGCCGCGGAAACTCACCGTGCCCGGCGTTGATGGCAAAGAGGAGATCGCCCTGAGCGGTCCTCGTGGGCAGGCCGGTGGCAGGTCCGGGCCGTTGGGCCAGGATGATGACGACGGGGGTCTCGATCATTCCCGCCAGGCTCAGCCCCTCCACCATGAGCGCAAATCCCCCTCCCGAGGTGGCCGTCATCGCCCGCGCGCCTCCATAGCTCGCGCCGATCGCCATGTTGATGGCCCCTATCTCATCTTCGGCCTGCTCGGTGAAGATCCCCAGCCGTTCTTCTTCTCGCGCCAGAAACGTGATGATCGCTGTTGACGGGCTCATGGGATATGCCGCCATGAAGCGGCAACCGGCGTAGGCGGCTCCCAGGGGTACAGCCTCGTTGCCGGTAAGGAGGTGATGGAATGCCTTCCCTTTGGGCAGCCTCCAGGGACAGAGCTCCCGGCAGCCCTCGTCCGCCAGACGGAAGCCTTTTGCGGCTGCCGCCTCATTAGCCTCGACCATCCTCTTGCCTTTTGCCGCAAACCGTCTCGCCAGCACCCGGCGGAGCGGTTCCAGGTCCATGCCGAGAGTGCCCATCAGAGCGCCGACCGCAATGGTGCTGGCGTAGAGCTTGTTACCCAGCTCCTTCTCGGCAATCTCGTCGAAGGGGATCGCGATCATCCGGTCGCCGAGCTTTTTGGGCGCGAGCAGGACCCCGCCCTCCCTGAGCAGAGGTCCGTACTTCCGGACAGCACCTTCGTTTAAGGCAAGGAGGACATCCGCCTCCACGAGCGGCGCGTTTCGTATCTCCTCACTTATCCTGGTGGAGTAGCTGTTCTGCCCGCCCCGTATCCGCGATTCGAACTCCTGCCAGCTGAAAACGGCATAGCCTTGGGCCGAGACGGCATCACCCAGCGCCGCGCCGATGGTCTGGACCCCCTCGCCGGCAGCACCGGCGATGACCACATTCAAGTCCTCCATTCCCTTCTCCCTTCATCCAAGACCGCTGGAGGCTGTGCTCAACGGCGACCAGTAGGCTCCCCCCTGGACTCGCTCTCCCTTTTCCTCTCGGCGAGCCTCGCCTCTCTTCGGCGCAGCGCCTCGCGATTGCGCCGCTTCTCTTCCTCCGACTCCAGGATGAGGCGTGGCACTCTCTTCGGCCGACCGTTCTCGTCCAGGGCGACAACGGTCAAGTGCGCGGAAACGGTGTGGCGCACCTCTCCGGTGCGAAGATCCTCGGTCTCGGCGCGGACCCCGACCTCCATGGAGCTGGTCCCGACCATGTTCAGGCTGGCTTTCAGGCTGAGAAGGTTGCCGACGTAGACGGGATGAATGAAATCCAGCCTCTCAACGGCCGCGGTGACCACATGGCAGCGGGCATGACGCGCGGCAACTACCCCCGCGGCAGTGTCGATGTACTTCATGACCACTCCCCCGTGAACGTTACCGGCGGGATTCGCATCTTGAGGCATCATGGCGTGGACCAGGGTGATGGAGCTATCCTTGACTGTTTTTGCTTCCATGGCTTTCTTCCTTGTGCACGACACACTGGCGGTGGGCTAGAACGACTTTCGCAAAAGGTCCCAATAGGGGATGAAATGAACCAGGGTCTTGCCCACTTCGACGGTTTCTTTCAAAGCGAGATTCACAACCTGAGCCGCGAACCGGTTGTCAGACTGCTCTCTCTTGGAGAGATGAGCTAGAAGGTCCGGAGAATGCTTCATTTAATCATGCTTAAATGATAGCCCGAGAATTATTAAAGTTGAGATTAAAAATTCTCGGACTCCGGGAGAGCAACGGGGAAACACCTCACTTCGTGCGGGCTAGGTGCCGGAAGCGCACAAGATCGTCATGTCGCCTCATGAAGACGCCTTCCTCTCGGCGGCCACATTCAGGTACCGCTGCTTCGCCGAAAGGACCGCCTTTCGCAGCCGCAGGGACTTGGGTGTCACCTCGATCATCTCGTCTTCCCGGATGAAATGTATCGCCCGCTCGAGGGTCATGACCCTGGGCGGCGTTTGCACGACGTTCTCGTCCCTGCCGGCGGCGCGCACGTTGGTGAGCTTCTTTTCCTTGCAGGGATTGACGTTGATATCGTTCTCCCGGTTGTGCTCCCCGATAATCATGCCTTCGTACACGGCTGTGCCCGGGACGATGAAGAGCTGCCCTCGCGGCTCGAGGTTGAAGAGGGCGTAGGCGACGGCCTGTCCCTGCCTGTCGGCAACGATGGAGCCGGTGTAGCGGGTCGTAAAGGGACCCCGGTAGAGATCATAGCCCGCATAGTAGCAGTTCATGATCCCCGTACCTTTGGTGTCGGTGAGGAACTCCTCCCGATAGCCGATGAGGGCCCGGGCGGGGATGCTGAATTCGACGCGCACCCTGCCGCTCCCCTTGTTCACCAGGTTGATCATCTGACCTTTGCGGGAGGAGAGCTTCTCGGTCACGATCCCGAGGAAATTCTCATTGCAGTCCACGAAGAGGTGCTCGATGGGCTCGTATCTCTCGCCGTTCCGGTGCTTGTAGATGACCTCGGGACGCGCCACACAGAACTCAAAGCCCTCCCGTCTCATGGTCTCGATGAGAATGGCCATCTGGAACTCGCCCCTGCCCTTGACCAGGAAGCTCTCCCTGTCTCCGCCCTCCTCCACCTGGATGGCGACATTCCTCAGGGTTTCCTTG
>Ga0335070_10003453_pt1 | contig 18468 bp, 17 predicted proteins | sample Lox_Sample_13_FD_206722 | JGI IMG/M metagenome (GOLD analysis project Ga0335070, IMG submission 206722) | Soil microbial communities from Loxahatchee National Wildlife Refuge, Florida, United States - Lox_Sample_1.3 | ecosystem: Environmental > Terrestrial > Soil > Wetlands | place: USA...
CGTCGTCGTTTCGCGCCGTGCCCAGCAGCGCGGAGTAGATGGCTTCGCCCAGTACCTCACCGCTGTAGAACTCGAGGAGCGCATCGGCGTGGGACGCCATTCAGTTCTCCTCCCCTCCAGGCTGAGTGCACACTCTAGCGCCACGTGCGGGATTCCGTTGCCGAGCGGTGGGAGTCGAGCCGGGGCAGGATACCGAAGCGTGCTACCCACTCCCGCATGAGCTCTTCCGAGCCCTCCGAGCTGCCGGATGCCGCAGCGGTCCGATTCCCACCGCCGCTGGTCTACCTCCTCGCGGTGATCGCGGGGGCTCTGCTGCAGGCGTTCGCTCCACCGCTTCGGCTCGACGTCGCGCGCGGCGCGCGGATTGCTCTCGGCGCGGTGCTGTCGCTTCTCGGCGTCGCGCTGATGGCTGCGGCGATCGGGCTCTTCCGGCGCACCGGGCAGGACCCGACGCCGTGGAAGACCACGCCGGAGATCGTCTCGACGGGGATCTATCGGTGGACGCGGAACCCGATGTACGTCGGCATGGCGCTGATCCAGGCCGGCATCGGCGTCGGCTGGGGGAACGGCTGGATCCTGGCGCTGCTGCCGCCCGCGCTCCTGGTGATCTACGTGTCGGCCATCCGCCACGAGGAGGCCTACCTCGAGCGCAAGTTCGGAGACACCTACCTTCGCTACAAGCGATCCGTGCGGCGTTGGCTATAGCTTCGAGGGCAGCGAGCTGCGGGCGCTCCGACTTGCCGGGGAGGGCGCCGTGACGCGGGATCTCGACGCGGTCGTCGTCGGGGCCGGCTTCGCCGGCCTCTACATGCTCCACCGCCTGCGCGGGCTCGGGCTCGCCGTCCGCGCGTTCGAGGCCGGGAGCGGCATCGGCGGCACCTGGTTCTGGAATCGGTATCCGGGCGCGCGCTGCGACATCGAGAGCCTGGAGTACTCGTACCAGTTCTCGGACGAGCTGCAGCAGGAGTGGGAGTGGAGCGAGCGCTACGCGACCCAGCCCGAGATCCTGCGCTATCTCGAGCACGTCGCGGACCGCTTCGACCTGCGCCGCGACATCGAGCTCGGGACGCGCGTCCGCGCCGCCCGCTTCGACGAGGCGAGCGCGCGCTGGAGCGTCGACACCGAGCGCGGCGCGGTCTCGGCCCGCTTCCTGATCCTGGCGACCGGCTGCCTGTCGGCCGCCAACACGCCGCGCTTCCCCGGCCTCGAGCGCTTCGACGGCACGACGTACCACACCGGCCGTTGGCCGCACGAGGGCGTCGACTTCACCGGGAAGCGGGTCGGCGTGATCGGCACCGGGTCGTCGGCGATCCAGTCGATCCCGCTGATCGCCGAGCAGGCGGCACACCTCTTCGTGTTCCAGCGCACGCCGAGCTACTCGATCCCGGCGCACAACGCGCCGCTCGATCCCGAACGGGTGCGGCAGGTGAAGTCGGACTACGCGGCCTTCCGCGGCCGCAACGCCCAGCTCCCGTTCGGCGCCAACTTTCCGCCGGGCGAGCACGCGGCCCTCCAGGTCGACCCCGCGGAGCGCGCGCGCGAGTACGAGGCGCGCTGGCAGCAGGGCGGGCTCGGATTCGTCACGGCGTTCGCCGACCTGCTCGTCGACCGCGCCGCCAACGAGACAGCGGCCTCGTTCGTCCGCGACAAGATCCGCTCGCTCGTCCGCGATCCCGCCGTCGCGGAGGCGCTGTCTCCGCGGCAGGTGATCGGCTGCAAGCGGCTCTGCGTCGACACCGGCTACTACGCCGCGTTCAACCGCCCGAACGTGACGCTGGTGGACGTCGCCGCCGCGCCGATCGAGGAGATCCTCGCCGACGGCCTGCGCACGGCGCGGGCGCGCTACGCGCTCGACTGCATCGTCTTCGCGACCGGCTTCGACGCGATGACGGGCGCCGCGCTCGCGATCGACATCCGCGGCCGCGGCGGCCGCGCGCTGCGCGAGAAGTGGGCCGAGGGCCCGCGCACCTACCTGGGTCTCGGAACCGCCGGCTTCCCGAACCTCTTCTTCATCACCGGGCCCGGGAGCCCCTCGGTGCTCTCGAACATGGTTCCGTCGATCGAGCAGCACGTCGACTGGATCGCGGACTGCATCGCGTGGATGCGCGCCCGGCGCTTCGACGCGATCGTCGCAACGGAGTCCGCCGAGGACGCATGGGTCGCGCACGTGAACGAGGTCGCCGGCCTCACGCTCTTCCCGTCGTGCAACTCGTGGTACCTCGGCGCGAACGTCCCGGGAAAGCCGCGCGTGTTCATGCCGTACCTCGGCTTCCCGCCCTACGTGCAGCGGTGCAACGAGGTGGCCGCGAAGGGCTACGACGGCTTCGCGCTCGGCTGAAGAGCCAGGCTCAGATGTACGGCGGCGGAGGCGGAGCCGGACCCGAGGGCGGCGCCGGCGGCAGGCTCCGCATCGGAGCGGGCGGAGGCGGCGGCGGCAGCGAAGGCATGGCGCGGGCCGGAGCCGGAGCGGACGCGGGCGCCGCGGCCGGGATCTGGTTCCCGTAGGCGTACATGCACTGCAGGTAGCTGTTGTCGTAGCGCTGCTGGACGGCGACGCCGGTGGCGGTGCTGGCGCTGGCGCCGGCACCGGTCCCGAACAGGAGGCCGCTCGCAGCTCCGATCGCGGCGCCGGTGGCGGGCTGGCCGACGGCGGCTCCGATCGCGGCGCCGAGGCCGGCACCGATCGCGGTTCCGATCACGGCCCCGCTCGCCATCGTCTGGTTGGCATGGCCGCTCGCCGAGCCGGTGTTCTGGTTCGCGAACTGCCGGCATGTCTGGTCGTCGTGCTGGAACTGGTCGAAGGGCTTGCCCTGCCCGGGCAGCACCATCACGCTCGGCCCCGCTGGAACGTTCGCGCACGCCGCCAACACCAAGGCGCTCGCGACGCAAGCTGCCCCGAGTCCCGATCGGCTCATCGCGACCGTCCCTCCTAGCTGTTGACCTTCGCTCGGCTCCGCAGACTGCGCCTCGCTGCGCGGAGGCCGACTCTCGAGTCGGCCTCCTAGCTGCTGAACTTCGCTCGGCTCCGCGGACTGCGCCTCGCTGCGCGGAGGCCGACTCTCGAGTCGGCCTCCTAGCTGGGCGGCGTCGTCTGCGGGACGACCTGCATCCACCCGCCCGGACACTGGCGCACGTAGGGGAAGTAGCCCTGCGGATCCTGGCAGTAGTACCAGTAGCCCGATGCATCGGATTGCTGCTGCTGCTGCTGCTGCGGCGGCGCCTGCTGGACGAAGACCTGCGGCTGGCTCTGCACGGCCACCGGAACCGGTACGGCGACTGGGACGCCGACGGGCACACCCACGGCGACCGGCGCCGGCCATCCCCAGAATGGAGCGCCCCAGCCGAAGCCGACCGGCGCCCCGAATCCGATCACGACCGAGGTGCCGCCGTGCCAGCCCCCACCGTGCCACCCCCCGCCGTGCCAACCCCATCCGCCGTGCCAGCCGCCCGCCTGGCTCGCCTGCGGTGCGCCCAGCACGATCGCCATCGCGGCGACGAGCCCGAGCGCAAGCCTGTGGACCCCAAAATTGGTCCGGACACAGGAATTCGCGAGCAAGGTCCACATGGTTCCCTCCAGCGATCCATCGTTTCGGACGCCGGCCACACGCCGGCCATTCGCCTGCCGCAACACGTGGAACACGACACTCCGGCTCTGGTTCCGCTCCGATGGGGTGCGCAGATGCCGCCTGTTTCGGGGACGTTTCCAGGTCTCCCCGCGGGCGCCGCAGGTTGACGAGAGGGTATCGGCCATCACACTCGCGCCCCCTTACGGAGACGCTCCGGTGCACGGTCGACGCCGAGTCCTCGCTCTGCTCGCCACCATCGCAATCGGTTGGGCTTCGGCCGGCGCGTTGCGAGCCATCGCCCAGCCTCCGACTGGGCAGCCGGAGCCGACGGCCGATGCCCTCCGAGCCATCGTCGGCGCGGCCCACATCGATGGGATGCGCTGGCCGCGCTTCCCGGATTACCAGCGCATCCTCGAGGCCCTGTACGGGCCGCGCAGCTACGCCCCGCTCTGGCTCGACGCCGGCCAGCCGACCCCGCAGGCGCGCGAGGCGATCGCGGTGCTCCTCGAGGCGGGCGCCAAGGGGCTCGACCCGCGCGACTACGACGCCGAGAAGCTCGACCAGGCGTCGCGCACGCTCGGAGCGAGCGCCTCGACGCAGGAGCAGGCGCGCTTCGACGCGATGCTCGCGGTCGGGCTGCTCCGCAACATCTCCGACCTCCACATCGGCCGGGTGAATCCGAAGCACCTCGCCTTCGGCTTCGACATCGATCCCAAGAAGTACGACCTCGCGGCGCTCGTCGCCGGCGCGGTGCGAGACGGGCGGGTGCGCGAGGTGGTGAAGCAGGCGGAGCCGCACTTCCCGCAGAATCGGCTGCTCGAGGAGCAGCTCGCTCGCTACCGGGAGATCGCCGCCGACCCCTCGCTCGCGCCGGTGCAGATCGCCGCACCGTCGAAGCCGGGCGCGCCGCTGGCCTCCGCGCCCGAGCTCGCGCGCTGGCTCGCGGCGCTCGGCGACATGCCCGCGTCTGCGGCGCCCTCGCCCGGCGTCTACGACGGCCCCCTCGTCGAGGGCGTGAAGCACTTCCAGGCGCGCCACGGCCTCGCGCCGGACGGCGTGATCGGCAAGGGCACCGCGCGCGAGCTCGCCGTACCCGCCTCGCGGCGCGTCGAGCAGATCGAGCTGGCGCTCGAGAGGCTGCGCTGGATTCCGGCGCTCGAGTCCGGCCGCGCGGTCTTCGTGAACGTGCCGGCCTTCGAGCTCTTGGCCTTCGACGACATCGCCGCGGATCAGCGGCCGTCGGTGCAGATGATCGTCGTGGTCGGCCGCGCGTTGCGCCACGAGACGCCGATCTTCACCGGCGCGATGAAGACCGTCGTGTTCGCGCCCTACTGGAACGTCCCGCGCAGCATCACGCGCAACGAGATCCTTCCCAAGCTGCGAAAGAACCCGGGCTATCTCGCGGCGCAGCAGATGGAGATCGTGAGCGGCGGCCAGGTGCTCCCACCGACGGCGGCCAGCATCGAGAAGCTCGCCAGCGGCGCGGCGCAGCTCCGCCAGAGACCCGGACCGAAGAACGCGCTCGGCCGCGTGAAGTTCCTGTTCCCGAACAGCAACAACGTCTACCTCCACGACACGCCGTCGCAGGCGCCGTTCGCCGAGGCGCGCCGCGACTTCAGCCACGGCTGCATCCGGCTCTCACAGCCGGCGGCGCTCGCGGAGTGGGTCCTGCGCGGGGCGCCGGGCTGGGATGCGGACCGGGTCGCGCGCGAGATGGTCCGCAGCAGCGAGCTCGCGGTTCCCGTGCAGCCGCCCGTCCCGGTCGTGATCTACTACACCACGGCGCTCGCGCGGCGCGACGGCACGATCGCCTTCTTCGACGACGTCTATGGCTTGGATGCGCGACTCGAGCGCGCGCTCGCCCGCGGCTATCCCTATCCGCCCTGACCGAAGTCGGCGAAGACCACGCTGCCGTCCTCGATGCGATCGATGAGCGAGCGCGCGACGGCGGGGTCGAGGGCCGGGCAGCCCCAGCTCCGGCCGAGCCGCCCTCCGCTCTTCGCGCGGAAGTCTGCGCTCGCGTACGCCGCGGGGTGCATCACGATACGCCGCAGGGCAGCGTGATCGTTCAGGCCGGTATCGAGGCCGACGAGCTCGAGCGAGAGCCCGTGCTCGCCCGGGTAGACGGTGCCGGTGAGGAAGGTGCCGAGGCTCGAGCGATGGCTTCCTTCGTCGTTGCTGAAGCGCACCGCGTGATCGGGATCACCTTCGGGCGAGGAGCCCCGCCCGTGCGCGACGTACTCGCGGCGCAAGACCCGCTGCGAGGCGGGATCGATCACCCAGAGCCGGCGCTGCGACGACGGAAGCGCGTAGTCGATGATGGTGAGGAGCTCGTTGCGCACCAGGCCGGCCTGCTCGACCCGGTGGTAGGCGGCGAGGCCGCGCGCGAGCACCGCGGGCCGAGGACGGGACGGGCCGTCGTCGCCCGCCGGCTCGCTTCGCGCGGCGAGCGGGGAGAGTGCCATCCACAAGACCGCCGCGACCCCCAGAGCCCGCACCGCGTTCCCCCTGTGGCCGCGCAGGGTAGCCCAGCCTGACGAACCGGAGGGCCAGGCGCTGCGCGCCATGCCTGTTGATCCGGAGGGCCAGGCGCTGCGCGCCATGCCTGTTGATCCGGAGGGCCAGGCGCTGCGCGCCATGCGCGCGCCCCTAGCTGCGGTCGTCGCGGGCGCGGCGCGCCCCCGCGCCCTGGCGGCGCAGGAGCTTGCCGATCAGGCCGCGCTTCGGCTTGCGCATCTCGAGCAGCCGCAGCGCGCGCATCGCCTCGATCGAGTCGGGCCGGCGCTCGATGGCGCGGGCGAACATGCGCTCCGCCACGTCGAGGCGGCCGGCCGCCTCGGCGAGCCGGCCGAGGAACAGCCACGGCTTCTCGCGATCGGGTGCCAGCTTGGCGCCGCGCTTCACCAGCTCGAAGGCCTTGTTGAGCCCCTCGTGCCCGTTCGTCAGATAGTGCGCCCAGCCCTTGTAGGCGAGGTACTCACCCTCGTCCGGGTAGAGCTCGACGGCGCGCTCGAAGTGCACGAGCGCTCCGTTCCAGTCGTGCGCGCGCAGGCGCGCCTCGCCCTTCTGGAACTCCTGCTCCGCCGCGAGCGCGCGCTGGCCCTCGGCGAGGGCGTCGGCGTCGCGCGCGTCGCGCTGCGGGTCGCGGCGATAGGCGGCCAGGCGCTCCGGGTCGGAGAGCGCCTCGTAGGCGCGCGTGATCTCGCGGAACGCCTCCTCGGCGAGCTCGCGCACGGCGTGGCTCGCGCCCGACCAGCGGTCGGGGTGGGTCTGCTTGGCGAGCTGGGTATAGGCGGCTCGAATCTGATTCTCGTCGGCGTCGGAGGTGACGCCGAGCTTGGCGAAGGGGCTCGTCACGCGGACCTGCTCGACCAGGGCCGCGAGCTGCGCGCGCAGATCGCGATCGGCCGCGTAGTGGGCGTGATCCTCGACCCGCGCGGGCGAGGGCGGCGCCGGGGCCTCGATGCGCACCGGCTGTGCGGGCTTGGGACGCGGCGGCGGCGCAGCGGTCGCGGGTCGCGAAGCGGCGGGACGCGCCTGGCGCCCGGGCCCGCCGCTCGGATGCAGTCGAACGCGCGCCGCCGGTCCTCCCGTGCGCACCGCCTCGCCCTCGCGCAGCTCGAGAAGCCCGGTCTCGAGCAGGACGTAGGCGGAGCGCCGCACCTCTTCCGGACGCGCGATCAGCTCCTCGACCGCCAGCGCGCGGCGTCCTTCCTCGAGCAGGCTCTTCTCCTCGGCGCCGAGCTCGATCTCCTGGAACTTGTAGAAGGGATTCGCGCCGCGGATCACCGCGTGCTCGCGATGTCGGACCAGCACGGCATCGATGCGCTCGAGCGGGAAGCGCGTGCGCACGCCCACCCGGATCAGGTCCGCCGGGCTGCGCGTCACGGTGAGCGTGGTGGCGCGATCGATCTTGCCGCCGAGCACCAGCTCGAAGCGGCCGTCGCTCCACTCGAAGATCTCGAACAGCTTCTCCTCGGCCTGCTGCTGCAGCGCGTCGGCCAGCTCATCCTCGGAGAGTGCCTGCATCGCCACCAGGATCCCGCCCTGGCGACCCTCGCCGCGGCGCATGCGTCGAATCGACTCGGTGTAGGCCTGCGCGGGGATGCGCCCGCTGCGCAGGAGCCACTCGCCGAGCCGCTCGCGCGCCGCGTTCGAACGCACGGCCGCCGGCCGCCCCTCGGAGAGCTGGATCTGCTTCACCCGATCCTCCCCCGCCGTGCGCAGCGTGAGCACGCCGGAGGCGCGCAGCCCATGCACCTCGTGGAGCAGCGCGGGAAACGGGAGCTCGTCGAGCGTGCCCGAGAGCCGCGCGGCCTTGGGCGGCCGCGGCCGCGGCGGGGCCGCCGCGGCAGAGGTCGCCGTGGCGGAGGTCGCCGTGGCGGAGGTCGCGGAGCCCGCCTTGCTCGCCCCGCTGCGCAGGCGCGAGACCTGCGACAGGAGGTCCTCGAGCGCGACCGGCTTGGTCAGCACCGCGGCCGCGCCGAGGGCGCGGGCCCGCTCCAGGTCGATGCGCGAGCAGGCCGAGCTCGAGAGGAGCAGGGCGGGCATCGACGCGGCGGCGCCGCCGAGCGCGCGCATCGCCTCGAGCAGGTCGAGTCCCTCGCGGCGCGGCAGCGACCACTCGAGCAGCGCGACGCCTGGCGGTGTTCCACGCACGGCCTCGAGCGCGGCGTCGCCGTCGTGCGCGACCAGCACGCGATAGCCTTCGGCGCCGAGCGCGCGGGAGACGATGCGGCAGAAGTGGCGGTCGGCGTCGGCGCAGAGAACGGTGACGGCCATGGGCTCGTGGGGCTCCCCTCCTGGCGCGCCGGTCGCCGCCGGACCGAGCGACGCTGCACCCGTTGGATCGCCCACTCGACGGCCGGTCTTGAGGCAACAGAGCTGCGCCTCCGTTGCCGGCTCATGACTTTGCACGCTTCAGAGGCGCTGCGGGCCGGTCGATGGAACGCGGATGGGAGAGGCGCGGATCCTGGCGAGCTTCGTCCAGTCGACCCTCGACGCCGCCGACCGCGCCGACGCCAGCCTGGGCACGCGGCTGCGCGCGCGCCTGCGGCCCCAGACGCTGCGCCTGGTCGAGGACGCCGCCTCGATCGCCTTCCTCCCCGTCGCGCTCGACGTCGAGGTGACCGAGTGCCTGTTCGCCGAGGCCGGCGAGCCGCGCGCCCGCGAGGTGATGTACGAGAACCTCGCCTCCACGTTCGAGGCGCCGGTCCTCTCGTCGCTGGTCTCGGCCGCGATGCGGCTGCTCGGGCGCGATCCGGCGCGGCTCTTCCGCTGGAGCCCCAAGGTCTGGGGCCAGCTCTACCGCGACGCCGGCGAGCTGCGCTGGTTCGACGGCGGCCCCGGCGCCGGGCGTCTCGTGTACGAGGGCCTTCCCGCCACCGTGGTCGCAAGCCGCCCCTATCTGATCGGTGTCGAGGCCGCGCTCGGCGCGTGCTTCGGCCTGATGGAGGTCGACGGGGAGGTGCGGATCGGCGAGGTCGACGCGGCGCAGCGGCGCGTCGTCTACCAGCTCGGCTGGAAGCGCTGAGCCTTCGTCCGCCTCGCGCAGGCCGCCGCATGTGCCATCGTGTCGGCGTCGCCTCGAGAGGACAGCGCGTGCGGATCCTGCCGGACGTGATCGGAGCGATCGCCGCGGCCACCTGCCTCTGCGCCGCGCCCGTCTTCGCAGCGGGGCGCGAGGTCGCCGACGTGGTCGCGGTCGAGGTCGGGGGCGAGCCCGGCGCCTACGAGCTCCGCGTCACGGTGCGAAGCCCGGACCAGGGCTGCGCCCACTACGCGAGCTGGTGGGAGGTCGTGCGCCCCGACGGCTCGCTCGCCTACCGGCGGATCCTCGACCACAGCCATCCGGACGAGCAGCCCTTCACGCGCGCTGGAGGACCCGTCCCCATTGCGCGCGACGAGATCGTGGTCGTGCGTGCCTTCTTCCACCCGGACGGATATGGCGGCGCCATGCTGCGCGGCAGCGCGGGAGGCGGCTTCGCCCCGTGGAGCGACCCGCCCCCGGGCTTCGCTGCCGGGCTCGCCGCTGCGCCGCCCCTGCCCGAGCGCTGCCTGCGCTAACCGGATCGCATCCACCAGAAGGGCGGCGCGGACAGGAGGCGGGTGAACTCGTCCGACTCGACCGCCTCGCTGAACAGGTGGCCTTGCATGCGCGCGCAGCCGTACGAGGCCAGGAGCTGCATCTGCTCGGTCTGCTCGACGCCCTCCCCGATCGTGGAGAGGTTCAGCGCGTGCGCCATCTGCACGATCGTCGACGTGATCGTGGCGTCGGCCGGATCGGTGGTGACGGCGCGCACGAAGGACTGGTCGATCTTCAGCGTGTCGACGGGAAGCTGCTTCAGGTAGGCGAGCGCCGAGTAGCCCGTCCCGAAGTCGTCGATCGCCATGCGGACGCCGAGCCCCTTCAGCATCGCGAACTGCGCGAGCGTGCGCTGCCCGTCGTGCAGGAGGCTGCGCTCGGTCAGCTCGAGCTCGAGCGAGTCCGGCCGGAGCTCGCTCTCGCGCAGCGCGTCGCGCACCATCGCCACGAACTCGCCGGGCTGGAACTGCTGCGGCGAGACGTTGACCGCGATGCGGAAGCCGGGGTGGCCGCTCGCCTGCCAGCGGGCGGCCTGCCGGCACGCCGTGCGCAGCACCCACTCGCCGATCGGGATGATGAGCTGGGTCTCCTCGGCGAGCGCCAGGAACTCCGCCGGCAGCACCAGCCCGAGCTCCGGATGCCGCCAGCGGATCAGCGCCTCGGCGCCGACCACGCGGCCGCGGCTCACGTCGACCACCGGCTGGTAGTGGAGGCAGAGCTCGCCGCCGTCGAGTGCGACGCGCAGCCGGTGCTCGAGCGCGGCGCGCTCGAGCACGTCGCCGTTGGTGGTCGGCTCCCAGAAGGCGAAGCGATCGCGCCCCGAGCTCTTCGCCCGGTACATGGCGCTATCGGCCTTCTTGAGCAGCTCCTCCGGGCTGGTCGCATCGTTCGGGAAGCACGCGATGCCGATGCTGGCGCTGACCCGGTGCTCGCGGCCCTTCAGCGGGAGCGGCTCGCGCAGCAGCGAGAGCAGCTTCTGCGCGACGAGCTCCGCGTCGCGCTCCTCGGCCAGATTGGTCAGCAGGATCGCGAACTCGTCTCCGCCGAGACGCGCTCCGGTGTCGCTCTTGCGCAGACAGGTGCCGATGCGTTGGGCCGCCAGGCGCAAGAGGGCGTCGCCGGCCAGGTGGCCGAGCGAGTCGTTGATGTGCTTGAACTCGTCGAGGTCGAGGAACAGCACCGCGAGCTTCTGGCGATTGCGGCGCGCCGACGCCACGGCCTGCTCCAGGCGGTCCTGGAACAGCGCGCGGTTGGCGAAGCCCGTGAGCTGGTCGTAGGTCGCGAGCTGGCGGGCGCGCTCGCGCGCGATGTTGAGCTCGAGGAACATGCGCTGGTTGCGGATCGCGTGATGCAGGCTCCAGACCAGCGCGCCCGGACCGATCGCCGACTTCACCAGATAGCCGCGCGCGCCCGCTTCGACCACACGCAGGGCGAGCGCCTCGTCGTCGGCCTCGACGACGGCGATCACGGGCACCAGGGGCGCACGCACCCGCGCCTGCGAGGCGGCGGCGAGCTCTCGCGGCGTGCCGGACCCGATGTCCATGAGGAGCACGTCGGCTTCGTTGCGCTCGAGCGTCTCGAGGCCCTCGGACAGCGTGCGCGCATGGGTCAGGCGGAAGCGCGGCTCCGCGAGCCCCTCCAGGATGGCGCGCACGAGATCCGCGTCCGAATCGCGCTCGGCGATCAGCAGCACGCGGAACTGCGGCTCGTCGCGGGCTTCCTCGGGAGCGCCCATGTCGCCCCGGCTCCTTCTGCGCGGCCTCGAGGTCCCGCGCGGGGTCCAGCCGCGCGAAGCCTCGTATCGGTCGGACCGCGGGCCGACCTGAACGCGGCTCCGAGAGGAAGCTCATGCGCAATTTCCCCTTGCGCGGCATCCGGAACGTCAGCCGAGCTGCGCTCCGAAGAAGTGCAGCAGCTTCTGCCAGGCGTCGCGCGCCGCCTGGGGATGGAAGGTCGCGGCGCGGTCGGGGTTGAAGAAGCCGTGGTCGGCGCCGCGGTACACCTCGATCTGGAACTCCTTGCCGAGCGCGCGGAGCCGGCTCTCGATCTCGCGGACCTGCTCGAGCGGGATCAGCGCGTCGCGCTCGCCGAAGAACAGGAGCAGCGGGCAGTCGATGCGGTCCGCGCCGGGCAGGAGGCGCGTGATGCCGCCGCCGTAGAACGGCGCGGCCGCGGCGATCCGCCCGGGCAGGGCACACGCGCTGCCGAAGCAGAGCGCGCCGCCCATGCAGAAGCCCGTGACGCCGATGCGCCCGCGCGCCACCGTGGGGCGCGCCTCGAGGAAGTCGATCGCCGCCGCGACGTCGGCCGCGTAGGCGTCGCCGCGACGCAGCAGCGCGCCCATGAGCTGCATGGCCCGCGGCAGGTCGTCGTACGCCGCCGTGTCGTCGGCCCCGTCGCGGTAGTAGAGGTCCGGTGCGATCGCCACGTAGCCCTCGGCGGCAAGGCGGTCCGCCACGGTCTCGATGCTCGGGACCAGCCCGAAGGCCTCCATCAGCACCAGCACGGCGGGGAACGGGCCGGGTCCCTCCGGCTCGGCCAGGTGGCCGCGCATCGCCCCGTCCGGAGCGGGGATCTGCACGCGCGAGGTCCGGATCTCCCCCATTCGACCCTCCTGTCCCCGCCGCCTCAGTGCGCGGGTGCCGCGATTCTGGCGCGGCGCACGGACAGCACCAGGCCAGCGATCGACACCATCCTCTCCTCCGCGCGCCGGCTGGTGAAATCCCTGCAGGTCCTGGACGGGATCGGAACGGCGATTCGGCGTCGCCCGCGACGGCGCCCGAGTGTCCTACGCCGTGGCATACTTGTCACGTCGCCCGGGCGGGGCGCTCTGGTACGGTTTCGGATTCGGAGGGGGCCAGGTGCGTCGACGGGTCCGGGGTGGTGCGCTCGCGGTGCTGTGTGCCCTGTTGCTGCTCGGCGTCTCCGCGCGACCCGCGCGCGCCGACGGCGAGGTCGAGATCCTGGTGCTGAAGGAGCACGGCGTCGGAAGCACCACCCTGGCGCAGCCCTACGTCGATCGCTTCGTGGCCATTGCGGCCGAGCAGAACGGCTGGGCGTCGGCCAAGGGCCAGTACTTCAGCACCCGCAGCGCCGCCGAGACCTACCTCGCCTCCCACCAGCCCCACTACGGGATCCTCTCGCTCGCCGCCTTCCTCGCCATGCGCAAGCCCTACCACCTCGAGGTCGTGGGACGCGTGGCGTCCACGCTCGCAGGCGGCGAGCAGTACTTCATCGTGAGCAAGAGCGCCGCCGATCTCGCCGCCTGCAAAGGGCAGGTCCTGGCGAGCGACCACACCGCCGACGCGCGCTTCGTCGAGCAGGTGGTCGCGCGCGGCGACTTCAAGCTCGCCGATTTCAAGCTGCTGCAGAACCAGCGCCCGCTGCAGAGCCTGAAGCAGCTCCTCGCCGGGGAGGCGACCTGCGCACTGATCGACGACGCGCAGCTCGGCGAGCTCCAGCATCTCGAGGGCGCGAGCCAGGTGCGCGAGGTGTGGAAGAGCCGCAAGCTGCCGCCGATGGCGGTGGTCGCCTTCCCCTCGGCCCCGGCCTCGGAGCGCAAGACGTTCCAGCAGAGCTTGAGCACCGTCTGCGACGAGGCCGGGCAGGACGCCTGTGCCGAGATCGGAATCCACATGCTCGACGCGGCGAGCCCGAACGACTACGCAGACGTCGTGGCCGCGTATGGTCGCTGAGCGCGCGCTCCCCCTCGCCGCGCTCCTCTGCGTCCTGCTCGCTGCCTGCGCCGGTTTGCGGGGGCCTGCCAGCCCGGAGCTGCGGGCCGCAGCGCAGCAGCACGACGCGCTCGCCGTCTCCGACGCGCTCGAGGCGCTGATCGCGGCAGGCCGGGAAAGGCCGGGGGATCGCGAGTACGCGTACAAGGTGGTGACCGCGCAGGAGCAGGACACCGCCGCCTACGCCTACGCACGGGCGGCCGTGACCGGCCGCCTCGTGCAGCAGCGCGGTCTCCTCGGAGCGAGCCTGATCGGAGACGTCGAGCGCTGGGGGCTGCGCAGCCGGGAGCTCGACCCGAACTTCCGCGACGGCGCCGCGACGCGCCTGCTCGGCACGCTCTACGTGATCGCCCCGTCCTCGTTCCTGAAGCACGGCGACTCCGAGCAGGGGCTCGAGATGCTCGAGGAGCTGGTGGTCGCGCATCCGGACGCGCTCGAGAACCACCTGCGGCTGGCGGAGGCCTACATCGCGCTCGGCGACCACGCGCCGGCCGCCCCGCATCTGTGCCTCTGCCTGGCGAATCGCGACTCGATGCGCCCCGACGATCGGCGACTGCTCGACGACCTGGTCCGCGTCACGGGCGCGCCCGACTGCGTCGCGGTGCATTGAGCGCGCCGGACGCCACCTCGTCGGGGCGCTCGCGCGACAGGATCCAGAGCGCGGCCGGCAGCGCGGTGAAGTCGGCCAGCATCGAGAGCAGGAAGCCGAGGCCGGCCAGGGTGCCGAACTGGCGCAGCGGCGGCAGGCGCGAGAGCGAGAAGGCGAGGAAGCCGCCGGCGTTGATCAGCGTCGCGAAGAAGATCGCGCGGCCCGAGATCAAGAGCGTGTGGCGCAGCGCCTGATGGACCGAGCCGAGGCGCCGCCCCTCCTGGAAGTGGTAGAAGAAGTGGATCTGGTCGTTCTCGGAGGTCCCGAGGATCGTCGAGGCGATCAGGATCGTCGCGACGTTCAGCGGGAAGCTCAAGACGCGCATCACCCCGAACAGCACCAGGATCGCGAACAGCGACGGGATCATCGCCATGAGCCGCGCCGTGCCGCTTCGGAACACGACGAGGAAGGTCGCGAAGATCACGGCGACGGTGAGCGCGAAGCTCTGCACGAGCGTGGGCACCAGGTCGCGCGACATCTTCGCGTGGAGCGGGCCGAGCCCCACCGTCTGGATCGAGAGCGGCTGCAGCGCGGGCGACTCGCGCACCGCCTCGGCCCAGTGCTTGCGGATCGCCTCGTCGAGGGCGCGGTAGGCCTCGACCTCGGCCGCCTTGCTGATCACGGTGACGTGGGTCTGCGCCAGGGCGTGGGGCTGCACGAAGCGCTGCAGCATCGGCTCGTGAGGCAGCATGACCTCGAGATCCGCGGCGAGCTGCGCGCGATCGTCGGCGCTCTCGGGCCACGCGTCGCCCTGCCCGGCCATGTAGCGGATCAGCCGCAGGATCGAGGTGGGACCCACGGCGGCACCCACCTCGGGGTCCGATTGCAGCGCCTGCTGGAAGCGGTGCAGCCCCGTCAGCACGTCGGGCTCCGACATGCTGCCGAGGGGCCCCTGGATCCAGATGTCGGTGATCGACATGCCCGGGACCATCGGCTTCACGCGCTGGATGTCGCGGTACAGCTCGGTGTCGTGGCCGATGTACTGCACGGGGTCGGTCAGCACCGACATGGGCGCGACCAGGCCGGGCAGCCCGAACAGGGCGACGCCTCCGGCGGCTGAGAGCGCGAGCGCCGTGATCACCAGGGGCCAGCGATAGCGGTAGCTCCAGCCCGGGAGCCAGTCGACGAGGTGCACGAACCACTCGCCGGTCGCCCGGCGCTCGGTTCGCGTCGGCGTGCGCAGGATCACCTGGAGCGCCGGGAACAGCGTGAACACGACTACCCAGGTGATGGCGAGGCCCACCGCGACCCAGAGGCCCATGTCGCGGATCGGCCGGATCGACGAGATGGCGAGCGCCGCGAATCCCACCCCGGTGGCGAAAATCGACGCCGAGCAGGCGACGAACTTGTTCGAGAGGGCGAAGATCTGGTGCTCCGCGACCGGTCGCTCCGGGGGCCGGTCGACGAAGCGCGAGTGCAGGTACACGAGGGTCGCGGTGGCCGTGACCAGGATCGTCATCGGCACCATCGGCGACACCAGCGTGAAGCTCCCGCCGGTCGCGCCGATGTAGCCCACCGAGAGCGCGAGGCAGGTGCCGAGCGTCAGCAGGAAGGCGACCAGGGTGCGCCCCGAGCGGTACAGGAAGAGGTTCAGGCCCACGATGAAGAGCACGAACCAGACGAAGTCGTGCGGCGCGTCGCGCTGGGTGCGATCGAGGTGCGCGTTCACGTAGGGCAGCCCGACCCGCGTGATCTTCTGCAGCGGGGATGGGGCCGGGTCGGCGGCGGCGATCGCGGCGTCGATTCCGGCGAGCGCGGCCTCGCGCTCGGCGCCGCCCTGGACGTTCAGCAGGAGCGCGATGGCGAGGAAGTGGTCGCCGAAGAGCCCCTGGCGCCGCAGCAGGTCGGTCCCGGTGGCGAAGCGCTTGAAGTCCGCGGCCTGCTGCGGCGTGCCCTCGAAGTGCGCCTGGGTCCTGCGGAAGATCGAGATCGCCGAGTTGGGCTCGACGTGCGGGACGTGCTCGAGCGCGCGCTCGATCGCGTCGACGCGCGCGACCACGGCCGGCGCGAACGGATCGTCCGCCTCCGCGAGCAGGATCGCGAACTCGCCGGAGCCGAAGACCTTCTCGAACTCCCGGGTGGCGATGTAGTCGGGATCCGTCGCGACGATCAGCCGGTCGAGCGAGTTGTCCTGGTCGACTCGCAGCGCATAGTAGACGCCCGGGACGAGCACGAGGGCATAGGCGGCGACGATGAGCCAGCGCGCGCGCACGAAGCGCGCGAAGGTCTTCTCGAGGGGGGACATCGGCGGGCTCATCGGCTCGTCTCCCGCCGGGGGCGTCGGGGCAGCATAGCGTCCGCGCGCGGCCGTCCATCCCGTGCCGTCACCGACCGAGAGGTCAGCGTCATTCGGAGCGCGGCGGCCTCACGCGGGTACGCCCTCGATGACGCAGACCCGGGCCTGCGTCGGGACGATCCGGGCGAGACGGAATCCGGACGCTGCGAAGAGATCGCGGAACTCCGCCTCCGAGCGCTGGCGGCCTCCGGTGCAGACCAGCATGTTGACGTCGTTGGCGGCCGCGCCGCGGCTCTCGAGCGACCGGTCGATCCGCGCGGGGTAGACGCCCTCGACGATCAGGAGCCGCGCCCTGGCGTCCATCGCCGACCGGCACGTCGCGAGGATCGCGGCCCCGCGCTCGTCGTTCCAGTCGTGGATGACGTGCTTCAGCAGGTAGGCGTCGGCGCCGCCGGGGACCTTCTCGAAGAAGCTCCCGCCCACCACCTCGCAGCGGTCCCCCACGCCGGACGCCTCGATCGCCGCGCGCGCCCGCTCCGCCACGTGGGGCTGGTCGAACACGATCCCGCGCAGGGTCGGGTTCGCTCGGAGGATGCCGATCAGGAGCGCGCCGTTTCCCCCTCCCACGTCCACGAGCGTGCGGAACCGCGAGAAGTCGAAGGCGGCCGCGACTGCGGCGGCCGTCTGCGGCGCGAAGGCCGCCATCGCCTTGTCGAAGAGCGCAGCGGCCTCGGGATCGCGGGCCATGCTGGCGAAGGGATCGGTGTCGGGCGAGGTTCGCCGAAACGCCGGCTCGCCGGTGCGGACGCAGTACTCGAGCTCCTTCCAGCTGTCCTGGATGCCGACTCCGGTGAACAGCATCACCGAGGCGCGCATCGAGCCCGGGGCGTCGGAGCGCAGCAGATCGCCGAGCGGGGTCAGGCCGAAGCGGCCGCCCTCCTGCTCCTCGAAGACGCCCACGCTCGCGAGCAGCCGCAGCATCCGGTTCAGCGACGGCGCGTGGGTTCCGGTGGTCTGCGCCAGCTCGCGGTGGTCCCGCGGGCCGTCCCCCATCGCGTCCGCAATCCCGAGCTTCGCGGCCACGTAGAGCGCGCGAGAGACGTAGTGTCCGACGCCGAGCTGATAGAGCTGCACGCCGGGCGGGAGCCCGGGAGCGCCGCGCGTCTCGGCCGTGCCTTCGTTGGATCTCGTCATGATTCAACCCCAAAGGTGCAGGAGTCTCGGCCAGAAGATCAGTACGCCGATCGCCGCCGCCCCGATTGCGCTGATCAGGACGGCGCCCGCCGCGACGTCCTTGGCGCGCTCGACAAGCGGGTGGAACTCCGGCGCGGCGACGTTGCAGAGCGACTCGAAGGCCGTGTTCAGCGCCTCGGCCGTCCACACCGCCATGAGGGACAGCACCACGGCGAGCCACTCGCCGCGGCCGATGCGCAGCGCCAGGCCGAGCGCCACGGCGCCGGTCGTCGCCACGGCGTGGATCCAGGCGTTGTGCTGGGTCCGCAGCATGACCCAGATGCCGCGCAGGGCGAAGCGGAAGCTCCGGACTCGCGCGGCTACGCTGAAGCGCTCCACCGGCGTTCACCTTCCCGCGCCGCCACTGTACCATCGCCGGCCGGGAGGATGCATGGGGATCGACGACAACAAGCGCGCCGTCGCGCGCCTGTGGGAGTGTCTCTACCGGAAGGACTGGGACGGCGTGGCCGCGTGCATCGCCCACGACGGATTCTACGAGGACGTCCCGGCGCCGGACCGCGGCGCGCGCGGACCGGCCAACGTGGTGAAGCGCCTGCGCGTGGGGCTCGAGCCGGTGGCGCGCTTCGAGCACGAGGTGCACCGCGTCGTGGCCGAGGGCTCGAACGTGGTGGTCGAGCACACCGAGACCTGGCACTTCGAGACGGGCGAGAAGGTGGTGAACCACTTCGTCACGGTCCACGAGGTGCGCGACGGCAAGATCACCCTGTGGCGCGACTACTGGGACCTCGGCACGATGATGTCGCAGGCTCCGAAGTGGTGGATCGAGCAGATCGCCCGACACACCGAGGCGGAGTGGAGCTGATCGAGCGGGTCGAGCCCTAGCAGGCTGCGGAAGAACGCGGCACGGCGCCTTCCGGCAGGTGGGTTGGGCAGTTGAAAGGGTGGAGGGCTGGGCGAACTGCATGGGGCGAGAGGGCGCGGGCCGCGGTTCCGGGCGCTTTCGA
>Ga0335070_10003454_pt1 | contig 18467 bp, 12 predicted proteins | sample Lox_Sample_13_FD_206722 | JGI IMG/M metagenome (GOLD analysis project Ga0335070, IMG submission 206722) | Soil microbial communities from Loxahatchee National Wildlife Refuge, Florida, United States - Lox_Sample_1.3 | ecosystem: Environmental > Terrestrial > Soil > Wetlands | place: USA...
TGGAGCAACTCAAAACGGAAGCAGGCTACGCGCAGCGCAAGCTGCTGTATCACAACCAGCACAACGGGCACTTCGCGGATGTTTCCTTCGACGCAGGTCCTGGCATCTCTGACCTGGCTCCGGCTCGCGGTGCAGCCTTTGGCGACTACGACAACGATGGGGATGTAGATGTAGTGGTCAACACCGTCAACGACTATCCGCAGCTCTTGCGCTGCGACTCAAAGCTGGATAACAACTGGATCAAGGTCCGCACCATCGGCACAAAATCCAATCGCAGTGGAATCGGAGCGCGGATTGTCTGCACCACGCACATGCCGGGCGAATCGAAGCCGCATCAACAAATCGACGAAGTGCGCAGCGGCGGCGGATACATTTCTCAGAGCGATCTGCGAATGCACTTCGGTATCGGCAAGGCGGACAAAGTAGACGTATTGGAAGTGCGTTGGCCCAGCGGCCAGGTCGACACGCTAAAGGATGTAAAGCCGAACCAGCTGATTTACGTGAAAGAAGGCGAAGGAATTCTCCGCACTATGCAGTTTCCCAAGCCGAAGTCCGGAAAGTAAAGCTACGGTTTCTTCGGTTCCGCTTCGACGGCCGTGCCGGAACCCTCTTTCAGGGTGTGAATTTGATCCACAGGCAGATTCGCGAATCTTTCCGTCAACCCGCTGATCCAGCGGACTTCCACCCAATCTGCCTTAGTTGCGCTCCCCAACCCAAAGTGCACGCGCATGTCGCTGTTTGAGTCGTAGCTCGATCCACTGCGAATCTCGTTGATCTGAATGCGGTCTCCCGCCTTCACGCGTACTCGCGAGCCGATGCCGTCGCGATTCGACTTCGTCCCAACCGCATGAATAGCGATCCAGTGATTGGGATTCTTGGCCTGGTTCTGCAACAGCGCTGGCGTGGCGTTCATATTGCTGATGACTGCAGACAGCCTGCCGTTATTCCACAGGTCGCCAATGGCCACTCCCCGCGCCGAACCTTCGTTCGTGATGCCGCTCCCCGCCGACGACGAAATGTCCGTAAACGTTCCATTGCCGTTGTTGTGATAAAGAAGTCGCGGTTCTTTATAGTTGCTGCCCAAGTGCTGGCTATCGACTTCCGGATAAACGTGGCCGTTCACGAGAATCAGATCGGGCCAAGCGTCATTATCGAAATCGAAGAACATCGTGCCCCAGCCCAGATATTGCGTATATAGGCCCAATCCCGCCGCGGACGTGGCATCGGTAAACGTGCCATCCCCATTGTTCTTGTATAAAGTCGAAGTGTCGTCGGAGAAGTTCGTCTTGAAGATGTCGAGGTGCCCGTCTCCGTTGTAGTCGCCGATGGTCGAACCCATCCCTGCCTGCTCGCGTCCATCCTCGTTGAAGGCACAGCCGGCGGTTACGGCGACATCGGTAAACGTGCCGTCATGATTATTGCGATAGAGAATGCTCGGCGTGCTGTCACAAGCGATGTAGATATCCGGCCAACCGTCTTCATCAAAATCGAGCGTGGAAACACTGAGGCAGTAGTGCCCGTCGGTGCGATCGATGTGCGCCTTGGTGGTAACGTCTTCGAAGGTCCCATCGCCCCGGTTGTGGTAGAGGATGTTCTTTTCTCCAGCTAATCCTCTAGGCCCGCATTCCACTGGGACGCCCTTGTATAGACAGGTGGGACCATCACCCGGTATCGGAGCCGTCGCGAGATCAAAGTCGACGTAGTTCGAGACGATCAAATCGAGGTGACCGTCCCGGTCATAGTCGATGAACGCGCACCCGTTGCCCCAAGCCTTACCCGATCCTGCTACACCCGATTTCTCGCCCACCTCTGTAAAAACGCCGTTGTGGTTGTGGTAGAGCCGATTCTTTCCGTAATACGTGACATACAAATCTTCCCAGCCGTCATTGTCGTAATCGCCGACGCAAACGCCTTGCCCCCAGCCCGACGCAGTCAGTCCTGCCTTGATCGTGACATCGGTGAAAGTCCCGTCGTGATTGTTGCGATACAGGTGGCTGGTTGGACCTTGGCCCGCGGAATATTCCAGCCGCGTTCCGTTCACGAAGAAAATGTCGGGCCACCCATCGTTGTCGTAGTCGAAGATGGCAACGCCGGTGCCTGTGGTTTCGATGATGTATTTCTTGGTGCTAAGCTCGCCGAAGATGTTGGGCGTCGTGAGGCCAGCCTTCTCAGCGATGTCAACAAAGGTGGCGATTGGCGACGCGGAAGGCTTTGCGGTCTTGGCTTGCTGAGGGAATGCGGTGGAACAATAAACGAACAGGAACCCACACAGCAATACTAGGCGTAGAGTGCGTTGCGCTGGCATGGATCCCAAAACCGATGGTAGGGGCGATGGAGGAACAGGGTCAAGCCAACATCAATGCGCACTCTTGGCTTCAGCGACTCCAACGTAGGTGTCCGCACCGCCGTAGTAGAAAAGATATCGATCCCGCTGCCGGACCATCCCTTCAACGAAAACGACGTTCGGCACCTGCCCGACCTTCTCCCATTGTTCCTCCGGCGAAAAGATCGGTTGGTCGGTTCGCCACAAGAGTTTTCGCGGATCTTTTCGATCAAAGACCGCGACGCCAGTGCGGTATACGAGCTTATCGTCGGCCCCGTTGTAAATCAGCACGATTTCATTCGGTGTCAGAATCGGAGCCGGGCCCGGCTCCGCTACTCGCGAATCAAAGAAACCCGGACGCACCGGAAGAGCGGGCGTTTGCGTTGCTTCCGTCCAGTGCAGCAAGTCCGTGGAGTAAGCCAGTCCAGCCTGATCTTTGTTGTCGGCGCTCGTCCCCAGAAAATACATCCAGTATTTGCCGTCGATCTTCTCGGGAACGATGGCGCCAGATTTCGTCCACTTCACATTCCAGTTGCCTTTGTTCGCCGGAATGATGACGCCCTTGCGCTCCCAATGAATCAGATCTTTAGAAGTCGCCAGACAAAGCTGTGCGTCCTTCTTGTTGTAGCCGGTGTAGGTAAGGTAGTAGGTATCGCCAAACTGCACGAGTCTCGGATCCTCGACTCCGCCGTCTTTTTCGTAGTCTGCCGACGGAGAAAAGACCGGCTCATCTCTTCGCGTAAAGTGAACGCCGTCCATGCTCTCGGCATAACCCAGACGCGATGTCCCTTGCTTATCCTGGGAGCGATACAGCATGACGATCTTCCCGTCGCGCATGATCACCGCTGGATTGAAAGTTCCCGCTGACTCCCAACCATCGCCGCGAGGTGAAATCACGGGAGTCTGCGACACCCTGCTCCAGGCACCGAACGGAAGCTTCTGCGGCTGACTCACAAGCGTGAGCGCGGCGAGCAAAAGGATAGTCTTGGCGCATTTGCCGATCATCATTTCGGCTCCTTCCGGGCAGCAAAAAACGGCAGGGCCGACCCCCTGCCGTCTCGTAATTCTGACCCAGACTATTTCTTGTTTACAGACTTCTTGAGTTCGGCCCCAGGGGTAAATTTCGCGACCTTGCGGGCGGCGATCTTGATGGTGGCACCGGTTTGCGGGTTGCGTCCGTTGCGAGCTTTGCGTTGCGACACGGAGAACGTGCCGAAGCCTATCAACGCCACGCGATCTCCTTTGCGGAGGGCAGAGGTAATGCTGTCGACGGCGGTATCAATGGCAGTGGTAGCCTGCGCCTTGCTGATTTCGCATGCACCTGCGATCTTGTCAACCAGATCGGCCTTGTTCATAGTTTCTCCTCGCAGGTCTCGTTCATTCCCAGCCAGTACCGGGAGGTAGATTGGTTTAGGCTGAGTTGGGAAACCTGACCGTTGAGTATTCTCCTCCCTCCGTGGCGATTGTCAACTGTGAAAATCCGCGCGGGAAGCCTGTTTCGCAACGCCTTCGCCCGAATCGGGGCTGCTGGGGCCGATTTTGGCCGGTCCGAAGGTGGGTTTTCCAACCTCCTCCACAGCCAGAGGCAGTAGTTCACAGGTTGTACACAGGAAAGCCGGCTTTGCCGCTTGCGCGAATCCAGCCTGTGGGTGCAAAGTCGAAGGATAGACTTTGACCAAAGGTAAACAGTTCAGGTGATCAAGGCCCCCGCTGAAATTTGCCCGCTCTGCGAAGGTACTGGCTGGAAAACGGTTCCTCCGCGTCCCGATGCGCGTCCGGGAACGGAGAAGGAGCGGCGCGTCACCCGCTGCGACTGCCAGTTGCGGGCGCGAGCCCAAACGGTACTGACTGCCGCTCGTATTCCCCGGCGCTACGAGCACTGCGAACTGGCCAACTACGATACCGACTTCCCCGGCGCCCACCCGTCGTTGGCCGAGGCTCACTTCATGGCATCGAATTTCGCTAAGAAGTGCGACCCTCGCGGCGACAAGGGCCTACTGATCATCGGCAAGATCGGTACCGGCAAGACTCATTTAGCGGTCGGGATTATCAAAGAGCTAATCGTGAACCGCGGTATTTCCTGCTTGTTTTATGACTATCGCGAGTTGCTGAAGGAGATTCAGAACTCCTATAACGCGACGGTCCAAACCACCGAGTTGGATGTTCTTCGGCCCGTGTTCGAAACGGACGTGCTGGTTCTCGATGAACTGGGAGCTGTCAAGCCGACCGAGTGGGTTTGGGACACGGTTAGCCTCATTCTGAACACTCGCTACAACGACAACCGGACGACCATCATTACCACGAACTTCGATGACCAACCGGCCGCTGGCGTCAGCGGATCGCTTTCGCCGGCCAGAGCGGCGATGCGCGGGGAAACGTTGGGCGATCGTATTGGAGAGCGCATGCGCTCGCGTTTGCACGAAATGTGCCGGATCATCACTCTGGATGGAACCGACTTCCGGCAGAAGTTCCGCAGCGCGAATTTCGGATAGTGGCGGCATGGCTGATTCTCCAGATTGGTTCGCTCTGAGTTCCTCCGTGCCCTCCATGGTGAATGCCTCTAAAATCATTCTGTGCTGACCGAGCGCCTTGAATTCTATCCAGAGCGCGACGCCGAGGTATTCGCGGCCGTCCCCGCTGCGTCGGCGGTATTCATTCTGCGGGGGACCGATTCTCAGGCCGAGCCGTATGTCAGCAAGACCGCCAACCTCCGGCGACGATTGCATCGTCTCCTGGGGCCGGTCGAAGAACGAACCAAGAAACTCAATTTGCGCGATCGCGTCCGAACCGTTGAGTACGCACCCACCGGCTCCGACTTCGAGTCCGGATTCCTGCTCTACTCCGTATTACGAGCCGAGTTCCCGAAGACCTACGCGAAGCGTCTGCGGTTCCGCTTCGCACCCTTCGTAAAGCTGCATCTCGACAACGAATATCCACGCGCTTCGATCACTACGCGGGTCGGCAAGCTGGCTGGAAAGTCGCTCTACTATGGCCCGTTCGTTTCGCGCGTAGCCGCCGAGAAATTCATGAACGACTCGCTGGATTTCTTCAAGATGCGGCGCTGCGTGGAGGATCTCCATCCTGACCCAAAATTCCCCGGCTGCATCTATTCGGAGATGAAGATGTGTCTCGCACCCTGCTTCAAGGGCTGCTCCGATGAGGACTACGCCAAGGAAGTGAGCCGGGTGCAGGCGTACTTCGATTCCAGCGGTGATTCCTTGCTGCGCGAGTTTTCTGCGGAACGTGAAGCCGCCTCGGAGCGCCTGGCGTTCGAAGACGCAGCGGCCATCCATGTTCGTGTCGAGAAGTTGAAGCCTATCGTTAGCCAGATCCCCGAGATTATCCAGCGCCTCGACCGCTTCTCAGCTCTCATGATTCAGCCGAGCCACCTGGAAGGTTGTGTGTCTCTTTTTCAGGTACAACAGGGTTTGATCACGGGCCCAATTCCGTTTGTCATTCAAGCCGCTGAGCACGCTAAATCGCAATCGATGGAGTCGCGCATCTCCGAAGCGTTGCCATCCGTCACAGCGCGGAAAGCGACGTCTGCAGCCCAAACAATGGAGCACGTCGCGCTCCTGAAGCGCTGGTTTTACCGTGGCAGCCGGATCGGGGAGATTTTCTTTGCCGATGCAAGGGGCGAGTTGCCGATGCGTCGGGTAGTGCGCGGAATTTCGCGCGTCTTTCGTGGGGAGAAGCCCGAAGCGCCTTCAGCGGCGCCGGTTCCTTCGGTCGAGAACTGAGCGGTTACGGCGCCGACGAGGTCGTCACTCGATACAGGGCGCTCGCGTGCGGAGGCAGACTCACCTCCAAGGCGCCGGTCAGTGGAATAGACTTGTGCGCCCACAAATCACGGTTTCCCGTCACCGAACCTACAATCCCGATATCGATCCATGGCACCGTCGTCCCACGTCGAATACTGTCATCGCTCAGGTTAAAAACCGCGACGTAGTATTCGCCGTGTTTCGCGCCATCCGCTACCCAGACACGAAAATCATTTCGGTTCAGAACTTCATGTCCCCCGCTGCCGTGCTGATTCACTTCCAGCACCTCTTCGTTCGTGATGAGCGCGGTGGTAGCAGCGTCGTTGCTGGGCAGATCGCCGCCAAAGATCAGTGGCGAGCGGAAGATGCTCCACAATGTCATCACCGTCTGCTGCTCGTCCGGAGTAAATTTCGAGGGCTCACCGCCGCCCTCTTTCGCGGTGACGCGCAGTTTACCGAGCGGGAGCATGTCGGCATCGGGCCAGGTGTTGTTCTTGCCGACGTACGAAGCCCAGTCGCGCGCGAAATCAAATTGCTGGCGCAAGAGCTTCCAGTCGTCCCAGAAGTCGTCGGAGATACGCCACATCTGCGCATACTTTTCGAAGAACTCTGCCTCTGAGATAGGCGCCGGTCCCGGCGAGATGCTCAACACCATGGGCCGTCCCGTCTTGCGAATCGCCAGGCTCAGCGCTTTCATCTCTGCCGGCTGATACAGATGACTCCCCATATCGTCGGCCTTGATGAAGTCCACGCCCCACGACGCATACAAGTCAGCGATGGAGTCGTAATACGCCTGTGAGCCGGGCTTAGTGGTGTCGACGCCCCACATGTCGGGATTCCACCGGCAGGCGTTGTCTTTGTCGGCAACGTCGGCAGCGTGATAGGAAGTGCCTTTGATCGGCAGATTCTTTTCGACCGCTTGCCGCGGAATACCCCGCATGATGTGAATCCCGAATTTCAATCCCTTGGAATGGATGTAGTCAGCCAGCGGCTTGAAACCGGCTTCATTGGCGGAAGACGGGAAGCGATTGACCGCGGGAATGAGACGGCCATATTCATCCATGGTCAGAGGAGCGCCCGGTTTGTAGTCGTGTCCCTTCGCGTTGGGCTCATACCACTGGATATCGACCACAATGTATTGCCACCCGTATTTCGCCAGATGCGCAGCCATCCAGTCAGCGTTGGCCTTGACCTGCTCCTCGCGGACCGTCGTGCCGTAAGAGTCCCAGCTGTTCCATCCCATCGGCGGCGCGGGAGCCACTGGTCCCTGAGCGAAGCATGGTCGCGATACGCTTAGCAAAACGAGAAACAGGAAAGAAAGAAACCGGTCCACTCTCATGGCGCAGTCATTGTAAGGCGTGCGCCCTAAAACTCGAATCGGCACGCGCCTCCCCGGCTTATGCGGTCGCGGGCTTCTGCACGGCCCCCCAGCCGAACACGCGTCGAGCTACCCAGCGCAGTATGCGCCATCCTGCTGCCGCTCCCGCGATGATCGTGATCATCCACAAAAGTATCGTTGGGAGAAGAAATAGGATCCCGGTCATGCTGGATGCATAATTCCCCAGCCCATCCAGACCATCGCGGGCCGCGAGTTTGATCTGGTACAGCGGCCGCCAATTCAAGCCAAAGACTTTCGCCTCGGCTTCCGAACGAAGCGAGATCGTGATCGCAACCGTCTCGATCTGTTTGGAGAGGGCTTCGAACTCGGCCTGCTGTTGGTCGATCTGCCCGCGGATCTCGCCCAGCTTCTCACTCACATCCATTGTGTCTTTCACTGTTTTCGCCTGCTTTAGGATCATCAGGTATTGGGCTTCCTCGGCGCGGAGATTGCGCAGGCCGGCCTGCTGGTCAACGTATTGCCGGGTCATGTCTTGCGCCTCGATCCTGTCGCTTTCCACACGCAATCCCAACTTCCGAATTTCTGCCCGGACCTCTTCGAAACGATCTGCGGGCACACGAATGCTGAGCGTTCCGTTGGTGGCGTCTTCCCCGCCGAAGATATGCGAATCGACAAGGTATCCACCCATTCTTTCGGCTAGGCTGCGAATCTTCTCCGCCGCCTCCGCCGGTTTCTGCACCGCCAGGTCCAGCGAACTCGTGCGTACCATCTTTCGATCAGCCTCCACTCCCTGCGATGCTGGTGGCGGTGGGGGCGGCGCGTTGGCGGTCAGAAATCCTGCCATCTGAACCTTATCCACCGATTCGCGCCGATCGGCGGCAATCTCTTTCCGGGAGTGAAAAGCCCGACTGAGCCCCGTTTCTTGCCACAGGGCAAGAGACTCCGGTTGACTCGCCAAGCCCGTCGCTTTGGAGTTATTGATTCCACCGCGAAATTCATTTGGACGAATCACCCCTACATAAACGCCGACGATCGCCACGGTAATGATCCAACCGGTCTTCAGGTTCTTCGCGCTCGTCAACCACGTTCTGCACCGCTGTGCCAGATCGTTCGCCATAGATTCCTCGCTTTCCTTCGCCCAAAAACAATCTCTGCCAACATAGAGTCGCGGCGGCAAACTTTTGTTCCCGAGCATGACCAACCCCCACTCGTGGAACGGAATATTGGCGTCAACTTGCGGCAAAAAGGAAAGAGAAAGAAAAAGGCGGCTCATGAGAGCCGCCTTCGGTGTCAGTATCGGATGAAGGTTCTAGATGTCGAGGTTCTTTACATCCAGAGCGTTCTCTTCGATGAACTTGCGCCGCGCTTCCACGTCTTCGCCCATCAGTGTGGTGAAGATCGTTTCGCATTCGGCAATGTCCTCAAGTCTTACGGAAAGCAGCGTGCGCCGCTCCGGGTCCATGGTCGTCTCCCACAACTGCGGAGCCGTCATTTCTCCCAGCCCTTTGTAGCGCTGCACGTCGTAGCCGCGGCTGCCTTCTTTTTTCACGTATTCAAACAAATCGCGAGGGTTCGTCTTTTCGACCGCCTCGATTTCGACCTTACGCTTCGCCGGCGCTTTAGGCGTCTTCTCCGCGCCCTCGGACTCCTCCGCTTCGCCACTGCCATTCGACGAACTGGCTCTGGCAACGGTCTCTACGATGAATGGGGGTTCCATGTACTGCTCGATCTGCTTAAACTTCGAGATCATCTGCCGGCATTCGGGACTCGAAACCAGATCCCAGCTGATGACGTGCTCAGCGCCGTGGGCATTCACGAACGCCACTTCCCACAGGTTATGCTCGTCGTCGAACTTCGACTCGACGCTCTTGAAGCCGCGATCCTTCTGCATTTTCTTGAGCTCTTTTTCGAGTTTCTCGAGCTTTTTGGGAGCTTCTTTCTTATCCCCTTCAAAGTCGGCGTGTTTGGACAAGTCCAACTTAGAAAGCAACTCGGTGACATGCTCATCGCGCACGCGCTTGTCGACCTTGTCGAAGAATCCCAGGTATTCCTTCAGCACCGTCATAAACTTCGACAGGCCGGAACCTTCCAGCTTGGCAGCGCCCTCGCCGTAGCGCACTACCAGACCCTCAGCCGCGCGCTTCAGCATGACCTTGTCGAATTCGTCGTCGTTCTTGATGTACTGTTGCGACTTGCCCTTCTTGATCGAATACAGCGGCGGCTGCGCAATGAATACGTTGCCACGCTTGATCAATTCCTGCATGTGCCGGAAGAAAAACGTCAGCAACAAGGTGCGGATGTGGCTACCGTCCACGTCGGCATCAGTCATCAAGATAATCTTGCCGTAGCGAACTTTCGTCGGATCAAAATCGTCTTTCGCGATTCCGGTACCCAGCGCCGTAATCATGGCCCGAATTTCTTCGTGCGCCAGCATCTTGTCGTAGCGAGCCTTCTCCACGTTCAAAATCTTTCCCTTGAGCGGGAGAATGGCCTGGAAGCGGCGATCGCGTCCCTGCTTCGCAGTTCCACCTGCGGATTCACCTTCGACCAGGAACAGCTCGCAACGATTGGGATCGCGCTCAGAACAGTCTGCCAGCTTGCCCGGCAGGCCGCCGGAGTCGAGCGCGCCCTTACGACGCGTCAAATCGCGAGCCTTGCGAGCCGCTTCGCGGGCGCGTGCCGCATCGATGGCCTTGTTGATGATCTTGCGCGCGACGGTGGAATTTTGCTCGAAGAACGCGCCCAGACGCTCGTTCACAAACTGGGTTACGACGCCAGCGATATCGGAATTCAGCTTGCCCTTCGTCTGCCCTTCGAACTGAGGCTGCGGCAGCTTCACGCTGATCACTGCGACCAGGCCTTCTCGTACGTCATCGCCTGATAGATTTTCTTTGACGTCCTTGAACAACCCCATTTGCTGCCCGGCGTAGTTGATCGTGCGGGTCAGCGCCGTGCGGAAGCCGGAAAGATGCGTGCCGCCATCCACCGTGTTGATGTTGTTGGCGAAGCTGAAAATTGTTTCCGAGTACGCATCGTTGTATTGCAGTCCAATCTCCATGACCACGCCGTTGCGTTCGGCTTCCATGTAGATCGGCTTGTCGTGCAGCACCTGCTTGCCGCGGTTGAGGTGCTTAATGAATTCGGCAATACCGCCGTTGTACTTGAACTCGGAGTGCTTGGCCTCACCGGTTTTGGCATCGGTGACGCGTTCATCGGTGAGCGTGATGACCAGCCCCTTGTTCAGGAACGCGAGTTCGCGAAGACGCTGCGCCAGCGTGTCGTAGTTGTATTCGGTGAAGGTGAAGATACTTCTGTCGGGCAGGAAATGAACCTTGGTCCCGGTCTTCACTTTCGCTACGCCGGTCTTCTTCAGCTTGTTGGTCGGCTCACCCTTGGAGTACGTCTGCTGCCAGGTCGCGCCGTCCCGCCAGATTTCCAGTTCCAGTTCTTCGCTGAGCGCGTTGACGCATGACACACCGACCCCATGCAATCCGCCGGAAACTTTATAGGACGAAGAATCGAACTTGCCGCCGGCGTGCAGCTTGGTCATAACGACCTGCGCCGCCGAAACTTTTTCGCCATCGATTTCCATGTCGTCGACAGGAATGCCGCGTCCATCGTCGACAACCGTGATGGAGTTGTCGGTCTCGATCGTGACTTCGATCTTGGTGGCGAAGCCGGCGAGCGCCTCGTCCACGGAATTGTCGACCACTTCGTATACGAGATGGTGCAATCCCATCTCGCCGGTCGACCCGATATACATCGCCGGGCGTTTGCGCACGGCCTCCATGCCGCCCAGCACTTTGATGGAATCGGCGTTGTAGTCATTGCCGTTGCCGCCGCCGTTTCCGGCCGGACTGATCGGCGTCACTTTTCCGTTTTTTGTCTTGGGTTCGATGGGAGTATTGATCTCTTTGGTGGCCATTCCGCTCCGCGAAAATGTCCTGCGTCCGTTGTGATTTTGGCCTTGCTAAAGTCCTGGAAATTCGGCTGGAACTGCTGCCCCGCTCTGCTACCTGAGAATCCCCTTCAATCAGACTTCAAGTTATTGAAATTTCTGATACTTAGGGTCATCTTCGACTTAAGAAAGTATATCACAAAATTGTGCATTCCGTACGCCTCACAAAGGGTCCGAATCGAGGGAGTAAAGCGTCCGATTCCGCATGGCCATCCGGACACGTTGGGCACGATTTTGTCCGGGTGAATCTCCGTAAATTCTCAAGGCTGACGGTCATCCTCGCGGCACTTCAAGCAACTTCCAGACGGTATGCACGACGTCAGCGACGAGAAGGCCGATTACACATGCGGTCACGAGCATCCGCTGATGGGTTTCCATCAGATCCGCCAGCACGCCCGAAGTAAAAACAAATAGGAACGGCACGGCAGCCAGGAAGAATCCCGCACCTTCCAAATGCGGATGCGCGACGCCCAGGGCGAGGAGAAGAAACCCGACCAACAGCGGCCCGGTGTTGCCGAAGTAGCGCGTCCGAGGCCACATCGCGTAGACGGCCAGCGTAAGGGGCAATATCCATACGAAGGCGGGGCAGGCGCGTCCCATTTGAACAAGCACTTGCTTATAGACGCCCCACACCATGAAACCACGGCCAGTGGCGCCCCAGAAGACAGCATGGGACATGCTTCCGGCGAATGCGTGCGGATGAAAAAAGTAGAAAGCGAAAAGCATCCCTGCGCTAACCACAGAGGCCGCAATCCAGATGACCAGGCCAGCCTGCCTCCGCACCGGTGCGACGTAAAGCAGAAATGCCAGTGCCATCGGGATGAGCACCACGAACGGAAATTCTGAACCGACCGCGATCGCCAGAGAAATTCCCAGCAGAACTATCCGGCGCCAGTTCCATAGCACAACTTCGCGCGGAGCATACAGCGTGTGCGCCACCGCGACCGCCGTAAAGATCGTGCCAAACGCTCCCCAGGCTACGGTGATTTGAGGCTCCGTGTGCCAAGCCGCGCTGGCCTGAATAAACGCAGGGGAAAAGCAGTACAGTGTCAGCGCGATCATGCCGCCGGAATTGCCACACAAGCGGCGAGCGACATACCACAGTGACGCACCCAGAAAGAGTCCACACGCAAGGAACGGCAGCCGCGGAAGCCATCGCCAGTAGACCGCCCATTCCTGGTTCAGGTCGCGCGGCCACCCAAACAACGGCGCTGCGGAAGTCAGATAAAGGAGCGGGGAGCGCTCGGGGTCGAAACTACCCGATGCGACCAGCGGATCCTTATCGGCGGCGATGCCAGGCTCGCTGAACGGCGCTCCCGCGATCCCGCGACCATGCCACTGTTTCCACCCTTCACCAATGCGAATGGCTTCGTGCGCCTCCATCGCGGCCTGTCCACTCAACTCGGCATGGACCAGCCAAACACACTGGCACGCAAAGGCAAATAGAAGAAGCGCGGCGAAGAATTGAGGACGTCCGAAGCGTTCGCGGGTGAAATAGGGGGGCATAGGGCCCAGCCGAGTGTTTTACCATGTCGGAGATCATTTGCGGCAACGTTGTGTTCATTCGCAGCGAATTGTTTTATGAACGATGAACAGCAAGCTGGCGAGAAGCCCGCGCCGATCGGTCCGCAGTTTGCCGTCGCGGCCCAGCCTTCCTACACGCGTACGCTCTTTTTCGACGCACAGGGCCTACGCCCCGGATGGGGATTTGCCTTCTACGCTATTCCCTTCTTCCTCCTGCAGCAGGCAGCCGTTCAACTGGCCTGGGCGCACGACTTCGGAGACAGCGGCCTATGGTCGATGCTGCTCGAAGAACTCGGTGACCTGATCGCCGCAGTGATTCCGGCGATTGTCCTCATGCGCGTAGAGCATCGCAAGTGGGGCGTCTACGGTCTGCCGATGAGAGGCGCTCTCGGGCCGCGCTTCTGGACCGGAATGCTGTGGGGCCTCGCGGGAATCAGCCTGTTGATGCTCGCGCTCTATGGTCTGCATGCGTTCACCTTCGGCCACGTGCTGTTGCATGGTCGCCGCTTGATCCGATTCGCCGGCTTCTGGGGCGTTTACTTTCTGGTTGTTGGACTGTTCGAAGAATTCTTGCTGCGCGGATACAGCCAGTTCACTCTTGCGCGCGGGATTGGCTTCTGGCGCGCGGCCATCGCCCTTTCCTGTCTCTTCGGGCTGATCCACTTGCGCAACGGTGGCGAAGAATGGCGAGGAATCTGGGCTGCAGCGGGACTCGGCCTTTTCTTCTGCCTCACGTTGCGGCGGACGGGCAATCTCTGGTTCGCCGTTGGATTTCACGCGGCGTGGGATTGGGGTGAAACCTTCTTCTATTCCGTGCCCGACAGCGGCATGATCGCGCCCGGCCATTTGATGAGTTCTTCTCTGCGCGGCTCAGCATGGCTTAGCGGAGGCACGGTTGGTCCAGAGGGCAGCGTGCTTTGCTTCGTGGTTATTGGCGTCATCTGGATCGCCTTTGACCGCCTGTACCCGCATCGCCCGCTTGAGGAAGAGTTGGCATAGGTCTTCAGCGCGTTCGAATGCCAGAATGGGATTCACCGGCGCCGGATTGTACCCGCCTTCAGGCGCGCTTTTATCTCGACACCCTATACTGATTCTTCATGCCCTCCGAAGCGGATCTCTCGGCTCCCCTGCGACGCTATTGGGGATACAGTTCTTTCCGTCCGCTGCAAGAGCGAATCGTGAAGAGCATTCTCGCCGCGCGCGACACTTGTGTGGTGATGCCGACGGGCGGCGGCAAGTCCCTCTGCTATCAACTGCCCGCGTTAGTCTCGGGCAAAACGGCGGTCGTCATCTCACCCCTCATTGCCTTGATGCAGGATCAAGTCGCGCAACTGTCGCAGATGGGAATTCCGGCCGCTCTTCTCAACAGCACGCTGACCGCCGAGGAACAGACTCGCGTCATGCGCCAGGCTCGCGACGGAGCCTATCGTTTGCTCTATCTTTCACCAGAAAGACTGTCCCGCGCCGATACCACCGGCTGGCTGCAACAAGTGCCCGTCGCCTTTTTTGCCATTGATGAAGCACATTGCATTTCAGAATGGGGACACGAGTTCCGCCCGGAATACCGCCAGCTCAGCAAGTTACGGAGCAGCTTTCCGGACCATCCGATTGCCGCTTTCACCGCCAGTGCAACTCGCCACGTTCGGCATGACATACTGACGCAGCTTCAACTGCGCAATCCCGAAAAATACATTGCCAGTTTCCATCGCCAAAACCTCCGCTATCTGGTACGAGAGTGCCACACTACCGACCAGATGCCGCTGCTGGTTGCGGCTCTGCAGAATTACAGCGAAGGCAGTGTGATCGTCTATTCTCCGACCATCGCCCGCGTCGAAGAGACGGTCGACTTTCTCGAAAATCAGGGAATCGCAGCCCTCGGATATCACGCCAAGATGGACGCAGGCGACCGGCGTCGCAATCAGGAGCGCTGGATGTCCGACGAAGTCCACGTACTGGTGGGAACGATCGCCTTCGGGCTGGGCATCAATAAGCCAACCGTGCGAGCGGTGATCCATCTCGCACTGCCCAAGTCTCTGGAGCAGTTTTATCAGGAAGCCGGACGCGCCGGTCGCGATGGAAACTCCGCCGATTGCCTCTTGCTGTGGCGCAAGCAAGACGCCGGCTTGCTCGGATATTTCGCCAATCAGATCATCGACCCCCAGGAGCGCGACCGCGCCTGGCAGCGCTACCACACGATTCGGGCCTTTGCCGAGGCCGGCCAATGCCGGCACCGCCAGATCTGTCTGCATTTTGGGGAAACACCGAAGTGGGAGTCTTGCGGCGCCTGCGACGTCTGCGGAATTAGTCCGCCATGGCTCGTACTCGAGACAAGCCGGGTAGCAGTGCGGCGTGCATTCGTGCGTCCGGCCGTCGGATCTACTGCGGTTGGAGTCCCCGCTTCCGCAGACGATGGCCTGCGCGAATTCATGCGGGAATGGCGCCGTACCACCGCCAAGGAACAAGGGGTTCCCGCGTTCGTTGTGCTGCACGACACCACACTGGAAGAAATTTGTCGAGTTCAGCCGACTACCATTTCAGAACTTCTGACGATCTCCGGCATCGGCGAGCGCAAGGCCGACATGTTCGGGGCAGGCATTCTCGCGGCCCTAAGAAACTATCGCGACGGAGCGCGAGCAACTCTCCGCTCGGAACCCATCACGGCGCCTGCGCTCGAAACGCTGCGTCTGCTTCGCGAAGGGAAGAGTATCGAAGAAATCGCGGAAATTCGTGGACGGCAAGTCGGAACGGTCGTCGGCGCCGTGGCGGCTCTGATTGAAGGTGGCGAGATCGAGTTCTCCGACAAGTGGATCGACGCAAGCAAACTCTCCGTAATTGAAGCCGCTTGCCAGCGAATCGGGCTGTCGCAACTGGAGCGCCTGCGCCCTCTGAAAGACATCCTGCCACCCGAAATTACCTACGACGAAATTCGTATGGTCTTGGCCAAATTGAGGCGGCAACAGACCGCTACCAAGACGGCGGTCTGACCACCGCACGCCCGGAACTTCCCACTCGTTTTTCCCTCTTCCCTTTCAATGGCAGACTGTTATCATTGTCGCTAACTCTGGGCTATCATCGTCGTCTTAGCACGGCTGGGGTCGTCCATCTGGGTTTTTTAGTTCGCCACTGATCGCCATCGCGCCACACGTCTTAGGAGATCATGGGCACTCATCTTTCCCTCTCTACGCGTGTGTTGCAACGTTCCTGGCACCGTTACGCCTCGGCCGGGATTGCGGTTCTCGTTGCATCGTTGCTCTGCGCCGTCCTGGACCCCTACATCGGCAATCAGGTAGCCTTCGTCCTGCTGTTGCCCGCCATTGCTTTTTCCGCCTGGTACTGTGGCGTCATCCCGTCGATCCTGGCGATCGCCGTCACGCTTTGCGAACTGGCGTTCGGATTCATACCGAGAATCCATCATCTCGTTATTCCAAGCGCCCCTCAATCCGTCGCTATTCTGGCCTTCCTGCTCGCTTCCGTCAGCATCGTCTTGATGGGGGAATTTCGTAGGCGCCAACATGAAGCCATGCGCCTGGCCCAGGGAGAACTCGAAGAGCGGGTTCGCTCGCGTACGGCCGACTTGGACGTCGTGAACCGGAATTTGAGGGAACTTTCAGCGCGCCTGATGCAACTCCAGGATGACGAACGACGCCGCATCGCCCGCGAACTCCATGACAGCGTCGGACAAATGCTGGCCGCCCTCAGCATGAACCTGGCCAACGTCCGCAGCGACGTCGAGCGCCTTGCGCAGACCGCCGCAACCCTGAGCGACAGCGAGAGCTTGGTGCAGGATATGAGCACCGAGGTTCGCACCATCTCGCACCTGCTACATCCTCCCCTGCTGGACGAAGCCGGCCTCTCCTCGGCGCTGCGTTGGTATGTGGAAGGATTCTCGCAGCGCAGCCGGATTCAGGTTGACCTGGATTTACCCGACGGCTTCGGCCGCCTGCCGGCGGAACTGGAGACCGCAATCTTTCGCGTGGTGCAGGAGTGTTTAACCAATATTCACCGTCACTCCGGCAGTCCGGTCGCGAAAATTCGCCTCCGCCGCAAAGAAGAGAGCGTTCGCGTGGAAATCGAAGACAAAGGTCGCGGCATTCCTTTTGAAAAACAGCAACTGATGGCAACCAGCGGTTCGGTGGGCGTGGGTATTCGTGGCATGAAGGAACGCTTGCGCCAACTCCATGGCACCGTAGAAATTGAGTCCGATAGCTCAGGCACGGTGGTAAGGGTTCGGTTACCGATTCAAGATCGCCCGACTGGAGAGCCGTTGCAGATCGCAGATCATTCGTCGCCAGCCGCAGCCTGAGGTCTTCGTCACATTCACTTCTTAGGATTCTTTCGGTAAGAATTGCCTCGCCGCTTCGCTTCCGGTGCGAACACAATCAGGAACTCCAATGCCGCTGTAGGCATTGCCCGCCAGTGCCAGACCAGGCATCTGCTGGCGCAGCCGCTCAATCCGATCGAGCCGTTCGAGGTGCCCCACACCATATTGCGCCATGGCCGATTTCCATTTGTACACGCGTGCGAATTCCGGTTCGCCGCGCAGGCCAATGATCTGCTGCAACTCCGTCCGCACGATTGCGATGATTTGATCGTCGCTCAGCGACCAGACATTCTCCGCATTGCTTCCGGCAAAGAAGCACCGCAGCAAAGCACGATCATCTGGAGCGCGATGCGGGAATTTGTTGTGCACGAACGTGGCCGCCAGCAGCCGTTTGCCTTCGCTGCGCGGCACCAGAAATCCGAAGCCCGGCGGCAGCGATTGACGCACATCGCGGCCATATCCGATGCCAACGGTGATGGAGGAACTGTATGGGATACCGCCCAGTTCAGAAGCGAGTTCAGCACTCACCATGCGAAGCACATTGGAGGCCGCTGGTCCCGGCAGCGCGATGATGACTCCGTCGAATTGATCGGACTTCAGGCCTGCCGAAACCACCCAGCTATTCGCCTCTCTCTGAATCGCATGCACAGGAGTATCGGTGAGCAACGCAGACGGCGTGAGCCGCGAGACCACCGTCTCGGCGAGGTTCTGCATGCCGAGCCTCAGCGATGTGAAGAGCGTCGGCGCTGGTTTCTTCGGCCCCGACCGGCTTTTCATCTTTCTTCTGGCGGCCAGCATGGCACGTCCCAGGCTGCCGTGCGTTCGTTCCATCTCGGCAAATCTGGGGAGTACCGCGCGAACGCTCAGATGCGCAGATTCCCCGCCGTACACGCCCGAGAGCAGCGGATCCGCTAACCGATCCACCATCTCCGACCCATAGTGACGCTCCACGAACGCAGCCACTGATTCGTCATGGTCGACCGCGCGCGGAGGATGGAACAGTTCCTGCGTCATGCGCAGCTTTGTCTTCCAGGAAAAAAGCGGCGACATCCCCGTCGGCAGAATCTTGGTGGGTACCATGAACATCAGGCCGTCCGGCATTTCCACCAGGCGGCCGCGCGTCAGGATGTATGTCTTGCGCTCGGAGTCGTTCGACCCGATCAGTTGATCTCCGATGCCGAGTCCGCGGCAGAGTTCCGCAGCCCACGGCTTTTCCGTGACAAAGGAATCCGGCCCGGCTT
>Ga0335070_10003455_pt1 | contig 18466 bp, 18 predicted proteins | sample Lox_Sample_13_FD_206722 | JGI IMG/M metagenome (GOLD analysis project Ga0335070, IMG submission 206722) | Soil microbial communities from Loxahatchee National Wildlife Refuge, Florida, United States - Lox_Sample_1.3 | ecosystem: Environmental > Terrestrial > Soil > Wetlands | place: USA...
GTGCAGCCCTTCCCGAATCCACTCTATTATTTCCCATAATATTACTTATACGATATTCTGATAGACGGCCCCGGTCGCGAGCGAGCCGATTTTCCGGCCCTGGCCGCTTGGCACCTGCCCGGGCGCGCGTGTACTGAGCGCCATGACCAAGCCTTCCCGTGACATCGCCGACCTGATCGAAATCATGCGGCGTCTGCGCGATCCGGCCGGCGGCTGTCCGTGGGACCGCGAACAGACCTTCGAGACCATCGCGCCGTACACGATCGAGGAAGCCTATGAAGTCGCCGGCGCGATCGCGGACAAGGATTGGCCCGGGCTGAAGGACGAGCTGGGCGATCTTCTGTTCCAGACCGTCTACCACGCGCGGATGGCCGAGGAAGCCGGCCTGTTCGCCTTCGGGGACGTCGTCGAAGCCATCACGGCCAAGATGATCGCCCGACATCCGCATGTCTTCGGCGGCGGCGCGGCGGTGCCCGATGCGGCGGCCCAGACGGTCGCCTGGGAGGATCACAAACGCCGCGAGCGCGACGCCAGGCCGGCAAAGCAGGGGCTGCTCGACGATGTTCCCACCGCCCTTCCCGCCTTGCTGCGCGCGGAAAAACTTCAGAAGCGGCTTTCAAGCGTCGGTTTCGACTGGGATTCCGCCGAGCGCGTCCTCGACAAGGTACGCGAGGAAGCCGGCGAGATCGTCGAGGCGCAGAAGACCGGCGCGTCCCAGGCCGAACTCGAGGGCGAAATCGGCGACCTGCTCTTCGTCATCGCCAACCTCGCCCGGCACATGAAGGTCGATCCCGAGGCGGCCCTTCGCGCCACCAATGCCAAGGTGATGCGCCGCTGGGCCTGGATCGAGGCCGAACTCAAGGCCCAGGGCCGGACCGCCAAAGCCGCCACGCTCGACGAGCTGGAAGAATTGTGGCTTCAGGCCAAGGCGAGGGTCTGAAACGCGCAGCTCCAGTCACGGATCCGACGGACCAATCTGTCCCCAAGCCTTTCCACAGCCTCTCAACGCCCTGCCCTAGGCGTTTGTTTTCTTTAGCGCATCGCTTTTGAAGCGGCTGGAAAATCGGCCCACATCCTGTGGATCGATGGCGATCGTCAGCTCGACGCCGTTCGCTTTGTCAGCGCGCCTGAGCACCTGTGCATGGCGATAGACCCAGGCGAGGTTTTCCCCGTCCGCATGCTCCAAAGTCAGGCGATACTGGATGTTGGCACCCGTCAAGTTCTCCTCGAAGCGCGCCAGGAGCGCTTCCAGTCCCTCGCCGGTCACGGCCGAAACGGCGATCGGTCCGTCGGGCCGCGCATTGGCGGTGACGAGCCCCTTGCGCACGTCCGGCGCGAGCAGATCGATCTTGTTGAGGATCTCGACGAGTGGCCGGTCCGTGCCCGCCTCGATGCCGAGCTCGTGGAGCACCTTGAGGACGTCCGCCTTCTGCGCCGCGCTTTCGGCATGCGAAGCGTCGCGGACATGGGCGATGACGTCGGCCTCCAGCACCTCCTCCAGGGTGGCGCGGAAGGCTGCGACCAGTTCGACCGGCAGGTCGGCGATGAACCCGACCGTGTCCGAGAGGATGGCTTTCGTGCCCTTGGGCAGCTTCAGACCGCGCATCGTCGGGTCGAGCGTCGCGAACAACAGGTCCTTGGCCATCACGTCGGCCGCCGTGAGCTTGTTGAAGAGCGTCGACTTGCCGGCGTTGGTGTAGCCGACCAGAGCGATCACCGGGAACGGAACGCGCTTGCGCGCCTGGCGCTGCAGGCCGCGTGTGCGTTTGACGCCCTCGAGTTCGCGCCGGATCTTGGCCAGCCGCTCGCCGATCAGGCGCCGGTCGGTCTCGATCTGGGTCTCGCCCGGTCCGCCCAGGAAGCCGAAGCCGCCGCGTTGCCGCTCGAGATGGGTCCAGCTCCGCACCAGCCGGCTGCGCTGGTAGGTGAGATGGGCGAACTCGACCTGCAGGCGCCCTTCCCGCGTGCGCGCGCGCTCGCCGAAGATCTCGAGGATCAGCGCCGTGCGATCGAGCACCTTCGTCGCCCACGCCTTTTCCAGGTTGCGCTGCTGCACGGGCGAGAGCTGTGCATTGACGATGACCACTTCGGGCTCGAGCGCGCGCGCTTCGCCGGCGATTTCCTCGACCTTGCCGCTGCCGATCAGCGTTGCCGGCGTCGGGCGCACGAGCGGCACGATATGGGACGCGATGACCGTGAGTCCGATCGCCGCTGTAAGGCCGATGGCTTCGGCGAGACGCGCATCGGCGTCGCGGTCGATGCGCGCGCCCTGCGCCCGCGCCTTCGGCTCGACGTGAATGACGATCGCCCTGCGCGTCAGATGGCGCGCGTCGTCAGCGCCGCCTTCCTTCTTCAGACGGTTTCGGATGCGGCCGGATGTTCGTCCTGCAGCTGTATCGGACCCATCGGCATGACCGTCGAGATCGCGTGCTTGTAGACGAGCTGTGCCTGGCCGTCCCTGCGCAGCAGTACGCAAAAGTTGTCGAACCACGTGATATTCCCCTGAAGCTTGACGCCGTTCACGAGAAAGATCGTGACGGCTGATTTGCTTTTCCGGACAGCGTTCAAAAACGTGTCTTGCAGATTTTGTTGTTTTTCGCTCATCGGGGAGTCCCGTTATTGTGCCTCGCGCCCCTGCGAAGCACTAAACACAGCATAGTCTGCGTTGCTGCGTTTGCGAAAGGGCCTAGCGCGGCCCTTCCGCCGCACGCGCCGAAGACAGCTGGGCATAAAGTTCCTGGACCCGGCGGGTGACGGGGCCTGGCCGGCCGTCGCCGATCTTCTTTCCGTCGATGGCGGTCACGGGGAACACACCCGCCGCCGACGAGATGAATGCCTCGCGCCCGGCCATCGCGTCGGCCGGCGTGAACTTTCGCTCCGAAACCTGCAACTGGCTCTGCGCCGCAGCTTCCAGGATCACACGCCGCGTCACGCCGGGCAGGATGTCGTTGCTGAGTGCGCGCGTCGTGAGCCTGCCCTCTGCGTCCACGATCCAGGCGTTGGTGGAGGCGCCTTCGGTGACGTAGCCGTCGGAGTCCACCAGCCAGGCCTCCCAGGATCCGGACCGTCTCGCCCCCGTCTTGGCCAGCAGGTTCGGCAAAAGCTGGGTGGTCTTTATGTCGCGGCGCGCCCAGCGTTCGTCCGGAGCGGTCATGACGGTGACGCCCGTGGCGCGAAGGCGCTGCGTCCACGCCGTTCCCATCTCGCGCGCCGTCATGATCAGCGTCGGCCGCCGGACGGCCTGGGGGATGGAGTGATCGCGGCGGAACGCACCGCGCGTCACCTGAAGATAGAGGAGCCCGTTGCGCACCCGGTTCCGACGAACGAGTTCGCGCATGACGAGGCGCAGCACGTTGCGCGGCAGAGGCATGGCCATGGCGATCGCGCCGACCGAACGCTCGAGCCGGTCGAGATGTTCGTCCTCGTCCATGAGGCGGCCGTCGACGACGCTGCAGACTTCGTAGATGGCGTCGGCGAGCTGAAGTCCGCGATCCTCGATATGGACGGCCGCGCGGCCGTGCGGGACGTAGCGTCCGTCGACATAGGCAATTCGGCCGGCGGGTGCGCGGCCGTTCCAGCCGCTCATGCGTTGAAGCCCTGCTCGCGCCCGCTGGGGCCGACGCCGAGCGACTTCAGCTTCCGGTGCAGCGCCGAGCGCTCCATCCCGATGAACGCGGCCGTGCGCGAGATGTTGCCGCCGAAGCGGTTGATCTGCGCCACGAGATAGTCGCGCTCGAAAATCTCGCGCGCCTCGCGCAGCGGCAGCGAGATGACGAGATCGCCGCGCCCGGCGCTGCCCCAGGTAGCGTTGGCGCCGAGATCGGACGGCAAGAGGTCGGCCGAGATCGCCTGCGCCGCATCGTCCGTCGAGAGAATGAGCAGGCGTTCGACGATGTTGCGAAGCTGGCGGACATTGCCTGGCCAGCTATGGGCCTGGAGGACCGCCATCGCATCGTCGCCGATCTCGCGCACGGCAAGTCCAGATTGCGCCGACAGCCGCGCCATGAAATGCGAGACGAGCATCGGGATGTCGTCGCGGCGCTCCGCCAGCGAAGGCACGCGCACCGGGACCACGTTCAGCCGGTGATAGAGATCCTCGCGGAAATTGCCCGCCGCGATTTCCGCGCGCAGGTCGCGCGTCGTCGAACAGATGACGCGCGCATCGACCTGCACGCGCGTCGAACCGCCAAGCCGGGTGAAAGTCTGGTCGACCATCACGCGCAGGATCTTGCCCTGGGTCTCGAGCGGCATGTCCGCGACTTCGTCGAGATAGAGCGTGCCGTTGTGGGCCAGTTCGAAGAGACCGGATTTGCGCAGCCCGTCGGCGTCCTCGACGCCGAACAGTTCGGCTTCGATCCGTTCCGGATCCATGGTGGCGCAATTGATGGCGACGAAGGCGTTGCCGGCGCGCCGCGAGCGCGCATGGATGAGGCGCGCGGCGACTTCCTTGCCCGACCCCGACGGCCCGGTGATGAACACGCGGCTGTTCGTCGGCGCGATCTTTTCGATGGCCTGGCGGAGCTGCGATATCGCCGACGAATTTCCGATCATCTCCGACTCGTCGCCGGCCTTGAGCTTGAGCTCGTTGAGTTCGCGGCGCATGCGGGAGGCTTCGAGCGCGCGCCCGACCACATGGATCAGGCGATCGGCCTTGAACGGCTTCTCGATGAAATCGTAGGCGCCCTTCTTGATCGAGGCGACCGCCGTTTCGATGGTGCCGTGGCCCGAAATCATCACGATCGGCAGGTCCGGTTGCTCGCGCTTCAGCGTGTCGAGCACCTGGATTCCGTCGAGCTTGCTGCCCTGAAGCCAGATGTCGAGCACGACGAGCTGCGGCCGCCGGGCCCGGACCGCGGCGAGCGCGCCGTCGCCGTCGCCGGCCACGCGGGTCTCGAAGCCCTCGTCATGCAGGATGCCCGCGATCAGGTCGCGGATGTCTTCTTCATCGTCGACGATCAGTATTTCAGACGCGATCGGCAATGCGTGCTTGCTCATCCCCAGATCCCTTTTCCTTCATTTTCTTTTGTCGCAGCGGGAACGTCAGAACGATCTCTGCTCCCTGACTGCCTTCGCCCGCATCCTGCAGGGTTATTTCGCCGCCATGGTCTTCCATGACCTTGCGGACGATCGCCAGTCCCAGTCCCGTGCCCTTGGCGCGCGTGGTGACGTACGGCTCGGTCAGCCTGTCGCGATGTTCGTGCGGCAGTCCGACGCCATTGTCCGTCACCCGGAACGACAGCGAAGCTTCGCCCGGTTCGAGAGCGATGACGATGCGGCCGGGCGTAGCGTCGTCGCCCTTGGCGATTCGCGCGCTCACCGCCTCGCCGGCGTTCTTGAGGACATTGGTCAGGGCCTGCGCGACAAGACGACCGTCGCATTCCAGATAGACCGCTTCCTTCGGCGCCCTTGTCTCGAACGTGATCTGGGGATGGGCAACGCGCTGGAGGAACACCGCTTGCTGGATCAGTTCCTGGGCGTTCTCGCGATGCATGACCGGAGTCGGCATCCGCGCAAAGGACGAGAACTCGTCGACCATGCGGCCGATGTCCCCGACCTGACGGATGATGGTGTCCGTGCACTGCGTGAAGACGTCAGGATCGGTCGAAATCTCACCTGCATATTTGCGCTTGAGCCGCTCGGCCGAGAGCTGGATCGGCGTGAGCGGGTTCTTGATCTCGTGCGCGATGCGGCGCGCGATGTCCGCCCATGCCGCCGTGCGCTGGGCCGAAACCAGATCGGTGATGTCGTCGAAGGTCGCCACGAAGCCACTGCCGTCGGCGCCGCGCTCGCTCGATACCTGGACGCTCAGGACGCGCGATGTGGTCCCGCGCTTCACGGTCACCTCGCCGCTCGAACGGCCTACGGGCTCGGAAATGGCCCGGCCGATGAGCGCGGCGAGTTCCGGCACGGCGTCGGAGTATCCGCGCCCCTCTATTTCGTCCGGCGATGCGCCCAGCAGCCTGGCGGCGGCGCGATTGACGATGGTGATGACGCCGTCGCGGTCGATGCCGATCACGCCGGCACTGACGCCGGCGAGCACCGCCTCGGTGAAGCGCCGCCGTTCGTCGTTCTGGCGGTTGGCCGAGACCAGCGCGCTGCGCTGCGCATCCAGCTGGTTCGTCATGCGATTGAAGGCGCGGCCGAGCAGACCGATCTCGTCGTCGCTGCGCTCGACTTCGACCTGGGCTTTCAGATCGCCCTCCGAGACGCGTTCGGCGGCGCCGATCAGGCTCGATATCGGGCGCACCAGCCGGTTCGCGGCCCAAAGGCCCAGCCAGATTGCCGACAACAGGATGACGAGCGAAACGACCATGTAGAGAGCGGCGAAGATCAACTGCACCTGGGACCGGCTCGCATTCAAGCGGTCATACTCGCTCACCGCGGCCTTGGTGCGGTGGTAATAGCCGAACACTTTCGGATCGACGTGACGGACGACGAGCAGGTAGGCGTCCTTGAGGAACGGCAGATAGATGAGCGCGTGGATGTAGCCGGTGTCCGGATCGCCGTCGACGACGATGCGGCCGGAGCGCGCATCGGCGAGATCGGCCGCGGACGGCTTGAGTGCGTCCGAATAGGTCAGCTTGGCGCTCTTGGCGAGCTCGCTGCCGTGCGAATCGATGACGAACGAACCGACAAGGCCGCGATCGGTCGTCATGATCGCGATCTTCTCCATCATCAGCGAAATGCGCACCTGCTTGTTCGCGTCGAAAAGCGTCGGATCGTGTTCGATGCCGCCTTCGATTTCGCCCGCGTCGTAGAGAATGTGACGCCCCTGCTCGATCATGTATTGGCGCGCGACGCCGACGGCATTGTCGAGCGCGGTCTGCACGCGCGCGGAGAACCAGGCCTCGATACCGAGATTGAGCGTGACCGTGGCGAAGATGGCGACGAGGATCGCCGGCACCACCGCGATAACGCTGAACATGGCGACGAGGCGCACGTGAAGTTTCGCGCCTGCCAGACCGGACCGGCGCGCGCTCCACAGTCGGACCAATCGCCAGGCGATCAGGCCGCCGAGAGAAATTCCCAGCGTCAGGTTGATCAGAAGAAGCGTGACGAGGTTCGAAGGCGTCGGGTTATAGGGGACGAGCCCGGTAACCATTCCATACGTGATCAGCGCCGACAGCACCGCCAGCACGCCGACCCCCAGGGCAAGCAGGGACGGCCGCGAGATGGCCCTCAGCCAATCCAGCATTCCGACACCCGGCGCTTCCACTGCGTTGGTCGAGGCCATCACGGTCCGTTGGCAAAGGGCACCCGGCTAAATTCCTCGCCGGGTTCAACAATCCTTCACAGTGTAGCCAAGACACAGCCTGTTGCAAGAAAGCTGCGATGCAATTCCACAACAGGTTTGGGCCGCCAAGGTTAATCCGCTCGGAGGCCTTTTATCACTTCCAGCCCGAGATCGCGGATCTTCTTGCGCAGCGTGTTCCGGTTGAGTCCGAGCAGATGAGCGGCCCGAATCTGGTTGCCGCGCGTCGCCCCCAGGCAGATCGAAAGCAGCGGACGCTCGATCTCCTGGAGGATCCGGTCGTAGAGGCCGGGCGGCGGCAACTTGTCCCCCTGGGCAAGAAAATAGGACGTCAGATGACGCTCGACGGCCGCGCTTAGCGTCGCGGGCTCGTCTGAACCATCGCCGTCCGCAGGTCGCGAAGGCTCCTTCAATTCCGCAGCGATGGCTGCGGCCGGAATCGTGTCGCCCGAATGCAGAACGGCCAGACGGCGGATAAGATTCTCAAGTTCGCGCACATTCCCGGGCCAGCGGTAGTGCTTGAGCAGGTCGAGCGCTTCGCCGTCCAGATGCTTTGCCGGAAGCCCCTCGTCTTCCGCCTTGCGCAGGAAATGCCGGACGAGATCGGGGACGTCTTCCGCACGTTCGCGCAGCGGCGGCAGACGCATCGGCACCACGTTGAGGCGGTAGTAGAGGTCCTCGCGGAACAGTCCCTGCTGGATGAGCTGGCGCAAATCGCGGTTCGTGGCGGCGATGATGCGCACATCCGTCTTGATCGGAACGCGCCCGCCGACGGTCGTGTATTCGCCCTGCTGCAAGACGCGCAGGAGGCGCGTCTGGGCCTCGAGCGGCATGTCGCCGATCTCGTCGAGGAACAGCGTGCCGCCTTCCGCCTGCTCGAACCGGCCGACGCCGCGGTTGGTGGCGCCCGTGAAAGCGCCGCGCTCATGGCCAAACAGTTCGCTCTCGACGAGTTCCTTCGGGATCGCCGCCATGTTCACCGCGACGAACGTGCCGTGACGCCTCTTGCCGTAATCGTGGAGCGCACGCGCCACCAGCTCTTTGCCGGTTCCGCTCTCGCCCATGATCATCACGGTCAGGTCGGTCTGGGTGAGACGCGCGATGACGCGGTAGATTTCCTGCATCGCCGGCGAACGCCCGATCAGCGGCAGGCGATCGTCGCCACCGCCCTGATCCGCGATCTCCCGCCGGGCATTGGGTTGCGCCAGGGCGCGCTGGACGACGGAGGTGAGCTCCTTGAGATCGAACGGCTTGGGCAAATAGTCGAACGCACCGCGCTCGGCCGCGGTGATGGCGGTCAGGATGGTGTTTTGCGCGCTCATCACGACGACGGGCAGTTCGGGACGAATCTTCTTGATGCGCGGGATGAGGTCGAAACCGTTTTCGTCCGGCAGCACGACGTCCGTGATGACGAGGTTGCCGTCGCCCGCGGCGACCCAGCGCCACAGGCCTGCCGCCGTTCCCGTCGTGCGCACATCGTATCCCGCGCGGCCCAGCGCCTGGTTGAGCACCGTGCGGATCGCGGCATCGTCGTCGCAGATCAGGATCGTTCCGGCGGGCATCTCAGCTTCCCTCGCTTGCGTCCGCCGCCTTGGGCAGCAGGATGCGGAAAACGGTCCGGCGCGGAACGGAGTCGCACTCGATGACGCCGCCATGGTCGCCGACGATCTTGGCGACGAGCGCGAGACCGAGGCCCGAGCCGCGCGGCTTGGTGGTGACGAACGGATCGAAAATGTGCGGCAGCAGATCCTGCGGCACGCCCGATCCGTTATCCCGCACCGTTACTTCGAGCGGCAGGCTCAGTCTCTCGCCGGCGACTGCCGCGCCGAAGCGCACGCCGGGACGATAACCGGTCGTCAGCGTGATCTCGCCGCCCGCTTCAGGCAAAGCATCCGCCGCATTGCGGACCAGATTCATGAACACCTGAATCAGCTGGTCGCGGTCGCCGAGCACCGCCGGCAAGGATGGATCGAAGGTCTCGACGATCGTCACGCCCTTGGCGAAGCTCGATTCCGCGACCATTCTGACGCGGTCGAGGACCTCGTGGATGTTGACTGGCGTACGCGGGATGGCCCGCGTGTCGCCGAAGGACTCCATCCGGTCGATCAAGGCGCGGATGCGGTCGGACTCATCGCAGATGAGTTGCGTCAGGGTTCTGTCGCCGTCGGTGCCGGATTCCTCGAGCAGCTGCGCGGCGCCGCGGATGCCGGCAAGCGGATTCTTGATTTCGTGCGCCAGCACCGCCGCCATGCCGTGCATCGAGCGGACGGCGCCGCGATGCGACAATTGCCGATCGATGCGCTGGGCAAGACTGCGTTCCTGAAGCAGGATAACGATGGAATCTTCCGGCTCGGGAAGCGGCGTCGCGATGACGTCGGCGACGCGTTCTCCGAGTCTGGGGGTGGTAAGATCGACGTTGCGTTCGCTCACCGACGCGTTGCGCTCGCGCGCCTGGGCGACGAGTTGCAGCAACGGGCTGCCGAACGGCACGAGATCCGTCAGGTTCTGGCGCAGCAAGAGTCCGGCGCCGCTGTCGAAGAACTGCTCGGCGGCCGGGTTGACGAAGACGATTTGAAGCTCGGAGCCGACGACAAGGAGCGGCATCGGCAGCGCGCCTGCGATCAGAGCGGCGGCAGCGTTGTCATTCGTTTCCCGAAGCAGGTCCATGGTCGTGCCTATTAGTTAGGCATACTATGTACATGTCCACATTCTAGGCAATAGAAATGTTGCAGTGCGGCGAAAGCGTCGTTTTCCTTGCCCAATTCCGCTGTCGTGTTACCCAGAAGGCGATTTTCGGGAGAGGACGATGTCGGGCGTCGCGGTACTAGTTGTCGCTGCCGGCAAGGGCGAGCGCGCTGGCGGGGCCGTGCCCAAGCAGTACGCCGCCCTGCTCGGCAAGCCGATCCTTCGCTGGACACTCGAAGCGTTCGTCCGTCACCCCCGCGTGGACTCGGTGCTCGTCGCGATCGGCCCGGACCAGGAACAGCTCTATGCCCCGGCAGTCGAAGGCCTTGCGCTGCCGCCTCCGATCGCCGGCGGCAATACGCGCCAGGAGTCGGTTCGCCGTGGCCTCGAGGCGCTCGCGCAGAGCGCGCCAGACATGGTGTTGATCCACGATGCGGCACGCCCGCTGGTGTCGTCCGCCATCATCGACGCCGTGATCGCGGCGCTGGAAAGCGGCGCCGACGGCTCGGTGCCCCTGCTCGCGGTCGCCGACACGCTGAAGCGCAACGATGGCGGCAAGTGGACCACCGTTCCCCGTGAAGGGTTGTTGCGCGCGCAAACGCCGCAAGGATTTCGCTTCGCCAGGATACTGCGCGCACACCGGCACTATGCGGCGCAGGACGTCACCGACGATATGGCGCTGGCGGAACTCGCCGGGCTGCACATCGCGGCCGTCGCTGGCGAGGAAAGAAACATGAAGGTCACGACTGCGGAAGATTTCGCGCTCGCCGAAGCGCATTTGCGCGCGCGGCTCGGCGAAAGCCGCGTCGGCTTCGGTTATGACGTGCATCGCTTCGTCGCCGGCGACCATGTCTGGCTCTGCGGCGTCAGGGTGCCGCACGACCATGGTCTCGAAGGTCACTCCGACGCCGATGCCGGGTTGCACGCGCTGACCGACGCCATTCTCGGCGCGATCGGCGAAGGCGACATCGGCCAACATTTCCCGCCGACGGACGAGCGCTGGCGCGGCGCGCCATCCTGGAAATTTCTCGACCACGCGGCGAGCCTGGTGCGCAATAAGGGCGGCGCCATCAGCCATTGCGACGTCACGATCGTCTGCGAAAGACCGAAGGTCGGTCCGCACCGCGCGGCCATGCGCGCGCGCATCGCCGAAATCCTCAAGCTCGATGTCGCCCGCGTCAGCGTGAAGGCGACGACGACCGAAGGACTCGGATTCGAGGGCCGCCGAGAAGGCCTTGCGGCGCAGGCCGTCGCGACCATCCTGCTGCCATGAAGGTTGTCCTGCTCGAACCCGGCCACGAAGCCTTGCTGGCGCGCGCAGAAGCCGAGTTCAATCCCGATCCGCCTTCGGCCGAACGTTGCGCGATGCTCTTGCGCGAGCCGAGCTACGTCATGATCGTCGCACTTTCCGACGCCGACCAGGTCATGGGCCGCATCTACGGGAACGTCCTGCACCGCTACGCCGCGACCGACCTGCTGCTCTACGAAGTCGACGTCGCCCAAGAGCATCAGCGAAAGGGCGTCGGCCGCGCAATGATCGAATACCTCAGGGAGCTCAGCGCCAAACGCGGCTATTCCGAGATGTGGGTGCTGACCGACGTCGACAATGACGCCGGAAACGGCGTGTACCGCGCTGCCGGAGGCGTGCTCGAGAATTCGCCGGCCAACATGTACGTCTTCCATATCTCCAAGTCATGATCGCCGCTTTACTCTCCACCTTTTTCGGGATCGGCCATGCGCGCGTCGCGCCGGGGACGGTGGCGAGTGCCGCGGCGCTCCCGCTCGCCTGGCTGATGCTGATGTTTCTGGGGCCGACGGCGCTGATGACGGCGAGTCTCGCTCTCTATCTGATCGGCATCTGGTCGTCCGGCGCCTATGCGGCGCAAACCGGCCGCGAAGATCCATCCGAATGCGTGATCGACGAAGTCGCCGGCCAATGGCTGGCCTGCGTTTTCGCGCCGCTCTCGCTCGCCGGATTTGCCGCCGCCTTCGCCTTGTTCCGGCTGTTCGACATTTCCAAGCTGTGGCCGGTTTCGGCGGGAGAACGCCTGCCAGGCGGCTGGGGCATCATGACCGACGACATGATCGCCGGCCTTCTCTCCACCATCATCATTGCGGCGCTGCGCTGGCGCGGCCTAGTCTAGAGATCCAAACTGGAAGGGCCTCGAATGTTTCCCTCTCCCCTGCTCCGCCTGGCCGAAGTCGTTCTCGCGGACGCGCGTGTGGCGCGGTTGCGCATCGTCACGGCGGAAAGCTGCACCGGCGGGCTGATCGGCGGACTGCTGACCGAGATTCCGGGATCGTCCGACGTCTTCGACCGCGGCTTCATCGTCTATACCAACCGTTCGAAGCAGGACCTGCTCGGCGTGCCGGGCGATCTCGTCGCCGACATGGGCGAAGTGTCCGAGGCCGTCGCGCGGATGATGGCCGAAGGCGCGATCGAGAACTCAAACGCCCAACTGTCCGTTGCCGTGACCGGAATCGCCGGACCCGGCGGCGGTACCACGATGAAGCCGGTCGGACTCGTTCATATCGCCGCGGCGCGCGAAGGGCGCTCAATATTGCACGAAGCGCACCGTTTCGGCGATTTGGGCCGCACCGAGATCCGCCTCAAATCCTGCGAAGCGGCACTAAATCTTCTGCACCGGCTGATCTGAAAGCGACTTCGCGCGCGCTTCGAACGCGTCCGCCATCTTCACATAGACTTTGCCGAATGCCGCCCCCGCGACCGCGTTGAGCACGCGATTGCGAAATTCGAAGGCCAGCGAGAAGTCGACCTGGCATTTTTCGCCCATCGCTGTGAACCGCCAATGGTTCTCGAGTTGCCTGAAGGGACCGGAGGTCTGGGTCACGTCGATCGTCCGGCCGGACGGATCGAGGATGACGCGGCTGGTGTATTTCTCGCGCAGTGCGCCGTAACCGACGGCCATCTCCGCGGTCACGACGTCCCGATTCTTCACGCGCTCGCGCGACAGGACGCGCAACGCCACGCACCAAGGCAGGAATTCGGGATAGCGCTCGACGTCCGCCACGACCTGGAACATCAGCTCCGCGGAATAAGGAACGATGCGAGTCTCGACGTGCGGCGTCACGGGTGCGACTTGGCCAGCCTCGCCGCCTTTAATTGCGCGAAGTCCGTATCGGCATGGTAGGAACTGCGTGTCAGCGGCGACGCGGACACCATGAGGAATCCCTTGGCGCGCGCGGTCGTCTCCAGCGCCCGGAATTCGTCCGGCGTCCAGAACCGGTCGAGCCTCGCATGCTTTTTCGTCGGCTGCAGGTACTGTCCGATGGTGAGAAAATCGACGGCGGCGGCGCGCAGATCGTCCATCACCTGCATGATCTCTTCGCGGGTTTCGCCCAGACCGACCATCAGGCCGGATTTCGTGAATCCGCCCGGCGCCAGTTCCTTCGCCTGTTGCAGCAGGCGAAGCGACGCGAAGTAGCGAGCGCCCGGACGAACGCTGAGATAGAGCCGCGGCACGGTCTCCAGATTGTGGTTGAACACGTCGGGCGCCGCCCGCATGACGATTTCGATGGCGCCATCTTTGCGGAGGAAATCCGGCGTGAGCACTTCAATGGTCGTTCCGGGGCTCGCGACGCGGATGGCGCGGATCACTTTCGCGAAATGCTCGGCGCCGCCGTCCGCCAGATCGTCGCGGTCGACCGACGTCACGACGACATGCTTGAGGCCGAGCTTGGCGACGGCCAGTCCGACATGCTCGGGCTCCAGCGGGTCGAGCGCGCCGGGCAGTCCCGTCTTCACATTGCAGAACGCACAGGCACGCGTGCAGGTGTCGCCCATGATCATCATCGTGGCATGGCGATGGGTCCAGCACTCACCGATGTTGGGGCACGCCGCCTCTTCGCAGACTGTGTGGAGGCCGTGTTCGCGCACGATCGCCCGCGTCGCGACGTATTCCTTCGAGCCGGGAGCCTTGACGCGAATCCACTCCGGCTTGCGCGGCACGGTGGTATCGGGGCGGTGCGCCTTTTCGGGATGGCGCGGCGGGTTGGTGCGGTCGATCACGACGGTCATGCCGACTTGATATAGTCGCTCCGGGTTGCGAAATCATGGAAAATTGGCCGCCTCGTGCGATAGTCATGCCCGGAGGGGCAAAGGAGACCGAGATGCCGCCGAAGAAGTCCGCCAAAGCGCCGCGAAAGAGCTCTCGGGCCAGGACCGCGCGCGGTCCCAAGGTCCCCGCGGCGACGCACTCCCTCACCGACAGCTTTGCGATTCGGACCGCGTTCGTGGTCGTCGGCGTCCTCGGCCTCGCCGCCATCGGGATCTCGCTGATCGGACCACGGCGTTTCCGCGACGAGTTCGTCCGTCCGATCGGCGCGGCGGCGTACACGCCGATCGCTGCGGCCGTCGCGCCGAGCGCGGATCGGGTGTGGGAAGAGACGCGGGCCTGGCGTGACCGCATCGGCTCCGTGCTGGAGTCGATCAACACCGAGGAACTGCGTCAGCTCGTCGCCAGCCGGCTGTCATACTGGATCGACCAGCTGCGCTGAACGCGGCGTCACCTTTAGGAAAATATACAGAAAGCGCTGGACGATTTACGTTCCGGCGCTGCAAAATTCTCTAATATGGGGCGGGGGCGTCGCGGGCCGGAGCATCGACCGCACGTTCGATAAGAACAAGACAACGGGTGGAAAATTTGACCGTCGCGAGCATCGCAGCCGCATCCGGCGAAGAAGTCGTTCCTTTCGACATCACGCGGTCCGAGCAACCGGTGTTCCGGGCCCTGGTCGACGCGCGCACCCGATATGGTGCCGACCGCCCCGCCCTCGTCGACGGCGACGAACGCGTCCTCACTTATGAGGAGATCGTCCGCGCCGCACTGGCTCTTGGCCATTCGCTCAAGAAGGGTACCCGGGCCGGCGACGCGGTCGGCATTATGCTGCCTACCGGCGCAGCTTCGGTCATCGCATTTTTCGCCGTGTCAGCGTACGGGCGCGTGCCAGCGATGCTAAATTTCACGAGCGGCGCCGCCGGACTGCGCAGCGCGTTGAAGACCGCGAAGGTCCGGCGGATCGTCACCGCGCATCGCTTCGTCGAGCTCGGCAAGCTCGATGCTCTCGTCGAGGAACTCGGCAAGACGTGCGAGATCGTGTACCTGGAGGACGTCCGCGAAAAGCTTTCGCTGATCGACAAGCTCTATGCCGCCGTCGGCACGTTCGTCCCCGGCCTCGTCGCGTCGAACGTGGTGCATTCGACGCCGGCCGTGATCCTGTTCACCTCGGGCACCGAAGGCGAACCGAAGGGCGTGGCGCTGTCGCACATGAACCTTCTCGCCAACGTCGAGCAGGTGCGTTCGCATCTGGCGCTCTACGAGACGGACATCCTGTTCAACCCGCTCCCGACCTTTCACTGTTTCGGGCTGACAGTCGGCTCGCTCATGCCGCTGCTCCTGGGCATCAAGGTGGTGTGCCATCCGACGCCGCTTCAGCCGAAGGAAATCGTGCGGCGGATACGGGATTCGCGGGCGACGATCCTTCTGTCGACCGACACGTTCATCTCGCAATATGCCCGCGCCGGCGAACAAGGCGACCTCAATTCCCTGCGTCTCGCGGTGTGCGGCGCGGAACGCTTGCGCGACGAGACCCGCGCGTTGCTGCGCAAGAAATATGCGATCGAACTGCTCGAAGGGTATGGCGTGACCGAGGCCGCGCCGGTGATCGCGGCCAATCAGCCCGGCGCCAACCGCTCTGGCACGGTCGGGCATCTGATGGCGAACATGGAGGCGCGTCTGGATCCGGTCGAAGGCATCCCGAACGCGGCCCGCCTCTTCGTCAAAGGTCCCAACGTCATGCTCGGCTACATCAAGCCGGAGCAACCGGGCGTCATTCAGCCGCCGGAAGGCGGCTGGCACGATACGGGCGACGTCGTGTCGATCGACGAAGACGGCTACATCGCGATCAAGGGACGCCTGAAGCGCTTCGCCAAGATCGGCGGCGAGACGGTCTCTCTGGCGGTCGTCGAAAGCATCGCCTCGGCGTTGTGGCCGGACCATTATCACGCCGCTGTCGCGGTCGCCGACGGCCGCAAGGGCGAGCAGATCGTGCTCGTGACGACGCGAGCGGGGTCGGACCGGCACGAACTCGTGGGCTGGGCGCACAATCATGGCGTTTCCGAACTCGCCGTTCCGCGCAAGATCATCGTGGTCAGCGAGGTGCCGGTCCTCGGCACCGGCAAGACGGACTATGTCCAGCTCCAGAAGATCGTCGAAGCGGAAACCGCCGCCGCAAGCTGACGCGCGACGTTAGAATTCGGCTTCGAGCTCTTCGACGGCATCGGGTTCGGCCTTCGCCGCCTCGATCCACTCCAGCATGTCGGGCAGGTTCATGATCGTCTCGCAATAGTCGGCGCACAGCCGGTCCTGCTTGACGTGGTAGGTGACGAAGCGCGTGCACACCGGCGCGTACATGGCATCGGCGAGCGTCGGTTTGTCGCCGAAAAGATACGGGCCGTCGTACAGTTTGAGGCATTCGCGCCAGATCGAAACGATCCGATCGATGTCGAGTTGCGCGCCCGCCCACACTTTGAAATTCGGATAGTCCGCCTTCAGGTTCATCGGCAGCGCCGAACGCATATTGGCGAAGCCGGAATGCATTTCGCCGGAGATCGAGCGGCAATGCGTGCGCGGCTTCAGCTCCCTGGGCAGGAGACCCGATTTCGGGAATTTCTCGTAGAGGTATGCCGCGATGGACAATGTGTCCCACACCTTGATGTCGCCGTCGGTGAGACACGGAACGAGGAATGACGGGGACAACAACAGGAGCTCGGCGCGCGCATCCGGGTCATCGTTCGGGAGCAGTTTTTCCTCGAATTCCAGCCCCGCCATCCGGCACAGCAGCCAGCCGCGCAGCGACCAGGAGGAGTAGTTTTTGCTCGAAATCGTCAGGAGTGCTTTGCTCATAGCAGACGATTCTTCCCGTAAGGATTAATGAATTATTTCGCACTGCAGCATAAATTGCACTAGTATTTTGCACGGGTACAGCGTGAAATCGCACAAATATTGCCGCACCGCACAAGCCGGTCGGCGGGCGTTCGTTGGGGGCAGTCACCTAGTCTGATGTTGTACGATGCCTACCAGGCCCAGTCCGATCTGCTCGCGCCCTTGCGCGCCTGGGCGGGGCTGACCAGCGCCCTGTACCGGGATACCTATGCCGGGCCGCGCGCGAATTACATGTTCAAGAGCATTTCCGCGGCTGCCGAGATCCTCAACCGCGCGCACCTCATCCACGATCGGCCGAGCTTCGAGATCGACTCCGTCGAGATCGCGGGCAAAACCGTGCCGGTGACCGAGGAGAAGACGCTCGAGACTCCCTTCGCCACGCTCCTGCGCTTCAAGAAGGAAGGCAGCCAGGAGCAGCCGCGCGTGCTGATCGTTGCGCCGATGGCCGGGCACTTCCCCACCCTGCTGCGGCACACGGCCAAGACGATGCTGCCGGAGCATGATGTCTATATCACCGACTGGAAGAGCGCGCGCGACGTGCCGCTCGCGGAAGGCCGGTTCGGAGTCGACGAATATATCGAACACACGATCAGGTTCTTCGAGAAGCTCGGGCCCGGCGCCCATGTTGTCGCCGTGTGTCAGCCTTGCGCCGCACTGCTCGCGACCGTCGCCGTGATGGCGCAGGCCAACCATCCCTGCCAGCCGCGATCCATGACGCTGATGGCGGGGCCGATCGACACGCGGGTCAATCCGACGACCGTCAACGAACTTGCGACGGGCCATCCCATCGCCTGGTTCGAGCAGAACCTGATCACGACGGTCCCGCGCCGCTACCCCGGCGCCCATCGCCGCGTCTATCCCGGCTTCCTCCAGCTTTCGGCGTTCATGTCGATGAACCTGCCGCGCCATGTCCGTGCTCACCTCGACCTCTTTGAACACATCCGCAAGGGCGAGGACGACAAAGCAGAAGCGAACAAAAAGTTCTACGACGAGTATTTCTCGGTGTCCGACCTCCCGGCCGAGTTCTATATCGAGACCGTCCGGAAAGTGTTCCAGGAGTTTCACCTGCCGCGCGGCGCGTTCGAATATCGCGGCGCGCGCGTCGAGCCGGCCGCCATCCGCAAGACCGCGCTGCTGACCGTCGAGGGCGAGCGCGACGACATCTGCTCCGTCGGCCAGACCGTGGCCGCGCACGACCTCTGCACGTCGATCAAGCCGTTCCGCAAGAAGCACTATGTGCAACCGGGGGTGGGCCACTATGGCGTGTTCTCCGGCACGCGCTGGCAGACGCAGATCTATCCGATCGTTCGCAATGTGATCCTCGCCAATAGCTAGCCTCGCCGGGGCGCGTTCACGAAATTATTTTCACCGGCCGGCATACCTCAACTTCTAACTTTCCCCGTTCTTTGCCACACTCCACCGATCGCTTCGCGCCGGGGACACGTGTGAAGCGCGGAACATGAGCGCCTGGGGGGCAAAATGTCGAAGTTTTCATCACGCCTGTTCGCGTGCCTGATAGTCACCGGTCTTGCAGGCTGCGCGACGGTGCCGGAAATCCCCTTCG
>Ga0335070_10003456_pt1 | contig 18463 bp, 18 predicted proteins | sample Lox_Sample_13_FD_206722 | JGI IMG/M metagenome (GOLD analysis project Ga0335070, IMG submission 206722) | Soil microbial communities from Loxahatchee National Wildlife Refuge, Florida, United States - Lox_Sample_1.3 | ecosystem: Environmental > Terrestrial > Soil > Wetlands | place: USA...
AAGCACCGACACCGCGGCATGCGCCTCGAAATTGTAGCCATCCCACTTGTCGAGCTGCGGCTGATAGAGGGTGTACCTCCATCCGGAGACCTGGCGCACCTTGGGCCATGGATCCGGCGTCAGCTGGACAGCCGGCGGCGCAGGCTGGTCCTGGGCCACCGTCGTGGTCGGCGGGCTAGCGAGCAGCGTCGCGAGAACCAGAGCCAATGATGCGCAGCAGAGGCGAAGCCGCGTCATCAGCTCACTCCCGGAAGAAGCGTCCGGGCCCTGCCGCGAAGCAGCCGTCTCCCCCGTCGGGACAGATGACGACGAAAGTCTTCCGCGCACCACAGCCGGACACGCCAACAGAGTATTCGGCGCGCTGAAGGCCGGCGCCGATGAACGGCCCCTGCAGCACGGGCTGCACCACTTCCCGCGAGAGGACCGTGGCCTCGGCGTTGGGGCAGTTCAGCTCGAAGCGTCCGCGCGCTTCGGCGGTCTGCATCGCCATCGGCTGCATGCTGTTGAGGAACTGCGCCTCGCTGGCGCAGCCCGCGAGCACGAGCGCTACGACCCCAACCACCGAGAAGCGAAACCGCCTGGTCATTGCCTGCCTCCGTTCGTGTGAGTGCACCGCCCGGGGAAGCGCGGCTAGTCTACACCCGCTCCACGACGGGCCGCCCGAGCAAGCCGGTCGGGCGCGCGTAGAGCATGACGATCAGGGCGAGATACGAAGTCACGCTGCTGAAGCCGCCGCCCAGCACCGGATCGAGATATCCGCCGGCCAGGCTCTCCAGGATGCCGATGCCCATGGCCCCCACGATGCATCCTGCCAGGCTGTCCAGGCCTCCGATCACCACGATGGGGAACACCCTGAGGCCGAGCAGGATGAGCCCGAACCCTCCGCCCGAGGCCGCGGTCCACAGAATCCCGCCGAGCACGGACACCACGCCCGCCAAGGCCCACGTGATCGAAAGATAGCGGTCGAGATCGACGCCGGCCGCCATCGCGGCTTCCTGGTCATCGGCCATGGCCCGCAGCGCCAGCCCGATCCGGGTCCGCTGGAAGAGCCACGTGACGGCGGTGATGAGGACGCCGGCGGCGACAGCGGCGAGGAGATTCTCCGGCGCGACCGGGACGCCCCACATGTCGAGAGACTCCCCGGCCAGCGGCAGCGGGATGGTGCCGGGAACGCCGCGGAACGCAAGCGAGCTTCCGCCCCGCATCACCATGCCAAGCCCGAGGGTGACCATGATCAGCGCTATCAGGGGCCGGCCCACGAGCCGGCGCAAAACGATGCGGTTCCACACGATCGCGAGGCCTACCATGCCGGCACACGCCCCACCGGCCGCACCCGCCAGCCCCCACGCGAACTGATGGAGGCCCAGAGCCGTCAGCCGCGCGCCCAGCATCACCCACTCGCCCAGCGAGAAGTTGATGATGCGGGAGGCCTTGTAGACGATGACGAAGGCCAGCGCCACGAGCGCGTAGACGACACCCGCAAGGGCGCCGTCGACGAGCAGGGCGAGGAAGAACCGCATCGGCCTCAGTCGGCCGGAGCGGGCAGGCCGGGATCGCGCGCGCCCTCGTCTCCCTCTTCGGCGCGGCGGGCCCGCGCGCCCCGCCCGGAGCGAACGCGGCGCATGAAAGGAATCAGGAGGAGCACCGAGCAATACACGGTGAGCAGCAGCCAGAAGTCATCGGCATACGACAGGATGTTGGCCTGCACGATCGTCTCGCGATAGAGCATGGCCATGGCTTGCCGCCCCGCGGTGAAGGTGTCGGCCCCGTGGTTGACGAAGTGGTTGGTCCACGTCCGCAGGCGCTCGGCCATCTCGAAGCTCCACTGGTCGAGATGGCCCGTCAGCGTGGTCTGGTGAATCTGGCTGCGCCGCGCCAGGAGCGTCGTGACGAGCGCCACGCCCATGCTTCCGCCGATGTTGCGGGCGACGTTGTAGGCAGCCGTGGAGTTGCCCAGCCGCTCCGTCGGGATGGTGGCGAGCGTGAGCGCCTGGAGCGGCACGAAGATGAAGCCCTGCGAGAAGCCCTGCAGGAAGCGCGGCCAGGCGAGGTTCCAGAAGTCGATGGTGGGCGTCACGCGCGTCATGAAGAAGAGCGCCACCGCCGCGAGCGAGCAGCCTCCGGCCAGCATGAGGCGCTGGTCCATGCGCGAGACGAGGCGCCCGGAGATCATGAGGGCCATCATGGTGCCGAGCCCGCCCGGGGCCAGGGTCAGCCCCGCCGTCCAGGCGTCGTAGCCCAGAACCGACTGGGTGTAGAGCGCGAGGAGGAGCAGGCTCGAGTTGAACCCGATCCCGACCAGGAAGATGGCCAGCGTGCCGATGCCGAAGTTGCGGTCGGCGAAGACGGTCAGGTCCAGGATCGGGTCGGTGGTGGTGAGCTCCCGGATCACGAAGCCCACGATCATGCACACGGCGAGCACGGCGCACGTCAGGACCAGCGTGGAGTCGAACCAGTCGTTGCGCTCGCCCAGGTCCAGCACGAGCTGGAGGCACCCGAAGCCCACGATCATGAGCCCGATGCCGGCCACGTCCACGCGCCGGGGCCGGCGGTGAAACGGCGCGTCGAACAGGAACGCGCTCACCATGAAGAACGCGAGGATGCCGATGGGCAGGTTGATGTAGAAGATCCAGCGCCACGACCAGCTGTCCGCGATGTAGCCGCCCACCGTGGGACCGAGGATGGGTGCCAGCATGATCCCGGTGCCCCATACCGCCATGGCGGTGCCGCGCTCCTCGAGGGGAAAGATCTCCCACATCACGGCCTGCGCCATGGGCACGACGGGCCCGCCGCCCAGGCCCTGCAGGATGCGCATGGCCACGAGGAACTCGAGGTTGGGCGCGATGCCCGAGAGGAACGAGCTGGCCGTGAAGGTCACCGTGCAGATCATGAAGAACCGGCGCCGGCCGAAGAGCGACGTCAGCCAGCCGCTGGCCGGGATGACCATGGCGTTGGCGGCGAGGTACGAGGTGATGACCCACGACATCTCGTCGAGGCTGGCGGAGAACGACCCCTGCATGTGCGGGAGGGCGACATTCGTGATGCTCGTGTCGAGCACCTGCATGACCGTGACGAGCATCACGGAAAAAGTGATCGCCCACTTCTGGGCGGAGGGGAGCGGCGCGTCGCTCACGGCGGGACGGGGCGCTCCTGGACCGAAGACCTCCGCTCACCGACGGGCAACTCGAGCATGACGGCGCCTAGTGTAGCCGAGTTGGCCGCCGCACCGTGAGACCTGCCCGGAGGGCACTGCCTGCCTCGAGGGCGAGCTGTCGCCTCAGGCCCCGGTCAGGTCGCGCTCCGCTTCGCTGAGGAGCCTGGAAAAGTGCTCGGGCACCCGGATCTCACGGCCCACCACGCCGGGGCTGTACCCCTGCAGCCAGTAGCTGTTCGTGGGATGGCCGCCGCCGGCCACGATCAGGATGAAGTTGTCCGGCGTGGCGGTGATCGGCCACGGGTCGAGCGCGGCGCTGTCCCGCGTGACCGCGCTCGCGTCGATCTCGATCCACGCGTAGCCGCCGGCCCGGCGCAGCTGCTCGGCGGGGATCCTCGAGTGCTCCCAGAGGAACTCGCGCATGGAGCGCTTGGTCCAGCCGAGACCCGTCATGGTCTGCGCCACCACGCCGGGGATCATCAGGATGCCCGGGGCGCCGCGCTCGTAGCCGGCCAGACCGGCCAGGTTGGGCACGCGCATGAAATCCGCCATGCGATGCATGCCCTGGAGCGCGTCCTCCTCCGGCGTCTCCTTCTTGGCGCCCCGCCGCCTGATGTTCGTCGCGCCGTTCGCGAAGGCGAGCGAGATCGAGCTGGTCCCCGCGCCGAAGCCGTGCCGCTCCCGCCCGTGAGGTGTCCAGCCCGCTGGGAGATTGGCCTCGTCCTCCGCGAACACCACGTTCGTGTATCGCAGCCCCCCGTAGTTCGCCATGGTCCCCACGCCCGGGCGGGCACCGCCGACGTTCTGCTGCATGAGCCGCAAGGCGCGGCCGATGCTGGCGCCCGCGGGGTATTGGGGATCGGGACCGAGGCAGCCGAAGCCGGAGTTGAGTTTAATCTGTGGCGCGATCGGGCCGTTGACGATCAGCACCGGAAAGGCGCTCCCGGATGCCGCCTGCAGCTGCTCGCTGCCGGACTCGGGATCGAGGAACGCCTCCACCCCCGCCACCAGCACGGGCAGGTACTCCGGTCTGCCTCCAGCCATGGCGAGGGCGACGGCGCAGCCCTCCACGGTCGCCACGCCGCCACGCGGCGGGAACGTGCCGAGCACGTGCTCGCGCGGCAGCGGTGTGCCCTGGAGGATCCATTCCACGCGCTCGCGGGTCGCCGGCCAGACCGGCAGGCCGTCGCCCCACTGGTTGGCGAGGATCCGGTGATTGGCCCGCACGAGGGCATCCTCGGGCGTGGCCCCCTGCACCGAGACCATGGCGCTTGCGCCACCGCCATTGCCGGCCGGCTCGAGCGACCACCGCGTGAGCCCGTCGTAGAACTCCTGCCGGCGCGCTTCCACGGGGCTGATATCGCTGCCCGGCAGGAACATCTCGATGGGAAACGTCACCATGGCTGCAGCGGGCGCGAGGCCGAGCCCGGAGATGGCGTTCGTCATCACGCCCACGAAATCCGCGCGCGTCAGGGTCACCGTCGGTATCCCCAGCGCCTCGATCCTGGCGGCCGCCCGGCCGCACGCTGTCGCGCAGGACCCTCAGGCCGCGTTCCCGATGATGACGGCGTCGACGCCGCTCCGCTTGACCTCGGCCGCCGTCTCCTCGTTGCCGATGAGCGCGTTGCCCTGCGGGAAGGCGTCGATGGGCAACACCTCGACCCCCGGGAAGTCGCGCTCGAGGAGCGACTTGAGTAGGGGCAGCATGCGGAAGGCCTGCCACTGCTCGTTGCTCACGAAGCCGAGGCGCTTGCCGCGAAGCGTGTCGAGCCGCGGCGCGTGGGGCTGCCGCACCTCGAGCCGGCCACACGGATCGTAGAACTCGAGCGTGGTCATGGTCGCCTCCCGGATGGTTGCCGTCGCTCCCCGCTCACTTGAGCCCGCCGGCGATCTGCTTGATCTCGGCTGCCGACCGCTCGCCAGCGAGCGGCGTGCCCGGCACCAGGTGCTTGCCCATGGCGAGCCCGCCCACGAGAACGGGCTCGAACCCGATCTGGCGAATGAGCTGCTCGGCCACCGCGATCGCCTTCGGATCGTCGCCGGCGATCGGCACGCCGACCGGGTTCCCCGGCCGATGGGCGATGTCCGGCAGCCTGCTGTAGCCGATCGCATTGAAGGCGCGGACGAGCGGCGCCCCCGGGATCCACTTGGCGGTCACGAGGCCCGCGCCGCCCTGCTCGTTGACGCTCTTCACGAAGCCCTCGCCGTCGCGTCGCGGAATCGGGTTGCTCACGTCCATCACCAGCGCCTTCTTGCTGAGAGCTGCCGCGTGCGTCCTGCCGATCTGCTCCATCGCCGTGTACGGGATGGCAAGGACGATGACGTCACCGAACGCCACCGCCTGGTCGACCGTGCCGACCTGCGCGAGAGGCCCCAGGCCGGCCGCCATGGTCTTGAGGTTGTCGGGATTGCGCGACGAGAACATCACCGGGTGACCGGCCTTCACGAACAGGGCGCCGAGCGCACTGCCTTCGCGGCCGGCGCCAATGAAGCCGACCTTGAGCGGGGCGCCGCCGGTCTGCGCCAGGGCCGCGGCGTTCGGCAGGGCGATCGCGGCCACCGCCAGGCCGCTGCCTGCGATACGCATGAAGCCCCGGCGTGAGTGGTCCGCGAGCGGGTGGCCCGACATGATCGTCTCCTCTGGTCAGGGTTTCGACGGCTGCGGGTGATCGAGTCACCCCGGTGCCGAGCGTCAGCATGCGCAGGGTAGCAAGGGAAGCCTCCGGCGTCCAACCGTTGAGACCCGCCCAGGCGGCCCCTCGACATCCCGTGCCGGGCTCCCGTACGATTCCTGGCTGATGCCTCTCCCTCGGGCGATCCGCCTCGTCAGCGTTCAGTACCGCCGCCATCGCTTCGCCGCGCTGTTCGGCGCCTTGCTCCTGACGCTGGCCAGCCACTCCTTCTTCGAGAGCCTCCCCGTGATCGCGAAGCCGACCGAGTGGCTCCTGGCCCTGAGCCTCGCCGTCGTGCTCATGAACGTCGATGCACGTCCCAACCCCCTGCTCGTCCTGGGCGCCGTGCTGGCGTTCGTCCGTCTGCCCGCGTCGCTCGTTCAGGCGCCCGGCCTGCGGTTCGTCACGCAGATCCTCTGGGGGGCTTCGTGCCTTCTGGCCGCGGTCACGACCATGCGCGTCGCCTTCCGGCGCGGGCGCGTCGACAGCGAGCGGATCTTCGCAGTGCTCAACGCCTATCTGCTGACCGGGCTGATCTTCGGGATCACCTTCTCCCTGATCAGCGACGTGCGGCCCGGCTCCTTCAACCTCTCCTCGCGGACGCCGATGCGATTCGAGGAAGGCGCGTACCTGAGCTTCGTGGTTCTGACCTCGCTCGGCTTCGGCGAGATCGTTCCTAGGTCGGGGGTGGCTCGAGGGCTCGCAATCGTCGAGGCCGTCATCGGGCAACTGTACCTGGCCGTGCTGGTGGCCAGGCTCGTCAGCCTCTACTCGGCGGAAGAGTTCGCGAAGTACCTGGAGGAAAGGACGAGCCGCCACCGCAAGCACTAGCGCCTTCGCGTTCGGCGCGCATGGAGGAGCGGGCCTACAAGCTCTCCCCCGACAGCGCCTTGTAGAACACGGTCGTGGCGCAGAGACCGCCGCGCGGCCAGAGCGCGTAGTCCGGGATCACGCCGCAGCGCTGCCAGCCCAGCCGCGGATAGAGGCGCTCGGCGTCCCCCCCGGTCACCGTGTCGAGCACGAGCAGCGTCTTGCCGGCGGCCCGCGCGGCCTGGTCGGCCGCCTCCATCAGCATCGCGGCAATGCCCTGCCGCCGGGCCCGGGGATGCACCAGCAGCTTGGCGATCTCGCCGCGGTGCGGCTGGTTCTCGGGCATCGAGAGCAGCACCTGCACGGTGCCGACGATCGCGCCGGCCCCGTCCTCGGCGACGAGCAGCACGCGGTCGCCGCGGCCGGCCCCGTCGATGACGCCGCGCCAGAACGCCTCGGCCCGGTCCCGCCCGAGCGGGTGCATGAAGCTGACCGAGGCGCCGCCATCGACGCAGGCGATCAGCAGCTGGGCGAGCGCGGACACATGCAGGGCGGCATCGGCGGGCTCGGAGCGGCGCACGGTTGCGACAGGGCTCATCGTCTCCTCCGCGGAGCGGCCTGGTCGTTCACGATCGCCACGAGATAGTGGGCGGGCTTGCGGCCGGGATTGCGGTAGGCGGTGGGGCGGTCGAGCCTCATGGCCAGGCAATCACCAGCGTCGAGCCGATACCGCTCCTCTCCCAGACGGACCTCGATGCTCCCTTCGAGCACCCAGACCTGCTGGTGGAGCGGCACCTCGCGCACCCCGGACTCATAGGCCACCCGGGCGCCAGGCGGAAACTCGATCTCGACGAGCTGCAGCGGGGCGGCGACGCCGGCCGGCGACAGGTTCCGGCGCAGGTAGCCGGATGCGGGATCCCGCCACTGCGGCTGCGCGGCGCGCCTGGCGACCGGGCGCGACCCCGCCCGCGTGTCCTCGAAGAGCGCGGCCAGCGAGACGCCCAGGCTCGTGGCGAGCTTTTCCAGCACGACGGCGGTGGCGCTGCTCTCGCCCCGCTCGATCAGCGAGATCATCGAGCGGCTCACCCCGCTCCGCCGGGCCAGGCCTTCGAGCGAGTGGCCGCCGGCGCCGCGCAGGTCGCGCACCCGCGCGGCAATCCGCTGGTTGATGCCCCGGGCCCCTGATTCCCTCATGATGGACGCATCATCCAATATATTGGATCGCCCTGTCAACCGGGTCACGCTGGCATCCGGCCGGATGCGCTGGCGCTCCGCCGTCAGCCTGGGCGGCGCAGCGGGCGCGCGAAGGACAGCGCGTGTCCGTCGGGATCGGTCAGGTGGAAGTACCGCTCGCCCCATGTCGCGTCCTGCGGCGCGGTCTCCGGCGTGAAGCCCTGGGCCACGGCACGGGCATGCATGGCATCGACGTCGTCGACGTAGAAGATGACCCGCGTCGCGCCGGCAAGCGGACGCTCGACGTCGGTGCCTGCGAGGTTCAGATAGCCCTCCCCCACCCGGAAAGAGGTGAAGGCGCTGGTCCCGCCCCCATAGAGGATCCTGAAGCCCAGCGCCTCGTAGAACCGCACGGCTCGCGCCATGTCGGGCGTGGCGAACGTCACGGCACTGATCGAGCGGATCTCCGTCATCGTCGACTACCGCTCGGATCGTCTCACAAGCGCGGCTCCCGGGCCGAGATGTTGGGATAGGATAGGCGCCGGGAACGCCTGGAGGACACGCACGTGGGAGCCCGCCGGTGAGGACCGGGAGCGAGTACCGCGAAACCCTGCGCGACGGCCGCCGCGTCTGGATCATGGGCGAGGGCCTCGTCGAGGACGTCACCGTGCATCCCGCCACGCGAGCCATGGTCGACGAGTACGTGACCTGGTACGACCGCCACCACGATCCCGAGTGGCAGGCTCGGCTCCTCACGCCGCCCGACGCGCGCGGGTCGCGCTCGCCGTGGGCGTTCGCCGTGCCCAGGACCGGGGCGGATCTGCGCGCCATGGGCCGGAGCTACGCGGCGACCATCTTCCCGACGGCGGGCAACATGACCCACACGCCCGGCTACGGCAACCTCATCGCGCTCGGGATCCACGACGTCGTCAGGCAGCGCAACGTCTCCCCGAAGCAGATCGACGACGCGGCGTCGTACCGGGACATGATCGCCCGCACCGGGCGCTTTCTCACGTTCTCGGCCGGCGCCGCCACCATCGGCTACCGGCTCCGCGAGGATCCGGGCGAGCGGGCGGCGCTGCGCGTGGTGCGCGAGACCGGCGCCGGCCTCGTCCTGAGCGGCAAGGTCGGCATGCACACGAGCCCCGCCTACGCCGAGGACGTGTACATCGGCGCCCACTCCGGCGTGGACCGCGACGGCCATCGGGCGACGTTCGTCGTGCCGGTGAGCGCGCCGGGCGTCACCGTGCTGTGCCGCAAGATCGCCGCCCGCCACCCGAACCCCTTCCTGGCCCCGCTCAGCAGCCGCTTCGACGAGCTCGACGGCCAGATGTGGCTCGACAACGTGCTGGTGCCATGGGAGCGCGTGTTCCTCACCGAGCCCTCGCCCGACCCCATCGCGGCGTGGTGCTTCTGGCATCAGCTCTACGCCTGGCTGGCGAAGGCCGAGTTCACGCTGGGGCTGGCCCTCGCGTGCGCCCATGCCATGGGGCTCAAGGACCACGAGCCGACCATCGAGTATCTGGTCGATCTGGTCGTCGATGTCCAGACGGTGCGGAGCTGCCAGACGGCCGCCGAGCTCGACCCCGACGCCTCGACGGCCGGCTACTGCATGCCCGGCCGGGCGCACGTGGCGGCCGGCAGCATCGCCATGCAGAAGGCGCGGCAGCGGATGGCGGAAATTCTGAGAATCGTGCCCGGCTCGTCCCTCGTGGTGGCCCCGTCGGACAAGGACCTGACGTCTCCGGAAGTCGGCACCGGGCTCGAAGAGTCCTTCGGCGGGGGCGAGTACACCGCCCTGCAGCGCGCCGCCCTGCTCCAGCTCGCCGCGGACCATGTCGCCTCGGCCCTCGACGGTCGGGAGTCCGCATTCGAGCTGCACGCCAACGGCGGCCTCTCCGCCTGGCGCGCGCGGCTCCGGCGCGCGTTCACGGACTACAACGACCTCGCCAACGGCGTCGTGCGCGCGCTCAGCATCGACATGCCGGCGATCGACCTGGACTCCCTGCGGGCGGCCCCGCTCCCGCAGCGGCGACCGGCGGCACCGGCATCACAGCCGAAACGGGGCCCCGGTTAGACATCATCGGCAGATCTCGAGATCGATGAGGCAAGACGCCCCGCGGTGGCACGCCCTGCCGACGGCCGCCGTGGCCGAGAGGCTCGGGACAGATCCGGAGCTGGGGCTGGCTCCGGAGGAGGCGAAGCGGCGGCTCGCCTCGACGGGCCCGAATCGCGTGGCCGACACTCCGGACATCTCTCTCTGGCAGCTCGCCTTTCGCCAGTTCCGCAGCCTGGTCGTCCTGCTCCTGCTCGCGGCCGCCGGTGTGGCCGCAACCCTGGGGGAGCGCCTGGAAGCGTTGGCGATCCTTGCCGCGCTGCTCGTGAACGCCGCCATCGGCTTCGGCACCGAGTGGCGCGCCCGCCGATCCCTGGCCAAGCTGCGAGCGCTGTCGGTTCCCGAAGCGCTCGTGTACCGCCGCGGCCTGGCGCGGGTGCCGGCCTGGGACGTCGTTCCCGGAGACATCATCGTGCTGGAGGCAGGCGGGCACATCCCTGCCGATGGGCGCCTCATCCGAAGCGCCGCGCTCGAGACGAACGAGTCTGCGCTCACCGGTGAGAGCATGCCGGTCGCCAAGAGCCTCGAGGGTCCTGTCGCGGAGGACGCGCCGCTGGCCGACCGGACCACGATGGTCTACCTCGGGACGACCGTGTCGGCCGGCTCAGGACGCGCGATCGTCACGGCGACAGGCTCGGCCACCGAGCTTGGCAACATCGGGCTCGCGGTGGCCACGGCCAGCGAGCGCGCCACTCCCCTCGAGCGGCAGATCGAGTGGCTGGGACGGCGGCTCATCGTCGTCGCGCTCGCCATCTGCGGGGTGGTTGCGCTCGTCGGCATCCTGCACGGCGAGCCCCTGGGTCTCATGCTCGAGACGGCCATCACTCTCGCCGTGTCCGCCATCCCCGAGGGGTTGCCCGCGGTAACGGCCATGGCACTCGCCGCCGGGGTCTGGCGTCTCGCGCGCGCCCATGGCCTCGTCCGCCGCCTGCCTGCCGTGGAGACGCTGGGATCGACCACGGTGATCTGCGCCGACAAGACCGGCACGATGACCATGAACCGCATGACAGTGGTCCGGCTGATTCTTGACGGAGCGGTGATCGAGGCCAGCTCGGCCGCCGCTCATCCAGACGCCCGGCGGCTTCTCGAGGTCGCGGCCCTCGTCAACGATGCGGACGTCCAGAGGGATCGCGCGGCGCCGCTCATCGGGGATCCCACCGAAGCTGCGCTGCTCGCGGCCGCGGTCGAGGCAGGCATCGACGTGGAGCGGCTGAGGCGCGAGCGGCCGCGGCGCGCCGAGCGGCCCTTCGATCCGGCTACGCGATTGATGGCGACCTGGAACACCATGCCCGATGGCACGGTGGCGCTCCTGGTCAAGGGGGCGCCCGGCGTCGTGGTCGATGCCTGCCAGAGGCGCCAGACGGGACCCGCTACGGCCACTCTCGATGCGCACCAGCGCGAGCAGATCCTCGAGACGAACCAGTCTCTCGCCGCGCAGGGGCTGCGGGTCCTCGCCGTGGCCTGGCGTCCGGGCTCTGCCCGCGAGGACATTCGCGATCTGACATTCCTCGGCCTCGTCGGGCTCCAGGATCCTGTGAGGCCCGGCGTGAAGGATGCGATCGCCGTCTGCCGAGGGGCCGGCCTTCGTACGATCATGCTGACCGGCGACCAGCGCGCCACCGCCGAGGCGATTGGCGCCGAGCTGGGCCTCGAATCGGACGCGATCCGCAGCCGCGTGAGCCCGGGGGAGAAGCTCGCCCTCGTCGAGGAGCTGCAGGCCCGGGGGGAGATCGTCGCCATGACCGGCGACGGCATCAACGACGCGCCGGCTCTCGCGCGGGCCGACATCGGCATCGCGATGGGGCGCCGCGGCACCGACGTGGCGCGCGAAGCCGCCGACCTGGTGCTGACCGACGACGACTTCTCCACGATCGTCCGGGCCATCGCGGAAGGCCGCACGATCTATGCGAACCTCCGAAAGGTCATCCACTTCCTGTTCTCGTGCAATCTCTCCGAGATCCTGACGATCCTGATCGCGGTGGGCACCGGATTCCCCTCCCCCCTGCTCCCGCTGCAGATCCTCTGGATCAACTTCGTGACCGACATCCTGCCCGCCATCGCCCTCGTCCAGGATCCCGCGGAGTCCGACGTGATGAAGCGTCCAGCCCGGGACCCGCGCGAGGCGATGGTCACGTGGCGCTTCGGGCGCTTCATGCTGCTGGAGGGATTGCTGCTCGCGCTGGGTGTGCTGAGCGCCTACGCGGTGGCGGTCGCGCAGTCCGGCCCGGGCCCGCGAGCCAACACGGTGGCCTTCCTTGCCATCGTTCTCATCCACCCGCTCCAGGCCATGAATTGCCGCTCCGAGCACGTGACGTGGTGGCAGCTGCCACGGAACCGCTGGATGTGGGTCGCGCTCGTCAGCCTCGTTCTTGCCCAGTGGTGCGCCATCTCGTGGCCGCCTCTGGCCCGCATCCTGGGCACCGCGCCGCTGGCCGCATCGGATTGGGCGCTGGTTGCCGTCGCAGTGCTCTGGCCCGTGGCGATCCTGGAATCACAGAAGCGCCCCCGCGCATAGGGCGGAACGCTCCGCCGCCCCGGGGTCAGGCTCGCGACACGACCGGCGCTTGGGCCGCCTGCCGGAGCTGCTCGTCCCACGGCCCGGGGAAGCGCCCCTTGTTGCCGGTCACGGAGAACGGCCGCTCCTGATTCCACTGGCTCCGCGGCAGCTCGTAGTACACCTCGAGGCCGTTGCCGTCGGGGTCCGAGAAGTACACACCGATCGAAACTGTGTGGTCGGCGACCCGGACCGGCACCGCGCGATCGTTCAGGCGCTGGTACATCTCCTTCAGGTCGTCGAGGCTCGCCATCCGCCACGCGACATGGTTGAGGCCGACCTGCCCCTTCTGCTGCTCCGGGGCGTCCTCCCCGACCTCGAACAGCGCGATGTCGTGGGCATGGTCCGGACTGCAGGAGAGAAAGGCCGCGCGCATCCGTTCCGTGCCGGGGAAGTTGAAGATGTCCTGCGTGTAGAGGCCCAGGATGTCCGTGTACCAGCGGTACGAGCGGTCGGCGTTCCGGACGAAGATGTTGACGTGATCGAGGGCAACGGGCTTGCAGGCCATGGTCGGCGCCTCCTGGCTCGTGAGTCGCAGAGGATGTCGAACAGCCAGCACCCTACGTGAGCCGGGGCACGAACGCAAATCTGCGGCCCGCGCCGGCCGCCGTCTCGGGCGAGCGGCCGGCGCGAGGCAGATCGCTCAGAGCGACTGCCGTGCTCATCCGAACGATCCGCGAGGCCATCGACCGCACGTGAATCGCGCCCCGTGCACGGCCGTCCTCCGTCATCCGACGGCGAGGTCAGCGGTCGCGAGCGGCCCCATACGCCCGCAGCGTCCAGAACGGAAGGTCTGGACGGGGCCAGTCAGGTCGGAAGAGCTCGAAGCGGACCCAGTCGGTAGCGATCTCCCCTGCCTGGACGGCACCGGTCACCAGCGCCCTGGCGCGGAGCTCACCGGGCAGCCGATAGCACACCGAGCGCTGGCCCATGCCGAGCGCGAACACCGTGCGGTTGGTGAGGAGCGCGACGAAGGCGCACTGCCGGAAGGACGGGCTGAAGGCGACCCAGTCGCCGCACTTCTCTGCGGAGCGAATCAGGGCCTCCCCAGGGTCCGAGTGGCACGACGGCCGATGTCGGGCCAGGTACTGCGCCACGTCCTGGTTTCGTGGCAGATCGATCAGGGCGTTCAGGTCACCGCCCTCAATGCACTTGGGGTTGCGCACGCTGTTTCACCAGATCATCTCGGCAGCGCGTTCTTGTAGATCCTGCCGTCCTTCATGATGATCAGGACATTCTTCCCGGGGTCCTCGATCAGCTTGAGGTTCTCGAGCGGGTTGCCGTCGACCAGGAGAAGGTCGGCCAGGGCTCCCTCCTCGACGACGCCCAGTCTGCCCGGATACGGATTGATCAACCCGGAGAGGCGCAGGAGCTCCCCATTGTCGCCGGTGGCCATCCTGAGCGCTTCGGCCGGCGTATACCAGCGGACCAGCTTGGCGAGCTGTGCGCCTTGCCGTCCCGCCACTCGCGCGTCGAACAGGGCATCGGTGCCGAACGCGGTCTTGACCCTGTACGTCCGTGCCAGCTTGTACGCATGGTCCGTACCGGCGAACACGGCCTGGGCCTTGGCGCGCGACACCGGATCCACGAGGGGCGAGGCGTCTTCGTCGTCCAGAAAGGGCTGCAGGCTCCACCAGATGCCCCGGTCGGCCAGCAGCTTGGCCGTGGGCTCGTCGATCAGGTGGCCGTGCTCGATCACCTTGACGCCGGCGGCGATCGCCTGCCGGATCGCCCGTGGCGTGTAGGCGTGCACGGTCACGTACGTGCCCCAGTTCTCCGCGGCCTCGACGGCCGCCCGGATCTCCGCTTCCGTGAACTGGGTCGACTCGATGGGGTTGTGGGGCGACGCGACGCCCCCGCCGGCCATGAGCTTGATCTGGCTCGCGCCGAGCCTCAGCTGCTCTCGCGCCCTAAGCCGAACCTCGTCGGGACTGTCGGCAATCGCGGCGACGCCTTCGACCTCCGAGTGGCTGAGTGGGCCCCCGGGCAGACGCGGGAGCTCGAAGGAGAACCGGAAGTCCCCGTGTCCCGAAGTCTGCGAGATGAAGGCCCCCGAGGGATAGATGCGCGGGCCCGGCATCACGCCCTCGTCGATGGCGCGCTTGAGACCGAACACGGGGCCTCCCAGGTCCCTCACCGTCGTGAAGCCCCGCATCAGCGTGGCTTCGGCCTGCCGCGCCGCCAGGAGATGGAGATAGGCCGGGTCGGCCGTCGCCAGCAGGGGCTGCGGCGTCGCCGCCATGAATGCGTGCCAGTGCGCGTCGATGAGGCCGGGCATCAACACGCGCCCGTCTCCGGCAATGACCTGGATGCCCGCATCGGCCGGGATCGCGCCGGCCGATATGCGCTCGATCACATTGCCCCGCACCAGCACGTTGAACGGCGGTGACAGCGTCGGGCTCCTGCCGTCGAAGATGCGAACGTTCTGAAACAGGATGGCGGACGCGGGGCTGGCTGCCGGCGATGGCTGAGCATGGCAGGTCTGGCACAGCCCGAGGAGGAGTGCCGCCAGCAACCCGGAGCGCAGGCCGCGCATCCGGACGGCGCCATTTGGCGCGACACGTCGTCTCATAGAGGAGCAGGTCCTGTCACGGCGTGGAGGATAGCGTCTTCCGGCAAGGCGCTCAAGCACGCGCCCGAGCCGGCCGCTTTCTCTTGCTCGGCCGGACGGGCCGGGGCACGATGGCTCACCCGGCGTGCATCCGGCACTCGAGAGGAGCCATCGTGGTCACGAAGGAGCGGTTCGAGCAGGGCTTGACGGCGAGCCAGTACGTCGACCAGATGACCATGAACAGGGAACGCCTCCTCGCCACCCTCCAGTCGGCGACGCTCTCGGCGCGGGACACGGGGCTGCTCCAGCGCCTGGTCGGCACCCGGCACATCCTCGCCATCACCGAGGACTGGTGCGGAGCGGCGATCGCCTCGCTCCCGTATGTGATGAAGCTCGCCGAGAGCGCGCCCCACGTCACCCTAAGGATCTTCCTGCGCGACGAGAACCCCGACCTGATGGATCAGTTTCTCAAGGATGGCCGCCATCGCTCCATCCCCGTCTTCGTCTTCCTCGACGAGAACATGCACGAGCTCGCGCGCTTCATCGAGCGCCGGCCGGAGTGAGGGTCTCCGAGCCCCCGAGACCCTACCGGCCGAGATTCGTGAGGGCGGCGCGGAGCGGCGCGTCCGAGATCTGGATCAGCCCGGAGTACGGCGCATACATCTCGAGGATCAGCAGGATCGCGCCCGACACCGAGAGCGCCGAGACGAACAGGCTCACGAGCACCGTGGCGTTGCGCGGCGCGAAGAGGCCAAAGCTGGCAAAGATCACGGCCAGCCAGCCCACGAGGATGACCAGCATCGGGACGGACACGCCGACAACGTTCTGGGCGTACATCAGCCAGCGCGTCTTCCCCATCGACACCGCAAGGCCCAGCGCCTGCGCCTGGAGCGCGCGCTGGTTGTCGTCCTTCGGCGAGAGCTGCTGGATCCGGTCGTAGAAGGCCTCCCCCTGGAACGCCGGAGCCCCCACCCGGCCCGAGCTGCCTGGGCCCTGCGACCAGATCTGGCCCATGATGGCAGACACCGCGTTGCTCAGGCCTCCCCGCAACTCCTTCGCCTCCGGCCCGTAGTGGGCGAGCGCGCGGTCGAGGAGCACGACGTTGGCGGCCAGGTCCGTCACCTCGGTGCTCTGGGTGTCATAGGAGCCTTTCGCCGACGCCACCAGGAGGCCCAGCACGAGCGCCGCCATCGTTCCGACGAGGCCCATGCCGAGCTTGACGACGTCCTTGGTCTCCTCGCTGAGATGATGGCGGGGCAGGACGGTCTGCAGGATCATGCCGATGAGCGCACCTCCGAACACACAGCCAAGCGTGATCACGCTGATGGCAAGGGAGCTCACGGCCTAGCGGGCCCCGGACGGACGCGCCGTCATCTGCTCGGGCGACATGCCGTAGAAGGTCTGCTTGCCCCGCGCGGGATTCGGCCACGGGTGCGCCCGCAGCACCTTCTCGTCGATGTCCGCGCCCCACCCCGGGGCCGTCGACAGCTGGATGTGCCCATCCTTGATGACGGGCGGGCGCGTCACCAGCTCCGCCTTCCACGGCACGTCGTCGATGTCGATCTCCATGATCCGCACGTTGGGCAGGACCGCGCACAGGTGGAGCGAGTGCAGGTCGGCGAGGTGGCTGTAGTAGTTGTGCGGCGCGATGTTGATCTCGTACGCCTCGGCCATCCGCCCGATCTGCACCGCCTGCGAGAAGCCGTTCCACGGCACGTCGATGATGCAGACGTCCATGGCGTGCAGCTCGAGGAAGGGCCGGTACTGGCGCGTGGTGACGAGGCTCTCGCAGGAGGCCAGGCGCGTCGAGGTCGACTGCTTGATCTGCAGGAGCGCCTGGGGATCCCAGTTGTCGTACTCGACCCACTGCATGTCGAACGGCTCGAGCAGCTTGGCGATCCGGAGCACGCCTTCCGTCCGGAAGTTGTAGTTCAGATCGAGGCAGAGGCCCACCGACGGGCCAACCGCGTCGCGGAACGTCCCGATGAGCCGCTCCACGGCTCCCAGCACCTCGACCGTGGGCGCGCCGTCCGTCGTGTTGATCCCGCTCGCGAACCCCGGGAAGTAGACGGTGGCGGGCTCGCCCGGGATCACGATGTTGGTCTTGAGCGCGGTGAATCCGCGCGCGACGACTTCGCGTCCGAGCGCGGTGATGTCACCGTACGTCCGGAGCGGCGGCGTGCCGAGGAAGTCGCCGAGGCGGGCGCGCGTCGTGCCGCAGTGCGACCAGTAGAGGCGCATCCGATCGCGCGTCGGCCCGCCGAAGAGCTCGTACACGGGCACCCCGAGGGCCTTGGCCTTGATGTCCCAGAGGGCGAGCTCGACGCCCGCGATCGCCTTGTGCGTCACCCCGCCCAGGTTCTGCCGTGTCCGCCTGAGCATGTCCCAGTAGAGACGCTCGATCGGCCGGGGATCCTGGCCGACCAGGAGATCCTCCATGTCCCGCACGCAGCCGGCGATGCCGTAGGGACTCCGGTTGTCGCTGCACTCACCCCATCCGACGAGCCCGTCGTCCGTCTCGACGCGCACGAACGTCCAGGGCCGCCACCCGCCATCGCAATGCAGCGTCTCGACCTTGGCGATCTTCATCCCGCTCCCCTGAGCTTCGTCCTGCGTGCACTCCGGATGTAGCCGCGAGATAAGCACGTGACACGCGAGCCCGTCAAGACGAGCCGGCCGCCGCCCTTCTTGCTCGTCTACGCGCCCCGGGCGCCGGGGAAGGCCGGCATGACCTCCCGCGCGAAGCGCGCGAGCTGCTCGAGCATCAGGTCCCGGGGTGTGCCGAGGGCCCACGCGATCATGACGTGCTCCAGCCCCGGGTATCTCGCCTCGAGGGACTTCAGGTAGGCGGCGACGTCGGCCGGCGGACCGCACAGCCAGCTCCGGTTCCGGACTCCGTTCTCCAGCGTGGCCCCGGTGGGAGACTGGGCCTGCCGGGCCGCGACGGCCGAGACATGCTCCTCGCTGTAGCGCAGCATGCCGAGCGGGGCCATGAACTTGGCGTGCTCCTCGAAGTACGGCCGGGCCCGCTCGATGGCCTGGCCCTCGGTCTCGTCCAGGCACATCCGGAAGCCCAGGATCACGTCCTCACCGAGACGAAGCGAGCGGCCGTGCCGGGACGCCGCCTCCTGGTAGTCGTGGAGCCAGCGCTCCACGACGCTCTCGGCCGTGGCCGAGATCACGCCCTTGATCCCGTGCCGGGCCATGAAGTCGAGGCTGCGCGCGCTGCCGCTCACGATGGGCTGCCAGACCTCTACCGGCTGGTGCGTGGGCCGCGGCACCAGCGTGATCTCCCTGAGCGGATAGCCCCGGTACGGGACCTCCGGCGGCAGCGTGTAGTGCGCGCCCCGGTGGGCGAACGACTCCTCGCGGAACGCCCGGAGGATGATCTCCACCTGCTCCTCGAACAGCGCGCGGTTGGCTTCCCCGTCCC